>Ga0213833_1000063_pt1 | contig 304343 bp, 273 predicted proteins | sample SWATP21_FD_160575 | JGI IMG/M metagenome (GOLD analysis project Ga0213833, IMG submission 160575) | Coastal seawater microbial communities from Marineland, Florida, United States - SWA TP2 #1 | ecosystem: Environmental > Aquatic > Marine > Coastal | place: USA: Florida | collected 2016-08-14
CGAGTACATCGAGATGTTTTATAACCCTAAAAGGCGTCATACTTATAATGATCGCGTTGCGCCAAACGTAATCGATCAACAGTATTTTTTAAAGCAGGAAAGTGTCTAGGAACCCTAGGCCTTACCACACAATGCTTTCGCGAGAAGTGCGATCCATTTGCTTAGCATCAGTTCAGCCCATCGACAGACAAAAGATCTAACCACGATCACCCTAAACGACATTTGCATCCTCGCAGGATTGGCAATCTATCGGGACAAGCCCAGTAATGCCGCGGTTTTCAGAAGGGTCGCATGTTTCCCGTCACAGACAATCAGATACCTTCAGAAATATCTGCTCCATTTAGAAACACTACTTCGACACTCCTCCCAAAAAGGCTTGATAGATATCGCCGACACCTGCCGGGCTGCTACTGATGGCTCAGGGCCACTCTTCTTTGAACTGACAGACGAGGCAACGACAACGGCTATTACCGCTCCATCCCAAATAGCCCTTGATGCCGGCCTAAATTCCGAACAGGTGAATATTGCTCGCCACTTACAGAGTACAAAACTACGCGACTTTGGAGCGCCACCTCTTTTAGTCGAATGCCACCTGGGGCACCAAATCTCAGGCCCGATGTTCTCAAGCAATGGCCTAGTGTCGCCACTAGAACTCTCTAGGACACTGCGATCGTTTTTAGATAGATGGCTAAGCGAGGCAGGATACCAGCCTGCTCAACATCTCAGAGAGACACCTAGAATCCCCACCAATCGAGGAACTGATTTTCGCATCCTCGTGAAACAGGACCAGCAGGCCGACGCGCAACAACTCGGTGCACAACTAAGAAAGGGGTTACGAGAAGCGCTACCGAGGCAACAACGCCAATCATTAGTAGATAGTTGCATTCAGTCTGAAGTGCCTAGTTACTCTCCCAACAACCCACCGCAGAATATTTCACTTAATTACAACCAAGTCGTGAGCATCAGGGGACAAATTGGAACCCACCCCCATAGCAACCTAGCGAGCATTGAGCGCTCACTTAAACAACTGCGTCAAACGCTAAAACGACTCAGGATGGAAAAAGGTTGGAAGATTGATATGCCGGCACACTCGGCACTTACCACGCAACCGCCCATTCCAATCACGAGCGGCCATATTGCAGCAGCAAATTGCGTATATGAACTACGAAAATCACTCATCAAGTCAGCATTGAACTCAGAGTTTTCAGATGACGTTATGTTTTCTGCAGCTTTACTGCTATGGGGGCAGGCCAATTCTATAGAACAAGCGATTTCAATCGCCGCTGCTGTTCACGACAAAAGTTTTATAGTCATAGACTACGCTTGGGTCATTTACGGCCAAGAGGATCTAAAAGATTCAAGTCGGAGCGTCGGCGGCATACCACTGCTTTTTGCGAAACGTTGGCGCGACTCCGCGACCGATTTTGACCCTGCAGCAATCCGCACTTCTATTCGCGGAATACACGACCACATTGAGTCGGCATGCATGCTCGCACAATATATTGATCAGCCATTTGCATTGGCGGATGTATCCTCAAACACACTGCCACACAAAGAAGCCCACGCCAAAGATTTAGCAAGACTTACACAAAACACTGCCGGCGATGCTTACCCACAAACACATAGCCACCGCGTCCACAAAGAGCTCGACCAGCACTTCTCCATAACAAAAACGGACCGCGAGGCCTTCAGGGCATTAAGGAAGACCATTTTATCGCCTCCGAAAACAAGTAAAAACACCAGCGCCCCAAAACAGCGAAGCGCGTTAAATGCCGTAGCAAGCTTTAAGAGCCGAGCCGAACGTTCGCCACTCATATCGTTGTTCACAGACTGGGCCATCGTCTTGCTAGGCGAGAACGCAAACAACAAATATGGCGGCAGGCTGAAAGCAGAGACAGTCACCAAGTACTTGTTGCTTGCTTGGGAGCCGCTCGCGAGACTGCTTGCTACGTATTCTATTAGTGAACTAGAAGACGACCAGTTCATTGAATGCCTTCAGGCCTCTCTATCAAGCAACCCTTCGCTCCAGGAGAGCCAAGCACAAGCACTCAATCGGCTTTCTTCCGAAGTTGGGCAGAGTTATTCGTTACCACCGATTTGCCTTAGCAGCACAGAGGACAAGAACGGCAACATTGACGCTGGGTTTATTACGCAATCTGAACACGCGGCCATCACAAAACACATTGCAACATGGAAACTCTCCCCCGAAATCGCTGCTAGCGCTATTGACCAACTTGAAGAGCTAACAATCCTTGCAGATGTCTACTATCAAACAGGCATGCGCCGAAATGAAGCCTTGTACTTACAACGAAACGACATCTGCAGCCACCAGAGCACTTGGGCGTCCATCCGCTGGCATCAAAAACGTTCGGTAAAAACACCCGCTAGTCAGCGGCATCTTCCAGTTCCTGCTTTCAATAAGGCACACGGGGCATCATCCACGGCCCGACTCTTTGAGTCATTAAGCCCGCCGGCTGAAAACAGAATACTGAGTGTCTTTTCTCAAGCAATTCAAGAAGTGACCGGAAATCCTTCGGCCCGGATTCATCATTATCGCCACACGATTGGCAGCCTTGCCACGATAAATGGATTTTCACTAGATGATCCGGTCGAACGGATCCAATATTTATCGAGCGCCGTAGCTGATCTCGGCCACGCAAGCATCCGAACAACACTGCAGCATTATGGACACGCATCTCACTACTGCATTGCACGGCGCCAAGCTAGTGACATCGATGAACTACTTAATGTCGAAATAGCCGCGCTAATCCGGAAAAAGAGCAACGCTATAAAAACAATGCGAAGCCGCTACGGTAAAGGCCGAAGCCTTGCCTTTTCTCTAGCCAAAGCCAAACGTAAGCCACCGCAGAAATCCTTAAAAATCCCTCTACCAAGCGGGATGCAGGCTTCCGGCGGCATGGACGAAAAAGACTGGCTAGCTTGGTTACATAAATTTTCTTCTGGCCTAAGCGCCCAAGCAGCCGCTGCAGAGTACCCCGTTACAGCGTCACAACTACTGACAGCTCTGAAAGAGATAGAACTTACGGGCGCTCAAGTTAACTGGTATCCAGTTCACCGAGAGCGGCTGACTCATGAAATCGCCAAACTTAGCAACCACCAAATCAAAGCCCTAAATTCAGACAAACAGCACAAGCGGTTTCCGAAAGAAGTTCATGGCGCCTTAATCGGCAAAGCATCCATGGGTCAAGAACTCTACGGGCTGGTTAGACGCAATGCCTTCGGCCTGAAACTCACGGAAAACCAACCAGTAATTTGGCGGACATCAGCCCAAACCAAGGAGCAGATCAACAAAGCCTTTCAAGAAAACCATATATCGATCCAGCTTACCCAAGGGAGCTCCACGCACGATTACCAACCATCCCCCTCGTCCGCTGCTCTAGACCAAAAGCACTTTTCAAACTGTTGCCGGCTTATTTTCTTTTTCCTAATTTGGCGAGGCGACGCTAGGTAACTTGCTTGCGCACGTGAGCGCTCTGACAGCCAAATAGCTAAAAACGCGTATTGCAGGCAAAAGATTCGGTTTTTTGCTTTTGTGTCAATTAGTTAAAGCAAACCACACCCAAAATCGCATTTACTATAAAGTATATATATTTATTATGTAAATCAACAACTTGCAAGCTATCGCCTGTTCAGCTATCAATGACGCTAAAGCGTCACTAAATTTCAATATCGCTGCTCAAGCACGGCGATTTCGAAAATCCGTAGCGCTCTAAAAACCTCAACATAGGTGGTCTGTTTGAATTAGATAGAGATAGCACCGGTGATTTCAGGAATATTAATAATAGATGGGCACCAGAACCAAAACTTTTTCCAATCGACCCTCTGCGTATTGTTTGCTTCGTGCAATATAGATATAGAACTTAAAGAAGGTCGAGCGCCAGCAAGAATGCAGTGGGTCATTGAGTTTACGCCCAGCGATGGCGAATCAGATGCTCAATCTTTAGAAGTAATTCGTCGGCTAGTTAGTGGCGCTCTTATGGACAAACTCGACTATTTTGAAAAAGGGGCCCACAAAAAACTATGCTCTAGAAACGCTCGACTCTCAATCGGCGGGAAAGAGCTTCTATTTCAGCACCCCGCAATCGTCCCACAAGCAATTGAATCACTAGAAGGAATTCGATGGGAGGGGCTCATCGAGCATTTAGACCTCCTAACGTTCTCCATAAAACTTCAGGGTTCAAAAACGCCATTAATTTTTTCTGAGAAACTATGGCCAGAACTCAGCAAGACGCTGGGACAAACGCGGATTGCCGTTGAGGGAATATTGCGCCTGACGACAAACCGAAAAGAGTCATTAGTGCTAAATGAACAAGAATCTTTGCGCATGCTAAAGGTTGTTCACGGCCTCATTTCAGAAGCAATCAACCTAATAGAGAACGAATTCAAGTAGCATACGGAGGATCATCTAAGCCCCAATTCCCCAGCTACTTGGGCCCCTGATACGCCACTAGTTAACTAGACACTGTTCATATCAAACAATGCAGCCAGCTATAAAAGGCAAAGGTGGACGAGGCCGCTTAATCGCTGCTAATCGTATTAATCGTAGTAAAACAGACGGCGCAGCCAAACAAAGTGCTTTTCCCATCATGGTTCTAGATTACTGAAATGTCGTTAAATCGATGCACTCAGCCATCGCCGCGTAGCCGGCGGCACTGGGGTGCAGGCCGTCGCCGCTGTCGTATTCCGGTTTCAGATAACCTGGGGAAACCGGGTCTTCTAGGCAGTGGGCAAAATCAACCACACTGTCGCTAAGAGAATTATTGCGGATCCAAGCATTGACCTCCTCGCGCGCGGCGTAGGATGCAGCGCTGCCATGCAAGATTCCTACACTCTCTAGCGGTCCCAGGGGCAAGCGCACTGAACGCGAACCGCGGGCCGGTGGGATGGTGCCCAGCATGACATTGATGCCACGTTGCTGTGCCTGCTCTATGAGGGCTTCATAGCCGGCGATTATCTCCTGCGGCGTGGGTGCCGGTGGAATGCCAATATCGTTGGAGCCAATCATAAGGATGATGTCGGTCACGCCCGGTACCTGGAGTACGTCTTGCTCGAAACGATCGAGCAGCTTCGGGCCGAAGTGCGGTATGAGGCCATCACTTAACAAACGATTGCCACTGATACCTGCATTGACAACATTGAAAGGCAGCCCGGCTGCGCGAAGCCGCCGAGTCAGGTGATCGGGATAGCGCTGATCCGGCGAGGCATCAGGGTCACGGGGGTCAGAGCTGCCCACGCCATCAGTAATGGAGTCGCCGACGGCGACAATGGTACGCGTTGGCTCCGCTCCGCTAACCTCTAAGGCTGAGATGAGTAAGAAGTTGTCGGCATACTCATGCGGCAAACTGACGAAAACCTCGCTACTGGGCGCGGTGGTGTAGTCACCGGGTAAACTAATATGCGGGCTCTCGAAACCGGTAACATGCCGACTCATCTGCAGTACTGGCTCAGGTGCATAAAAGCTCAAGCTGAGCTGCTCAAAGGCGCGTACCGGGTAAGCAATGGGGTCGCTATATACCGTTTCCCCTGGGCCGATGGTGACCCGGCTTTCACCGCCGAAATGCAATGCGCAATCGCTGTCGGCGATTACCGAGGCTGGACCACTGCTGTCGCGTTGAGCGATATGCAGGTTCTCGATAGTCACTGGTAGCAGACCGTAACGATTACTAAGCTGAAGGCGCATGCGCTCGCCATCAAATAGCGGAGCGAATGCCTGACGTAGGGTCTGCTGGACGAGCGGGTGCGTGCTAATCGCATCGCTTTGCGCGGTGCTCCAGCTGTGGATTGCTTTTTCACCAGGCGCTGGAAAGCCCACACTGGCACAGCGCTTCAGGCCGCTGTCAGAATTAAGCGTTTGGAGCGCCTGCGGTAGGTTCCCGCCACCGCAGGCGCTGAGCATAATCACGGCTGCACAGGCCGATATCCATCGACCCTTGATTGAGATGAAAGCCAACATTTCTAAGCCATGGGTCGCTGGATACAGTCTTGCGGTGCAAGGCTGTATGCCAGTGGACTTGTAGTTGCTTTCGCTATATACATCAATTGATTGCCCTCAAGCGTAGCGCTAACCAACTGATTCTTTTCTAGACTGCCCGCTGCATGTTTAGATCCTGTGCACCCAATAGATATCGTGGCAAAAAGCACAAAGCCCAGCAGCCTCATGATAGTGGCCGCGCCAAATTTATACTCGTCCGTAGCGCTTATTATTGTAGTCATGCGCTCTCTCCTTATTCATATTCCATTCGCCGAGATTTTCTGTTCTCGCCCATCAATTTCGTTCCTAACCTAATGCGCTCAAATAAAACGCCAAATTTACCCCGCAGGTTAATCAAGACGGCTGGTTAATTACCCTGCATATCTTGATCAACGCTGGTTAGCGCCATTTTGTGTGCAGTTAGTCAGGGATAACCTGCGTCAGGTCGGCTCAGGAAGGGGGGGGTAACTTAAACAGGTTAGTTTCAAAGCGGGCTGGATAGAACGCTTATAAAAACCATCTACTTCTTATGCCCTAGCCAGCCAGTCAATTCATTGCTTGAGCTCTTAGCTGTCGAGGCTTAAGAGCTCAAGCCTTCTCAACTTGAGGTTTCTACTAGTCACTTAGACTATTTGTATACTCTGCACATGCTTCGAAGATATCAGCCGGAGAATCACCAGCAGCCTCTACAATGTCAGTGGTGCAGTAAGCCGTTTGCGGTGCGTATTCTCCCATCACGTCTTCAATACGTTGGCCGCGCTCTACGTCGTGAACACTCTCGTTGAAGAATGAACTTGGCAGCATGTGGCGGTATACAACGGCTACATCTATATATGGGCCCCAGCCCATCCAGTTAATGCCGTTGTCTTCAATTGCATTTACCGGTTGATCTTGAGGATCTGATATCACGATGGTGAAGTAACCGTTTTCATCCACCACGGTTTCATCGTCTCGAACACAGTCGAAGTAACGTTGGCTAGCAACTTCGTTCGAACAAATTGACCAATAACGTAGTTGCTCATCGCTAAATTCCACGCCTTCTTGGTCCTTAAAGGTCGGCGCTTTTGCTCGGAATACAGCTACGTTACCTTTTGAGCGATAGAAAATAGTATAGGTATAGGCATTATGAATATTCGACAAAAAGCCGCCGCTACCAGTGCTAGGGAGGGCTTCCGCCAATTGGTCTCCAATACTGAGGCCCAACAGCTCAAGTAGGAATACCGTATAAAATTCTGGAATGCCGTGAAAAACATGCGACTCTGCGCCAGGCAATCCAAACGGTGCTTTTCCATCTAGCAGCAAGAAAGGGTCATCCGGAAAATCTACATTGCCTAATAGTCCATTTATGCCCAGCTCAGGAATGGTGTTCCCCAACGTTGGTAACAACGGTTCTACGCAGTCGGCCATTGGCAATAGTTCTCTTTCGCCTTCTGCGGTTTCTAATGTCAGAATGGGCAAGCCAACGCCGCCGTCAAACTCAAACCCTTCGTCCGGTGCGTAGGTACGGTAAAACAGCCCTGTCAGTAGAGGTTGCGGGGCTTTGGTTTCTCCCAGGTTAAATTCACCCGCATATACTGTATTAGGTGCTGGGTTCTCTGGCGCTCCGGTAAACTCAATATATGCCGTATAACTGTCTCCCGTTTTAGCACCCTCTAAAACAAACGGGTTTTGGCCATCACCATCCGGCGAAATTTCAAAGTCGGCAATTGCGTCGGTCGGTCGTAACAGCGGATCATATACGTTGAACGAAAAGTACCGAACATTTGGGTATTTACCGTTAATGCGCAAACGCGTACCGGGCAACATCGGGATCAAGCTCACCCAATATTTAGCATTTTCGTCGGGGTAAAATACATTCATCAAATCTGCGTTGCTGGCAATCTCCCAGCCGCAGCCTAAGCCCAGCGGGTACTGCGAACGTTCGGGATAGTCTTCCGTCACGTAATTCTCATCATCTCTCGGCTCTTCTGCTGCCGGCTCATTGGTTGCTGCACAACCCACTGTTAAGGCCCCAACAAATGCTGGAACCACGAATCCTTTTAAACGTCCTAAAATGGGTGACATGATGAGATCCTCCATCAATCTGTAATCTGTATTTTTAACCAACCAGAGTAACTAGGCTTGGTTACTAGGCCTGGTCAATAAATCATGTTACTCTGTTGTTGTCAAATTTAATTCGCTTGGCAAGCTGCTACAAAACGAGAAATCTATGCTGGACGACGTGCTCGACAACCCCTCCTCCGAAACCACTAATACTGAGCAAAGCCTTATAGATTCGGCGATTGAACTTTACGGCCAGCTCGGCACGCAAGCGGTATCGCTCAATCAAATTCGCAAACATGCAAAAGTTCAGAATGAAGCGGCTATTCGCTATTACTTCCGCAACAAAAACGGGTTGTTGCGAAGAACACTGCAACAGATAGCGGTAGAGTTAAAACCCGCATTAGAAAAAATGGCGGCCCAGCTAGAAGCAGCCATTGAGCCCAAGTCTGTGAGAGAGGTGATGCTTAATTTTGGGATACCCTTTTTAGGTATCTACTACGCTAGGCCAAACTCCATAAACTTCATTGGGGCACTGATTCGTGAAGAAGGCAGGTTTGGTCAGGACTTACTAGCGGAAATCTTTGGGGCAACAATTTTGCGGTTTGAAGAACAATTAGAAAGGGCGCTGCCAGAAAAGCCACAACCGCTCATTCATATTCACTTTTACTTAGCCATTAATAATCTAATACACGGCCTGGGTGACATGAGCATAATGCAAGCAATGCCAGCGCTCTCTGAAGACATCAAAAAACAAGCGAATGATACTTCTACCTTGGTAAGCGCGTTCTTTTCTTACATATGCGCTGGGGTAGAACATATGCCTAGCGCAGAAGACCAAGCGTTCGCCGAAGGCTTCATGACAGATTAAAGCGTTTGCCACGAGGCAATACTTTCAGTCCCAAGCTAAGGGCTTCGGTACCCACCACCAAAACACCAAACCCACTTAAAAGTAGAGGCGACTAGGGGCTCAGGTGAACCACTCGAGACGCTGCGTGGAGTGGCTGATCGTTACCTCTCAACCGGACGCTCGAATGGCATGCTGTCGCCAAGACAGTTCGAAATGAAGAACTCGAATGTCTAATGGGCTAGTGGCGTATCAAGTCGGTACTTTGAGTCGATTGTGTTGCTGGAGTTTTGAAGCCTGTAAATACTTGTGTTTGCATTTTTAAATATCCGGATATCGTTGTAACAAAGTATTTCCGGAGTCGACGTTATGGATGACTAAAAACCTACTCAAGCCCCCACAAATAAACAGTGCTTGGTAGTTGCAGAAGCCTTTTTGAGGGCTTGTAAGCTGCTAGGGATTCAGCATGACCTAATGGGTGAATTCCTAAAGACAAGTGAGCCTGCTTTAACCGTGGAAGAGTTTTCACTCCAGTACAAAAGCTCACGCAAAGCCTATGAAAGGGCGTTAGATGTGATTGAAATTTATCAGTTGTTGGAGTGTTTAATGAACGGCTCCGCCCATCTGACGAAGATATGGATGGCAGCCGAAAACGAGCACTTTAGTGAAGCTCCGATATCTGTAATCGCTCGGCATGGTGGCCTAGTGGAGCTGAAGCAATACTTGCGATCCGTGGTGCATCACCATTGACCGCCATCACACGGTTAATTGCTCGGATCCACCTACCGGTTACTGTCTTGGCTCGCAGCTAGTGGGTGTCGTCGTAAACATTGAGGAATATGGAAAGCGCTCACTCGGAAAGCGCATCCCTCAAGATTGGGAAACACAGGTCGAGTACCGAGGCGACCGACGTTACATTGGATGGTATTGGGATCCTGAGCTTAGAGACTATGTAATCACGGACGGCGTTAGCAACAAGGTTCCAAATCCTAGGTGGCTGATACTGCTTATGCATGATCCGAAAACTGCTTTCTTGTTTGAGTCGTTAACTCCCACTAGCCAAGGGCACTGGTACGTAGTTGACCGGTGGTATCGGGAGCTAATGTGGTGCCAAGCTCCAGCAGCTAGGTTTCTGATCTCGCGCAACAGGGATGCAACCTTTCCAAACTCACTTCAAGGTGGGTGCTCTCATGACTACAAGTAGAAATGACTCTGGTTTGCCCACTGCTGTTCCAGTGCGGACTACAGTTAGCTAACCAGCAAGTCAATCAAGCGCTAATTAATAACGACGCGTTGGCTCGAAGCCAATTGGGCCCGTGAGCAAAGCTTGCGATAAAAAAAGACACTAATAAAAAAGCAATCGTAAACTTCCAAAAATAGTGCTCGTATCTGTCGGGAGTTAAAAACGCCAACACGCCTGTTGCTAACCCCAGCCCCAAGCTCCCAATAACGCCAAACCAATTATTTTGCACTACAGGGAGGTTTTCAAAAGCGTCAAACAGGCTAAATACTGATGATTCTCCCGCCATCAGAAAGAAGAACCCCAAACTGCTAAAGAAGGCTATTAGGTAAGCAGACCCAAGTTTTGGCTTTATCCGAGCACTCATAATTAATTCCTTTGTTGTGTCTTCGGCTCGACTGAGCTTTCCAAACGCTAATCTCTAAACGCAATAAATTTGAGCTCAACATGCACGCCTGTCTGGGTATTTAGCAAGCGCACATCCGCTTTATGCAGGGATAGCACTTGCCTTACGAAGCTCAAGCCCAAACCGCTACTTCGTTCGCCAGTACCCGGGCGCGCCAGCGAGAAAAAGCGATCAAACACCTTATTGATTGCGTAACTTGGGACGGGCTCACCTTCGTTTTCGATACTCCAAATAAGCTTCTCGTTTTGCTGTGTCAATTTGCAGTCAATTGCTCCGCCGTGTGGGCAAAAGTCGATAGCGTTATCTAGTAAGTTGCTAAAGGCCTGTGCAAGTAAGAACTTGTCACCTATGACCGTTGCATTAGGTGAGTTCTCATTGTGAGAAAGCCGAATAGATTTAGCGCTAAGTTGAGGCAGCTTTCCCTCTATTGCATCGCTGATAAGTGCTTTCAGGTCGATAGATATCGGATTCTCTAGGCCGTCTTTTTTCTCTAAGCTCGCCAGATCTAGCAATTGGTCGATGACCAGCTGCAAGCGATGCGATTGCGAGCGTATGTTGCTTAAAAACCGCTCTCTCGCCGTGTTGTCTAAACCTGCGTCTTCAAGAATCTCTACCGCTCCGACGATGGCGGAGAGCGGGCTTTTGAGCTCATGCGTTAACGAGTGAATGTAATCTTCAACATACGCTTTGCCGTCTATTTCTTTACGCATCGCCTCGGTGGCGTCCGCTAGGGCTTTTAGCTCTCGCTCATTGATGTCTGGCACGGGTACCGTTTTACCCTGGCGTAAGGCGTCCACATAGTCGTGCAAACGGCCGATAGAGCGGCTAAACCATTGCGACATAAACAGGGCAAGCAGAAAGGCACCGACTAACACCGCAATACTGATTTGCCTTAATCGTTGGTTAGCCATGTTAAGAAACGGCTGAATGCCTTCATTTGGCTGACTTACTGTTAGTACGCCAATGATGTCGCCGTTTCGGTAGATCGGCGCTGCCACAAACATCGTGCTCAGGGCTTCTTTGCTTGGGTCTGCACCACTGGTTCGAGCGCCGTATTCGCCTTTCAGCGTGAGATAAACGTCCCGCCATTGGGAGTAATCCTCACCAATTTGGGTTTTATCGCTGTGATAAATCACCTCACCCGCTAAATCAGTGACGTAAACCTCAAAGTCCGGTGCCAGCTTGGCTTGGCCCCATATATCGGCATTGAGCGCTCGTGTCTGATAGCGCTCCATTGCCGCCGCAAACTGCTGTTGAGGGTCAAACGTTTCTGCCATGTGAGTGGCCGCCACTTCGGCCAACAAGTTTGCGGTATCTACCAACGCTTCTTCGCTGGCTTGGCGTACCGCAGGCCTGATTTCATCTTGGGCAGTGTAGAGAAATAGACCAATACCCAGCGCAATCACCGCAAAGTAGGCAAGGAATAAACGAGTGCCGAACTTCATGCTGGGATATGCAGGGAATAACCCAAACCACGATGCGTCTTAATGGGATCCATGCTCTCATTAACAGCCCGTAACTTGGCCCTTAGTCCTTTAATGTGAGTGTCTACGGCACGATCAAATGCGGCTTCTGGCTCGTCCCATGCGGCGTCCATCAACTGCGCTCGCGAGAACACCCTGTCGGGTTGGCTGATAAGCAGGTTAAGAATGCGGTACTCGTAAAGAGTTAATGAGAGCAGCTTGCCGTAGTAATGAACGGTGTTCTTTTCTGCGTCTGCTTCAAAAACCGCCGGGGTGCCGTTGGAAGCAGCTACGTCTTTATCTGGGTTAGCCCGAGTGCGTCTCAGGATGGTTTTAACCCTAGCGGACACTTCACGCGGGCTAAAAGGCTTGGTGACGTAATCATCGGCACCAATTTCTAAGCCAACAATGCGATCGATCTCTTCTTTGCGAGCGGTCAGGAAAATTACTGGCAAGTCGGACGTCTTACGTACCCGCTTACACAGCTCAAAGCCTGTTTCATCAGGCAGGCCAACGTCGAAAATCGCCAAATCAACCGACTCGGCCTGAATGGCTTCATAGCCGTTGCCTGCTGTATTGACCCAGGTCACACGAAAGCCTTCCGACTCCAGTGCAAATACCAGCACTTCTGCAATCGCATCTTCGTCTTCAACAACCAGAATGTGGTCAGGCATTTCCCTCATTACCCTTATACCGGCAAGGCAGTGACAACATAACGCAATGGCCCGCCAGACGCTAACGCATTAAAGGGATAGCAGGTCACAAGCTTTAACTCACTGTACTGCTCTTGAAAATAGAGCTGATTGTTCGAGCTGTCGACCACCTCTGTGCGGACTACGTGATATTCAGTTTGAGAGCCATCGGCACGCTGCAACGTAAAACGATCACCATGTTGGGTATCTTCTAAGTAAGCAAAGTGGGTGTCCCGATGCGCCGCTAGCGCCACTGTGCCGGTGCTTTGGGGCGCTACGCTAAGCGGCAATAGTGAAGGGCCAAAGGCCAATGACTGGCCTGACGCGTGCGCCAGTACATATTGCACATCCCCTGACGGCCCCTTCAGTTTGGCAACCGGCCAGGTGTCGGCCCAAGGCCAAGGCTTGTGATTTTGGCCGGTAGCCAAGGTTTTCTCCCACGCATGCGGAATAAGAACCTGAGCAAGCTCTGCCTTCGCAAGCTGAACTGCGGGTGGCACAAGCCAACCCGCAGCCACCAGCACCCACAAGGCAAACAATGCAATGTTAAGTGGGCGTTTCATGCCTATACCCTCGTTACTAAGGCCGAATCGTTGCGACGGGCATTCACCCACATCAATGCTGAAATCAAAGCCAACAAGAGCGCGGCAAACAACAACTGTCGATAGCTTCCCAGTGCCGTATTCGGATACGCCGAGCCCGATGCTTGTAGGTTAGCGACCTTGCCTGACGTTAACGCAGCGTTTGCTGAGCGCACGGGTGTCTTGTCTACAGCCACAAAGCTCGTGTATTGCGTCAACAGCTTATGGCTTAAGGCAATATCAACGATCTCATCTCGCTCGCTGTCCATCGCGTTGTTTCGGATCTGTTGATCCATTAACGCATCGATCTTTTGGCGTGCCCATAAGATCGCGACATTGCTGTTGGCATCGCCGTGTTGGGTTTCAATACGATGTGAGAACAGGCGTTCACCTTGGCCACTGACAGTGATGAATGATGGGAAGCGGTCGAACTTCATGGCTACTAACACCGGTTCATCTAAGAACAAGTCCGGCACCTTCGCAGGCCAGTTCTCGCTAGTCACACCTTGAGGCAGCTCTATCTCAATATTCTGCAACACAGGGTTCTCTAGCTTTTTGGCTAAAGCAGCAATCTGTTCAGCGGCCTCGTCGGCGCGATTGATATGCACAAAACTGCCACGACCGAAGTCTGCAGCTTTACGCATAAAGTGGCTGTTCGGCGCTGAGCCAATGCCCACGGTGAATAAACGGGCCCGACCCAGTAGCTGATGAATTGCTGCGAACAGCTTGCTCTCGTTGCTAATGGCACCGTCGGTAACAAACACGACTTGGCGTAGGAAGTTACGGTCCCCTGCCATGTTTAAGGCCGACTCAATGGCCTCTAACATCTCTGTACCGCCCTCGGCTTGCAGGCCCCAGATGAAGCGCTTTGCCCGAGCAAGGTTTGCTGCGGTCGCAGGCACCGTGCCGTCAAATAGCGTCTTGGTATGTGAGTTAAACTCAACCAAGTTGAAGCGATCGTTAGGGCCGATGTGTTTCAGGCTTTCTAGCAAGGCCTGTTTTGCCTGACGAATAGATTCGCCGGCCATTGACCCAGAGGTGTCCATCACCAGAATAAGCTCTCGGGCTGGGTCATAATGATGTTGCTCGGCCGACGGTGGTACAGCCATGAGTAGACCATAGTGCTCACCCTCGACTGCTTGATGAAAAAACGCGCTCTGAGTGGTAGCGCCGTTCGCTAAACGCCAAGACAGGTGGAAATCCTTGTTCATTGGCACCGATGGAACATGGGTAGCAACCTGGTACTGGCCGCCCAGAAACTGGCTTTGCACTTTGTGGGTATCACTGGCGATATCGGCAAGCATTGCTTGGCCATCAATCGTTACTGAAAGTTTGGCGATGTTGCTAAAGCTTGGTATTTCATCCGTAGATAACACGGGCCCAGCATCGCCACTGTCTGCTTTGATGGCAGACGAATAGCGAGGCGTTACCGTCATCGGGATACGCAAACCGAATGACTGCCCGGCAATATCCAGCACGTTGCTGTACTCAATGGTGATTTTCACCGTTTCGCCCGGCGCGATATTGGCCACCGACGAGGAGAACAAATTGGGCTTACGTTGCTGCACCAACGCGGCACGCTTGCCATCACGTTTGGCCTGTTCGTAGATCTTTTTGGCGACGGCCTTTTCTTTGATCTCGCCCTCGATACGCCGATCGCCAATCTCAATGGTCATGGCATGCACGGCCGCGTTCTCTGGCAAGGGGAATACGTAGGTGCCTTCTACAAAACCCTGACTATGGTTGTAGAACCGCTGGCTGTAGTTAACCGATGCCACAGGCCCAGATACATGCGTCTGGATTTCAGTACCTAGTAACAGGCCCGGAAAGGCATCTTGCCCATCATTTAAGATCAAACTGCCGGATTCGGCCTCATTCATTAGAGCGATCCGCTGATTGCCAACGGTATCGGTTGCTTCTTGGGCAACGAGAACGGTGCAGAAAAAATAAAGACATAAACTAAACAACATACGAACTGACATGACAAAACCCTCTTATTTGCTGGAGAGTTCACTGTGCTGTTCATATATGTGACGTTTATGTGGGGAATGTGTGGCGTATGTGGCCCGAACAAGGCTGGTGACCTGAGAGTGAGGCCGCCAGCAAAATTTTCTCTATATGTGCGTTGATAGGCTTTTAATGTCTCTTAATCCATTGCTTGCCCTTTTGACAGGCAGCTTTCCACGAAGTATTCATACAACATTACCATTGCCAGTGTGTCCAGCTCGCAATACTTAAACAAAGCCGCTTCAACCATGGCCCGTTCATCTGGGCGCAAATCCTCAAACTGAAGTTTTGCATAGGCAGTCAGTGCCGCGCCTCCGTTATCGACGCTGGAAAAGTTAGCAAGGCGCTCATCAACGTCTTGGCCATAGCCTTCGAATATTGGTGGTAGCCTTTTATAAGGATCGACAATAATCCCCGAATCTTTGTCCTTGACCAGCCAGCACCAGTTTTCGTCAAAGTTCAACGAAGTTGAGCCACGATCTTGTTCATAAAGCTTTTGGGAATACTTGGTCACAAGCTTGGGGGAGTCATTCAGCACTGCGGGTAGCACATGCTTAATTGAGTTGGAGCCTCTTGTAGCAGGTAGGTATAGGTAACGCTTCACCACCTCAAGAAGGTCAACCATTAATCGAGGTGAATCCCATGAATCTCTCGAGTCGTTCTTTGGTTTTGCGATTTGTTTCACAAAAGCGATCAGATCGTCATGATCAAGTTGTGGTGAAGCAGCGGTTTCTAGCTGCTCTTTAATGGCATTTAATATGCCGTTCTCATGGTGTGAGTAGCAAAAAATGGTGCCTTCATTGCTTTCTAACGAGCTTTTCAACTCTCTAAGGAAATCAAAGTTTGGGAAGACTCCGGGCTGAGCATTTAAATATTGGCTGTGGTGATCTAGCCGCCCATCCTCGTAAAGAACATGGTGGGAATACTGGAATGCTACGGCTTCGTAAGGTTGTTGCCCTTCATGAAATGGCAAGGCGACACGCGTCGTTTCAAAATCAATAAAATTGAGTGGGTATCGCCATTGGTCCATTACCCCAGCAAGGCCGGCTTTATCGACCCAAGGGTCAGCCCGCTTAACCTTGCTGGCATCAAGCTGTAATTGCTGGCGCTGTTTGGTATCTAAACCGTAGCCCACCTCGTAAGGGTCGGCACCGATATCTTCATCGCTTACCTCGGCGAGTTTAAGTACACCTTGGTCAAGTAAGGCCTGTTTTTTTCGGTAGTTCCACAACTCAAATATCAGAGGCTCAGAGGCAACAACGCCCTCGGACAAGCCTGACACATGGCTTAAGCACTCAACCCGACCATCTATAAGGTTTTCATCGCCATCAGAGCAATAAAACTCACACTTACCGCAAGCAGACTGCAAATGGGGCTTGGGCTCGGCCTCGCCAAGCGAATAACCTGCAAGGCGAGTGACTAAATCTCCAAAGCTTTCATACTCATTAGGTCGGTGCTCTGTGCTTTCAAAAATGTCGCGGCATATGTTATCTACGCCAACGGAGACTAATAACTTCTCCGAGAGCTCTTGCGGGGTGAGTGGTGCGATTAGCTTGGCTGACTTTCGGCCATTGTCGTCTACTACCTGTATTTTCTGGTTCAACCCTGAAGTCGTTGGACGTGCGGTTTTATCCACCAACATTAAGTAACTTGATACCGAGTGATCTGGAAAAGCTTTTTCGACAACAAACTTCTGAAAAGCCACGTCGTAAAGGTATGGCTTCCATTTAGATGTAATTTTCCCCTTGGCAGTTAAAAATTCACCCGCGTGCTCTGCGCCAATCGATTTGGCTTTAACTTCGTGAATGACGAAATGGTTGCCCTTCTTTTCCAAGACATCGATACGAATGAATAAATCGCGGTATCGAACGGCCGCTTCAAATATGACAACATCGTCTCGTTTGAGTAGCTCATTTGTTTCCGACAGAGATTGCTCATAATCCAGCGTCTCAATATCAAAACCGCCAGGAAAGTATGCTTTGGCTAATTCACCTACTTGGAAGCCGCCTTCTGCCAGTGACTCAAGAAACGGGTCATCAATTTGCTGGTTGGCATACTGATCAAGGCCACCATAGTAGAGCTTACGAGGGCACTCTAAGCCTTGTTTAAACCGTGATTTGGTTAATGGCTTCGGCTTAAAGCTCTTATTGATAGGTATCACTTGTTAATCCTCACTTCCGCATAGTTGCCGGCACCTAGTGCCGGCTTTGGGCCAGACAAATGGCGCCGATCTTATTTTTTATATCGTAACGGTACACGCTGGCAGGCTCACAAAGTGAGCCCGTGGGTTCATATGATGTGTTTTTGTAGAAATTTTCGCGGAGGTATTGATGAATCACTCAACTAGACGTGGCATTTCGTCACCAGCGTTCAAACCCTACCTGTTTGCAGAAACCCATTTCGAGCGAAAAGCACAGCCGATATTCGTGCTCGCCGCCGCCGAACCACTACGTCGGCTCCCGATCAACGGCTGCGGAGGACTGACTCAGCGAGAGAAGGTGGAAAGAGCTCGCAAATTTGCCGAGACGCACTATGAAGGTTGCGGTGGCGAGCTCATGGTATGGGGCGATATTGCACATTACTTGTTTTTCTACGCGCCGAACCGGTCAGTACTGATCCACCCAGATGGGCAAGTAGACGAGTCCGTCGTAGGAATGAACCCACCGAAAGCTGAGCTCGCGGGTTTTGAGGCGCACTAATCAACCGAGGCATTACATGAAAAAACGTTTTCTTATCGCATTGGAACCGGGTACCGAGCAGACGGCTTGGGGCGTGGCCGTGCCTGACTTGCCAGGTTGCTTTTCTGCAGGTGACTCTTTAGAAGAGGCTTTAGCCAATACGCCAGAGGCTATTCATGCTTGGCTGTCCGTCGCAGACAACTTACCGAAACGCCTGTCGATCGAATCTCATGTCGAGAACGCCGAGTATGACGGCTGGTTATGGGCAACCGTAGACGTTGCTTTTGAAGATGACTGCAGTATAAGTGAAGAAGCAATTCGGACGCTCGGCATCACTGAATGGAATCCAAGTGATTATTTGGATAGCGTTGAAGGCTGCGCAGCTTATCTTCGAGAAGCCGTCTCGCCGAGCAGCGACATCGGCGATCGCATGCTACTGGAGGGCGTGTCGCATATATGGCGCTCAAGCGGCTATCAACGGTGGGCGACTTCCCGCGGAGCCGGTTCTCTAATGACCGTTCAGGGGCACAAAGCCCTCATTCGATTTGACGACGATATAGGCACCTTTCGTGGCGAGTTCATCGGGCTTGAGGGTGGCGCTGATTTTTATGCAAACAGCGCCAAACGACTAAAACGCGAGGGAGCACAGTCGCTCAATGTGTATTACGAAGCCTACGCCGAGCTCAAGGGAATCGATATAAACGAAGGCTTGCCCATCGACCCCATCAGCCTTGCGCCCTGCCTAGCAGGCCTCTTCGCGCGAGTCGAGGCCGAAGCGCAGCGCGAGCTAGAAAAGGAATGCGGCGAGCACCTAGACATTTTGCTCGGCCAGCAATTTGAACTCGATTTGATTAAACAGCGAATCCTCAAAGAGCAGCACGATATTGATTGGCGTACGCCGTCCGATCTGTGTCCCGGTCTCTGTTTCGACTAAAGTTTACAAAGTGCGCAAAAAACAGCCGCGCGGCGCATCGACTTCTAATAACGAGGATTATGTTAACTAGCGATGGCCGCACTATAATAAATGTCTAACAACAACTTTATCGGCGTAGCGCTTAGGTTGAACTAAGGAGGAGTTATGAGTTCTAGTAAAAAAATTAGAAACTGTGCGTTTGGATACAAATGCAACATGAAATGGGAGGACCTAGAAAGGATCGAGGGCTATAGCAACCGCAGAAATTGTACATCCTGCTCTCGATACGTCTATCTCGTAGACTCGATACCGACGCTGCTTGATGCGCTTAATGAAAACAAATGTGTCGCTATCTTAGAACCCTTGGAACTCCCCAACGAAAACATACCTAGCATTGAACCGTTACTTGGTGACCTGTGTGTGACAGATGTTGAAGCTGCTTTATTTAAAGATAAGAAGTAAGGATATAGATAGCTGTGCCGCTAGGGCAGGCCTATTCGCCGCTAGTAGCGTTAAAGCCCAATATAGCGAGCCCGAGCGTGAAAGCGGGATTTAAACTAGTGTCACAGTAATCGTTCGACGATATTGAGTCGTCGAAAATGTTTCTGGGCACAGCTTAACCCACTCAATTAATGTCGCAACAAGGCTTTTTACATCGCGACGGTAAGGCTTTGGGTCGTTAAGTAACGAGTTATGCAGTCGCGCAGTCAACCCTCCGAAGTTTATCCCGTCGTTCTCTTTGACTACTCCTATAAGCCACCGTCCTATCCTAGATGAGAGAAATTCAGCGCGCATATTTTCGTGAGACAGACGGTCGAGATCTAATCTCAGCAGTTCGAAGTCGTGCCGGTGTCGTTCATCGTTCAGATTGAGATTCACTAGTTCGCCTGGAGCCAAAAACAGGCAGTCTTCGACCCAAAGGTAAGAAATTGTCTCGTTTAGCTCTTTAAGTACGGCATCAGACCACTCGACTCTTTCCGCCCCTTCGTAACCCGACTCTATATCAGCCTGCAGAAGTCGATATAACTCCTCATCGACTTCTCTCGCATTGTTTGCAAGTGATTGCAATTTCTGAGAGTCAACAGCTGTTGCATCTATAGAGGTGCCAAACTCTAAATTTCCATCCTTAACCAACCCAAGTCCCCTGCCTGTTAAATTCGAACTTCCTAAAATTATTGAGCTGCTATCAAAGAGGTACAACTTCCCGTGAAGTGTCGAAGCAATTCGCAGTTTCCAACCTCGCGCAAAGCAAAACGGAAATATTTCTAAATCTGAAGCACCGGACAATAAATCAATTTTATTCCAACGAACAACTATCGTTACTTCGACGTCATCGCTAATCGATTTTGCCACCTCCTCTAGAGCTTTCAATTTAATATACGCAGTAAACGCAATTAAAGTATGTTGGGTTCGAGCTAGCTCTAGCTTGATTGCAGATAAATAGGATTCATCATGCAGTAGCCCCATATAGCTATACCTCCTAACGGTTAAAACTCTTCGGCACAGCCTTCAAGAAAATCTCTCACTACGATCCCCCATTCTCTACGTGTACTGTGGAGAAATTGCTTTCTTTTTTCGTCGGTAGTTTCGTTCATTACGCGTGCAAACCCTGCAATAGCCGTATGCATAACGTCGAGTTCTTCGTCATTCAGTTTGGTTAAAAATCGTTCGTAAAAGACGTGGTTAGTATTAAATAAGACTAACGTAAGGCCTTTCTGAGTTGACACATCAAAAAACGCGTCAGAATCACGTGGGCCGGAATCAATTAAGAAGCGGTTGCCCGTTAAAATTATCGAATCAGCCCGTTGTTCTGCTTCTTTTTCGTCAATTTGCAGCTGTTCCCGCAGCATGTTTACGAGCTCTTTCTTGACTAAAGGTTTATCGAAGTCTTTGGTTGGATGTCCACTAACTTCGCGCTCCGCTGAGGCTTGAGTTGCTTTATCCGCTGGCGAACCTTCAGGGCTTACTTCTTTGCCTCCCTGGCCTCTAGCTGGATCTACCGGAACCTCTGCTAGTGCTTGAGTAGCAACAGCAATTTGAGCATCAAGCCTTTGCACAACCTTAAAGACTTGAAGCATTGGGTCGTTGTTTTCCTCAAGGTCGCGTTTATATTGCTGCTCGGTGTCAAAGCCATTCTGCAGAGCTACGCTGCCAAGGTCTTCAAAGGGGATCAACCGCACCGCATCCTGCTTGTTATTAGTCACCCCAAAGACTAAGTCAAGGCAGGGGGGGAACGACACCTCTAGTCCGATAAATCGACCCTTATATGATTTAACTTCTTTGGGGAGAAAAGAATCCCTAAGAACTAGCTCTCTGTTTGCTCTTACGATTGACACCCCTATATTATTCGCGCAGTGCTTGCCCCATTTTGTCGAACCGAGCCTAGATGTGCTTGTTTTTAGGATTTCCCGAGCAATCGATTTCTTTACGATTGATGAACGAATTCGCACATTCGCGGTAGCATCCTTGCCGCTTTCTGTTGTGTATTGAACGGGCACTTCCTCTTCATTTAGGAGTTCAAAAAATGTTTCTCCGTCGTATGCACCTGGCAATGCGGGGAGGGAGGTTGTGTTGAGTAGATACATCGGGTCGTTCGCTACAAAAGGCATTCGCTCGACCTCTTGCACTATGTCTTGTCCTGTTTCTCTATAAATAATGCTTTCAAGCTTTACTTTATCTTCAGCGATGAAGTTCCTATATAGCCTACCGATAAGCGCATCACAGTGGCGGTGTATCGATCCCCCAGTTTTCCATGTAAGGCGATCTAACTGGGACCAAACCACTAACGTCCCACTTGACGGCATGGTCTGGAAACAAGCTTCTTTGTAAAGATTTGGGACCTCTTCTTTAACAGGCTGAGGCACCTCCTCAAGTTCGCCAGATTTCATTAAATCCACATCAAGATAGGTGTGATAACACTCAGATGGCTCTTGCCAACTCCAAACATCAACTCTTTTGCATTGAGATATGGAAGAATTTGGCAACCCCATCCCAAACTTCCCCATGCCTTCCGCGTCATTCCTATTCTCACTCCCGCCGAACTGCATCGCTTTCAATAAGACATCGGGTGCCATGCCTGCCCCATTATCCCAGACACTAATTTGGTCTACGTTATGTCTACTTGTAACGGCATTTCTTCTCTCAATAAAGCCGACTTCAACTCTGTTAGCCTTTGCCTGAAGGCTATTGTCAATTAGTTCCGCAAGAGCGTAAGCGGTATTGTTGAACCCATTATCCCTAAGTGATTCGATTACTGTTTCTGCACTTAAAAAACGATTATTCATCTAAAGGCTCCTCCTTCCAAATGTTATTCCAGTGAGATGTTCCAATGCTAATGTTGTTAAATTCGGGGATTTTATCTAGCACTGTATATATCGTGCAGCTCGCATTACCACCACTTTTCAGTCCTCGCATAGCTCTACCGGCCATTTGAAGATACTCAACGAGCGAATTTGTTGGTTTAGCGATTATCGCAACATTAGTGCGCGGAGCATCAAAACCAGCTGTCAGCACCCCAAAGTTCGACAACAACTGAAGCTCCCCAGATTTATAACGACTAATTTTGGATCGTCGACTCTCTACCGAATCTAGCTTGGAATCAATCGAAGCTGCTTTAATCCCATAGAAACTGAAAGCTACAGCAAGTTTTTGAGCGTGCTCAACAGAGCAGGCAAAAAGTATTATCTGGCTCCCCTTCTGACACTCATCAAGAACGATATCCTTTATCGTCTTGTTACGCTCGGCATAATTTGACAATGCTTTATTTGTATCAAGTTCACTGAGATCTTTTAGGGAGTACCCGTAAACCTCCGCTTGCTGGTAGGCTAGGGACCTGAAATGAGCTTTAGCAAGAAAGCCTTTATCAACTAGGTAATCTATCGGCGACAAATACCCCTGAACACTCATAGAAACTTTTTGGCCGCCAAAAAATCGTGCTAGCGCTTCGTCAGATTCAGTAGCCCCACCTTCCGAAAAAGATCGTCCCGGTGTGGCTGTCAAACCGATAAGGGAGGACTTGAATTCAGCATCTCCAATGAAGTCTTCTACGACAGCCGAGAACTCTGGCGCTATAGCTTTGTGGGCCTCATCAAAGACAACAAGAGTAACCTTGGATATTAATTCTGCATAAAGCAACTGTAGTTGCTTGCTATCGTTTTTTCTCAACCTAAGCAGCTTGTGAAGCCCGGCAACTATACACCCGGACGAAATACCACTAAGACTGACATCACTGTTCGAATAAAACCCGTAGCCTGTACAAGTTCTGTCTCCCAACGCTTTCCACGACTTTTTGAACTCATCTAGTGCTTGGGTGCAGAGCTCTTCGCGGTCTGCCAACCAAAGCACTACATTCTTAGGGTGGTCCCGCAAATGCTGCGCAACGATATTCATCGCAGTTCTCGTTTTCCCTGCCCCCGTTGGAAGGTGCACCATTAGACGTGTTGGCCCGTTAGCAAGACGGCTTAAAACCTCATCTGAAATATCCTTCTGGTATGGGTAAAGCCCATATTCAGGGTCAACCTTCACGATGGTATCGATCGCGGCGTTGGCATATTGAAGCGCTTCCAATGCATCAGAAAGATCAAGCCGCATTGCCAATTCTGAAACGTGATCGCTCACCCATCGCTCTATTGCATCGTAGTGTGATGTAGTCACTTCACTGCTAGATATCTCGAACTCGGGAAACAGCTCTGCTACCTGTTCCGGCCTCATTCTACTGATCAACTTCCCACGCAGATCTCTCTGTAGTAAAAAATCAGCTCCAATTGTTGAAGCAGCAATCTGCGCTAAATCAGAAATCGATGAGTTGATTTGCTCACCTCTAAGATCTTCAGTGAATTCTATAGAACCTTTTGGCAACAGCCGTACTAGTTCATCGTATGAAAAATTTTGAAGAATCGCTTGTAGCTTGCCACTCAAAGTTATCACTCCATGTAATAGAAAACAGAGCGCTTGTTGCGCTTCTTTGATTTGCAAACAAAGTTACATACAAATCATCCGCTTAGGTGAGAATTTTCAAAAAAATAACTAGGAAAAAGCGATTTTTCGATCCTCTGCCGGCTAAAAAGAGTTAATATTATTCACTCCTGGAGAATCTCTCCAGGAGTGAATTGGAACAATAGCTATGAAACTTAGATTTACCGGTCATGATACTTTTCCGCTGCGTCATGGGTGGCTATTCAAAGCTACAAACATCATTAAAAACAATGGGTTACTCTCAGTTTCCGACAATACGCATGCTGCCCGCACCATTGAGCTGCTCGGCGTGGGAAAAAACATGGTCAATGCAATCAAGTATTGGGCCGAAGTAACCAAAATTATTGAAACCCAAGTGGTGAACCGCTCATCGGTCCAAGAAGTTACACCTTTAGGAAACTATATTTTTGACCCCGAAACTGGTAACGATCCCTACCTGGAAGACATTGGTACACTTTGGCTGATCCATTTCCTGCTCTGCTTCGACGACGACCAACTAACCGCCTATAGGTATTTTTTTAACTACTCGAATAGGGTTTACTTCGAAAAGTCTAAGCTTGTTGACGACCTTTTAGTTGACTTGGTAAGGCTTACCAGCTCGCCCTCAGTAACTAGCAGCACTGTCAAGAAAGATATTGATTGTTTTCTATCAACATATGCAGAGAAAAACCGAACCACGTCAAAACACAAAGCAGTTGACGAGGACTATTTTGCATCCCCGCTGACCGAGCTCAGCCTTGTCAAAGACCTCGGCAGGGGCTTCTACCAATCCGACCTTGATGAGAGGCCATCTCTTCCTCTTTGCATTTTTACATTTGCACTTGTCGAATATTTCAAATTTGCCAATGCCGAATCACAAGCACAGCAAGTAAGCTTCGAGGACGTACTGTCAAAACCACTTTCGCCAGGAAGAATTTTCAAGCTTACGGAGTCTGAGCTAGGCCGGTTGATAGATGAAGCCGTCTCCTGGTCAAACGGAAAAATCATTTGGATAGACTCATTGGGGCTTAAGCAGATAACGATTGATGAGCGGCTATTAGCAAAACCTATAGACCTTCTAGACGAATACTACAGAGGGCGAAAATCATGAAACATAGCATTCAGATCAACAACCAGTTCAAGTCCTCTGCTCGCGTTACGGAATCCAACTTTGAGCCGCATGAATTCCTCAAAAGGCTTGTCCCACATGGCACAGTTCTTCAAACTCTCGACAACCTAGGCGCGGAGATTGCTGGAACTCAGCAGCGTACATTTACGATAACCGGTCCATACGGATCAGGGAAATCAACTCTCGCCCAGTACCTCTCCTGCCTATTGTCAATAGATGGCTCTGTTCGTGCTGATGCTCTAAAAACCATCGAAGGCAGCCCAAACTCGCTCGCACTATTCAAGTCTAACTTTCGCTACCAAGAAGGCTGGCTAGTCGTCAAACACCTTTGCGCTCTAACCTCCCCGATCCATTCTATTACGTCATCAATCGTAAACGCAGCCGGACAGGAAGCAAGTCATGCTGAATCGCTGTCAGAAGATGCGTGCCTATCAGAAATCAAGAAAGCACTAGCATGGGCAACTGACAAACATGACGGCGTACTAGTAATACTCGACGAACTGGGCAAGGCCTTAGATTATCTAGCGAGCTCTGGGGGAGATCTGCATTTTTTCCAATCGTTAGCTGATCTTGTTCAAGACCTTGATAACGTAGTGGTTATTGGCTTCTTGCATCAATCCTTCGCTGCCTACTCCAAAGGACACGACACTAGAACACAAAACGAATGGGGCAAGGTTCAAGGTCGCTACAAAGATTTTAGATTCAACCCAAGCACCGAGGAGTCACTCTATCTTGTATCGAAGTCATTCGACGTAGACAAAAAACTGCAGAAGTCTTTGAAAGAGGCAGCTAGCAAAACATTAGAGGTAGTCAACCAACACTTCTCGACCGGGCAAGTGCATACCCTCGAAAACGCCCTCCCTCTTGACCCCATTGTCGGCTTGCTCCTAGGGCCAATCTCAAAACGAAGCTTTTCTCAAAACGAACGAAGCTTATTCAGTTTCATGGCTACTCATGAAAAGCATGGCTTCAGGGATTATTTAGAACTGCAAACCTTTTCCGACGGAGCTGTAGATTCACTATATCGAGTGGATCGCTTATGGGATTATCTATATCACAATCTCGGACATATTATCTCAGCCTCCAGCGACAGCAAGACCTGGCTAGAGGCATCCGACGCCGTAGAGCGCGCAAGTTCACTCGGCAGTAATCTTCACAGTTTTATTACTAAATTAGTAGCACTTCTTTCGATGGTTGGGCGTGGCAACAAACTGTTCGCATCACGACAGTTCTTAATAGACTATGTAGCTTCACTGCCAGAATACGATTTTAACGAGTCCGATGTTACGGGCGCGCTAACCTTTTTAGAATCTAAGTCGATAATAATCTATCGGCATAACTTAAATAGTTACCAAATATTCCGAGCAAGCGACCTAGATATTAATCGACTAATCCTTGACTGGTTAGAACGAGTTAAAGGCGGCGTAGATTGGGTCGCCCAATGCAATAGCCAAAAACTTATCCTTGCGAACTCTCACTACCACCGCACCGGCACTATGCGCTGGGCAGAAACGCAATTAGTGAGCTCGAGCAATCAAGTAAAAGCACCGAGCGGGCTAGCTGGCGAATCATTCGCAAACTTTGTTTTGCCAGCCTCTGTAGAGCTACATTCAGAACTCTGCGACCGCTTTAGTACATCTAAACACATTGTAGTAGGCAATCCAGAGCGTATCGAAGAACTCGAACAGGCGACCATCGAACTAATTGCTCTTGAGAAGATCACCAAAGAGGAGGCCGAAAAACTTAGTCGCGATCCGGTTGCAAAAACCGAGATCGAGAACCGCGAAAGGCTAGCCCGAACCCGAATCGAAAAAGTTTTCGACCAAATTCTCCGCACGACAAAATGGCGCCATCTAGGGGAGCCCCTGAAAGGTAGCTCATTAACAGCCATGGTAAGTCAGGTTGCTGATGATATTTATCCGAAGTGCCCAGAGGTTAAGAATGAGCTTATAAACCGCATGAAGCCTTCCGGCACAGCCAACTCTGCGCTATCAAAACTCATGTCAGCGATGCTCGATTACGACTCGCACCAACAATTAAACCTGCCCACGGAAACCTTTCCTCCGGAAAAGGGCATCTACCTAAGCTGCTTGAAAGCAAAAGGGTGGCATACACCAGACAAAGTCCCTAGCCTGGCCGGAGACTGGATTCACTGCGAGGGCACAAAAGAACTACCGCCATCAGAACGTGATATTTATGAATTGTGGCGCGCAGGTCGCGATTTCATCCAAACCCGGGGAAAGCTTGTTACCATCCAAGAGCTACATGAATACTGGATGAGCCCACCGTTTGGACTGACGCTGGGTTTGTGCAAGCTCTACACGATGGCACTGCTCAAATCACTTGAACAATACCTAGCCTTCTATGATTTTGATTCAACCAAAGATTGGATCTACATTCCGGAGCTAGACGAGGAGCTTGTCGCCAAGCTCATTCGCCACCCCAGCGAGGCCGGAGTACGCTTCTATGAACTAGCCGAAACAGATATGTTGCTAGTAAATCAGATAGCCGATGCTTCCAAGTCAGTAGATAGAGAGTCGATCCTCGCAACTGCGCGCACCCTAGTTAAACAATTACATGCGCTGCCTTCTTGGGTAAAACGCACATCTGGCAAAAACCTATTCGAAGTAGGTGGCACAGAACACCTCGACATCATAACTAAGCGATTCCGTGACAAGGTCCTATCGGCCAAGGACCCTTATCAACTAGTCCTTGAGGACATTCCCAACCTGTTTGAAAAGTCTTCCAATCTTTCTCAAAGCATTCGCGAAGCAATGAAAGGGTTGCTCGAAATCGATACCGTACTGTCGAACCAATTTAAATTAACAATATCTAAATTGCTTGATGGCGAGGCTGGCGTAACATTAAGCTCCCGCTGCGAAGCCGTTGCGAATGCAGCCAGTCGGCCAGAGATTGAAAACTTTGCGAAACGAGTTAAAAAGTGGAGCGACAATCCTACACAAGCAACACTAGACGAACTAATTTCCTTAGTTGTTGGCGTACGCAAAGAGAGCTGGACCGATGAACGTATTAGCGAAGGCTATGACAAGGCCCGCGAACTCTGCATTCAGTTTAGGCGTTATGAAACATTTACTCGCGTAGCGAGCCAAAACAATTCGAATACTCGCGCGGTTTCGCTTATCTTTGAAGACAAAGCAGGCAAGGCTATTGAATTAGAGCAATTTATATCTGACGACCAAACAAAAATCTCCCATCTTTCGGAGGTGAGCTCTCTAATAGAGTCAAGCCTAAAAGAATACCCCGACGCGGCTCGGGTACGAGTGTTAGTCGAGCTACTCGCGAGAGAGATGAAACCAGTCAACACAGAGATCTAGCAATGAATAAAATCAAGCATGTACTAGGCCTATCCGGCGGCAAAGATAGCAGTGCTTTGGCGCTCTATGTAAAGGAAACCCGCCCTGATCTTGATGTAGAGTACTTCTTTACCGATACAGGGTACGAGCTACCTGAGACGAACGCTTTCATTGACCAACTCGAGGTAAAACTCGGCCACATCCATCGCTTAAACGCGAAGTCATTGAACGGCATCGAAGGCCGCGGAGAATTAGAATTTAGCTCTCTGTTGAAGAAAAATGGTAATTACCTCCCTTCACAGCGTGACCGCTGGTGCACTGTCGAGCTAAAGTTAAAGCCGTTTGAAAAGTGGGTTGACTGCTTTATTGCTAACGGCTACAAAATCATGAATTACGTCGGAATTCGTGCCGACGAGCCGCACCGCTCGGGTTTTATGACAATCGAGAAACCAATTGAGACTGTCATGCCGTTTCGCGAGGACGGTATCGTGAAATCCGACATTGTAAATATACTCCGGCGCAATGGTTTGGATTTGCCCGAATATTACAAATGGCGTTCACGCTCAGGCTGCACCTTTTGCTTCTACCAGCAGAAGATTGAATGGATAAAGCTGATGGAAAACCACCCTGCTTTATTTGAAGAGGCCAAGCGCTTTGAGAAGGGTGATGCAGAAAACACAACCGTCGGTGAACGGTTCTACTGGATGGGCCAAGGGGAGCCTCTTGAAACCCTAGAAGATCCCGAACGACAGGCTCAAATTCGCTCCAACCATGAAAAGAAAATTGAACGCTTCAATAAGAAAAAACGTCGCAATGCACTACTAGAAGATGTAGATGAACCAACTTGCACATTAACGGACCTTGATGAGGCTTACGACTTAGCAGAGGGCGGAGGTGCCTGTGTTACTTGCTACAAATAGTTAACGTGTGCTAGCCGGAAGTGTAAATAGCGATTTTTTCTGCAAGCTGATTAATTTCCAAGGGCGTGTTCTGATGATGAAAGCTAACACGCAATGTTCTCTCTGCAAGCTCACGCTGCATCCCTATCGAAGCCAGCACATGAGACACCTCAATATTTTGGGAAGAACAGGCAGAACCTGTTGCTAGTGAAAACACTTCCCAAGTATCTCTGAGCAATGCTGCAACATTCGTCCTAGGAAGTGTTAACGATACAAGGGAATCTATGGACTCACCATTTAGCTGGTATGGCACGTTTAGCGTTGATAATTTTGCCACCAATGATGCTTTGAATTGAGCTGACTTCAGCTCCGAATAAGCAGCAGGAAACACCTTAACAGCCTTTCCAAAACTTGCTATCAACGCTGTCGGTAAAGTCCCCCCCCGTACCCCCTCCTCTTGGCCCGCACCGTGAATTACTGGCTCCAGATTGCGGGCTCGGCGGTCACGCACATATACCGCACCTATACCCTTAGGGCCTCCAATCTTATGTGCAGACATTGATAGATAGTCCAGGTTCATATCACCCACATCAATCGGCAATTTCATAAAGCTCTGAGCCGCATCCGAGTGGAACATGATGCCTCTCTCGAAGCACAGCTCTCCAATCTCTTTGATGGGATTTACTGTTCCTAGCTCATTATTCAGATGCATCACCGACACCAAGCTAGTACTGTCTCGCAACACCCTTTCAACGGCCGCACGTGTGACCACACCGTTCTTGTCTGGTTTAGCAACCGAAACACATATTCCAGCGTACCGCTGCAAGTAGTCTGCTACTGCATGGATGCATTTGTGCTCGAAGCTCGAAATAACTAAGTGCCCATCGCCGCGAGCAGCTAAATCATAAAAATGGCTCTTCAATGCAAGGTTATTCGACTCAGTTGCACCACTCGTAAAAATAATTTCGCTTTTAAGAGCCCCTATTTCATCTGCAAGTATTTCACGTGTTTGCTCGATAGTTTGCGCTGCAGCCTCTCCAAGTAAATGAGCAGAAGAAGGGTTGGCGGCGTGTTTAGAAAATACCACTTGTAGCTCTTCTAGAGCCTCTGGAAGTATTGGATATGACGCTGCGGAGTCGAAATAAATCATGACTTTACGAACTTGAAACCTTATACAGCCGATATCCACGAATTTCAAAGCCGACCTCGCGGAGCTTCGCGTCAAGCTCCGAACGCATAGGACCAAACTCACTATTGGAATCTAGGACTCCGGTTTCAATTAGTTTTTTATCGAAGCTCACCTGCTTTCTATAATCTTCAAAGCTTTCGTCGATATATTTGCTCTTCCAATAAAGTACCGGCGGACGAAACGGCTCAACATAATCAAAGAAATCAACATCTTGGTCACGCATCCTAACTTTTATGCGTTCTACGAGCTTAGGTAGCGGTGAACTATTAAACTCTTCATACACCATAAAACTTACTTTACCCGAAGTAATGTGTATTTTAATCAGATCGACCTCTTCGAGCTCACCTACCAGCTGCGCAGCGCAGCCTATGTAAATACGAAGCTCTGGCGCGAGAAGCCCTATGTATTTCGTATTAAATATGAAGGAATGATTTGCATTTAATTGGCCAGCGGGAAGGTCTTTAGCAGCCTTTTCACAAAGCCCATTAATTAAGTCTACGCTTGAAACAGAAAATAGGGCTCGATTGGCTTGACTCGTAGCATTTTTATAGGTGCCAAAGAAGGCTGTGATATCACGCTTAATTGCATCTGACATGTATTTATACGGCCGGCGCTTACCGAAAAGCCCGAGAGCTAGGTAAACAAGTAGGTCTTCAGCACGAAGTCGCTTTGAAAGCTCAAAATCTTCAATATCCGCGGTCGCCTCTAAGATTTTCATTGCTTTTTTAGTGCTTCCAACAGCTTCCTCTAACGCTGCTGCATCTTCAAATTCATCCGCCACTGGAAGGCGACCTAACTCCAGGCAAGTCGCCCAGAAACGCTCAAGGAGCGGCTGATATTTCGCAAACAAAACAGCGGCCGCTTTACTGCGTGACTCGCGATTTGACAGGTGCCTCCACTCACGGTGACGTCGCTGCCGCGCAGAAAGGAAAGTTTGTTGCTCGACGGGATCTTTAAATACGTAAAAGACTCCGGTTGCCACAGCAATTGCTTCTGTTTCTAAAACACGCTCAATGAAGCCCTGTAATTCAGACTGCGTATAATACTTTTGAAAAGTGTTTTTAGAAGTTAACACCCCATCCTTATATGGCCTGAAGCGCGATATTGTTTTGTCACCGGCCACCATGGCAGAGACAACGAGTAACTTCTTTGCTATTGAGTTAGCCCTTTGCAAAGCCTCGATTCGCTCATCGCTATCTTCAATAACATTAATTACAAAGCCAATGTTTACTAAGTCCGCCTCAACAATTTCTGTATCTGGTCGGAAGTTAGGATCCCAGCCAATTGCCGAAAGCCCATGACTCTCAAGTTCTCGGAGGTCATCACCCTTCCCACAGCCATAGTCAAAGATTGTATAACCTTCTTCTAGATACCCGTGCTTCGCAAGGCATTTAAAAGGAGCTGAAAGCTCATACCTAGTTATTGCAGTCAGATGCCTGTCTACCTGATGTTCATCAGAAGATACTAAAGGAGCAGCACTCTTTACTAGACGCCCATCGACTAGGTCATAGCCTTTTTTATTAATGAGACGCAACCACGTCTGCCGGAAGCCAATTTTAAATGGATTTGCGTAAAGCCCAGCCTTTTCGCCCTCTAAAGTAATTTCTTTAAATAGCGAGTGATGAGGATCGCTCTCCAACACCATAAGCTCTTTCCGATGAAGTATCGGCGGATTTTCTGATTCCTGATAACTAGTTGCCTTCATCGAAGGCCTCGAAAGGTCGACTAAGATACTTTTCCTTAAGGCAGGGTAAGAATCTGTATAAAAATCAGGATATGAAAGAAAAGCCATTCTGTATTCTTTACGATGAAACTTAATGAGGTCCCACTCTGTATCGTCTATTTTTAATGCCTTCGCTACTCCTTTGCTTAACACATTGAGGTTTGGGCTAGCGGCCTCCAGGGCTGACTTGTGCAAATAAATGGCATCGGGCAATTTTTTGCCTATTGCTAATTGCTTAACCCAAGCGGTGAAATTGTCTGCGCTGTTTTTCATAGATCAAACTTACTACACAAATATATCGTTTTACATGGGTCCTGTTTTAGCTCAACAACCGCCCCTGGAACTTTAGCAGCAAGAATATCTAAGGCGACATTCCCGAACTATGCGGCAACTCATTGGATATAATTATTCTTAAATTCACACTTCATTTTCCTGACCCGTAGCTTTCGCAATGTCGGTCTAAAACGCAAATGGGGAAATAAACATCGAATCTGAAAAAGGCTTTTGGAGCCTGGGTTGGATACATTCGGCATCTAGAGCTCTAATGCTGGATATCACTTTGAGCTCATTCTTAGGGAACCAGCCTTTTGGTTTAAAAAAACTACGAATATGGTTTGAAGCCTCAGGGCTCACGTGATCTAAACGAGCCAATGGTTGTGCTAATACTTCAAGTGCGCTCATATCATGTGGCTGGTGCTGGCCCACATCGGTTCTTGATTGGCCCGCGGTAGTCACTGCTTTACCGATGTCATGCACCAAGGCCACAGTTATTCCTAGGTCTCTTTCTTCAACTGAATGGTTTTCAGATGATGAACAAAAGTTCATGGCCAATGTGACGCTGTGCTGAAGTAACCCGCCGGGCCAGTTGTGATGAAACAATAGACTCCCTTGCCCGCTGCAATATCCAAGCGAAACAACTGGGTTCATCAGAACCTCTACAAGGAACTCCCTTAGATATCGATTTTGGATCTGTCGATATAACCAACAAAATTGCTGTGCGTAATCCTTCGCGTGATCGGGTAGCCAAGTGGTTGGCAGAAGGCATTCTGGCGTGATGCGAGCGGGATCGACAACCTGAATGCTGCCTATATTAAGGATGTGCCTATCTTTTTTTTCTAAAAACTCGCCCGTGAGTGTGACGATATCACCAGCCTGGTAATTTAGCGTTGTCCAAATTTGCTTGTCCCACCACAAGATTCCCTTTGTCTCGCCTGAAGAATCAGCTAACTTTAATACGCTGTATGGCGAATTTTTCTTCGATTGTCGGTTTTCGACTGCAATTATCCTTAACTGCAGGTCATTCACGACGAAGCGTGGGCTACTGACAAATCCGATGTTTTTTTGAATGTCGGCTAGACTCATGACGCTTCTCCTAATTCGCGGTTTATTAAGCTCTCAAAAGCTGAACCATCATTGCGAGTCAGGTTTGGCACATAACGCGAATACACACGGAAGAGCATTTCCGTGGTGCTATGCCCTAGTTGACGAGCAATCCATTCAGGGCTTTCTCCAGCGGCGAGCCACATCGTGGCTGCTGTATGACGACATTCATATGGCCGACGTCTGTCTAGGCTCAAATAGCGAAGCAGCGGGTACCAAACACGGTCGGTGAAGTTTTTGTTGTCAATGGGCTTGCCAGCGCCATTACAGAAAACATATTCACTGATCGTTGAAGTCGACGGGCGTTGCGCCATCAATGCGGCGTACACACGATCTGACATGTGGATCTCGCGCTGGCTGCCGTCATTTTTCGTGTATTCGGTGCGGTTTTTAGTGAATGTTTCCCGGATTAGGATTTGACGCCGATCAAAATCAACATTGCTCCATTTCAAACCATGCGCTTCGCCAGACCGCATCCCTGTAAACAGTCTCACTGTTAGGTAATGCTTGTAGTCTTCACGAATATTATCAATCAGCAGTTTCACTTCATCTAAAGTAAATGGCTTAATGTCTCGCTTCTGAATTTTTAGCCGCTTCAGCCTTTCTGTTGGGCTGGTATATTCATAGCGGTCTGCGGCTTCATCAAGAATAGCTTTGAGCGTGCCGCAGATTTCATTAATGGTTTTCGCGCTTAGGTGCTTGGTTCCGTTCTTAATAACTACAGAGCCGAGCTCTGCCCGGAATGCAAGCACATCAGCCTTAGCTATGGTGTTAATAGGCATAGTGCCGAACCGAGGCAGTATATGACGTCGAAGTAAGCCCTCCTGCATCTCAAAGGTCGCAATGCGCCAGCGGACACGGTTTTCCATTAACCATAGGTTGGCGAATGACTCAAAATACGGGATGCCATCGCCCTGGACTGGCGCGACAATGGGCTTCTCAGATTTTATGCCAGCGAATTGGCGCCCCTTTTTGGAGTTTGGGAAGTACGAAAGGTAGTCGAACTGATCCAAGGTGATTTCGGCGTCTATCCTCTTCAGCACCTTCTCCATTTGGAGCCGGTTTGCCGGCGTGTCTTTTAGGGTGGTTTGCTCTCGGCAACGTTTGCCTTTGTAGTTAAAGTCAAAATAGAGCAAGCCGTTTTCTGGGCGGGCGCGGATCTTAGACATGACAAGAACCTCCGGCGGCCATCGGAATGGAGATGTTGTCTCGCTTGGAAGCTTTCTTACGCATATCACGCTGGATTGATTCCCAAATGAATAAAATCTTGCGTCCCCCGAATGGTCGAATGTAATGAACTCCCTCGAGTAACACGGTGTCTTTAAGCTGGTTACGAATGGTGCGAGGGTCGTAATGGATACGTGCCGCTAGCTCGTCAGTGGTTAAGTAGGTCTCTTTCATGCTAAATTCCTCATGATCAATAAAGTTTCCAGATGGTCATATTTTTGAACATCTGTGTCTATAATAATGCACATAACGCGTATGTCAAGACCATATGTGCATATTTGTGAGCATTTGTGCATATGATTAGGTTCAGATTTAAGGAATTACTGGCAGAAAAAGAGTTTCAGGAAGGGCGAAGTATCCCTGTAACGGAAGTTTCCAAAATCACGGGAATTAACCGTGGAACACTTTCAAAGATTGCCAATGAAAAGGGATACAGTACGGTGACATCTAATGTTGATGCTCTCTGCGAGTTTTTTGGCTGCGAGGTGGGAGATTTGATGGTTTATTTACCATCAAATAATTCAAAAGAAGATTAAGACCTTTGTGACCTTTTGGTCAGTGACATAAACAGTTAGGGATATGTCACTAAAAGGTCGCAAACCAGTAAATTTTTATAACATTTGTCACAGTCGTGTCACAGCTTGTAGTTTGTGACAAATTGAAAGCATAAAAAAACCCCGCTAAAAAGCGAGGTTTTCTTAATTAAGTCATAGACTTAGAAATGGCGCGCCTGGAAGGATTCGAACCTCCGACCGCCTGGTTCGTAGCCAGGTACTCTATCCAGCTGAGCTACAGGCGCACTGCTTGTTCGCACCAGTAGGTAACGAACGGCGCGCATTCTATACAGATGCACCCCTAAGGTAAAGCATTTATACGCTTAAGATGCCCCATACACGATGGGTAGCTACGCGACCTTTAATTTTGGCCGCCAAGCGCTGTTCAAAAACGCAGTGATAGATTTACTCAAACGCTCGGGGCGCTCGCGCAATTCAACAATTGACTCTGCCGCCTCAAACTGAGCTCCGGGAATCTGCTTACTTAACGTTTCCGCATCAGTAAACGGATGCAAAGCATCATTAGGGTGACCAATAATCATAGTTGGCACACTAATCGACTCTCGAGACGCACGCGTTGGCGCAATTGGACCAACCAGCACGCCACTCAAGACAGAGCTGATGGCGTCAGGGTCATTTGAAATAATCTTGCGCAATGAGTCCCACATCACTCGGTCGCGCTTCGGCAGCTTACGCACCATTTTCGCAACCGGACGTAGCACCGAAGGCATAAACCGAGTGGCCATCAATAACGGCGCTAACAAAATAACCACACCGGGCACAGCATGCTCGAGCACCGGCATTTCTAAAATAAGCCCCTTAACGCGGCTGCGATGACGCAAATAAGCATGCATCGACACATCAGCCCCCAACGACAAACCGCCCAACACCGCGTTATCAACCTGCAAATGGTCTAGCAGCGCGACGGTTTGGTCAGCAAAGCGGTCCATCCGCAAAACAGAGATGTCATCCGGCTTGTCAGATCGTCCATGCCCAAGCAAATCCAGCAACAACACTCGAAACCCCTGATCAGCCAGGTATTGAGCCAAAGGCCGATTTACATCGGTATCCATCAAAATACCATGCAGCAAAACCACTACTCGCGAGCCTTGTCCATACTCTTCAAAATATAAGCGATAGTCTTGATACTCAAAGTACGCCACTGGCACCACCTGTTTTTAATCTTTAGATACTCCCCAGTATCCATACGCCAAGCCCATCTGCCAAGCGCTTGCTCAAAGTTTAATCGACACAAACACTTTTAACCGCTGGTGAACCAAGCAATACTATTAGTTGTCAATTTATACAAATTCATTGGATTTGTGCCTTTTGCACAAATCTGGGGTAACCTTGCCCGTCTTAGTTTTGCAGAGAAACCATCCTGCGAGGCCGAGAAGAGAATTTTGGGGTTTGGACCAATAGGTTCAAAAACGAATATGCACAGTAGATTTGGAGGAGAAGCAATGACTTCTACTAAAAAAGCGCTAGCGCTGGGCGCAGCCCTTGCGCTCCCATTAGCGGCGTTTAACGCCCACGCCAAGGTTAGCGCGGCCGAAGCCGCCAAGTTAGGCAACACACTCACCATGATTGGTGCCGAAGCCGGCGGCAATGCTGACGGCAGTATTCCTGCTTTCCAAGGTCGCGAGCTATACACCCAAGCCGAGCTTTCTTACACCTATGCTCAAATTGAGAAAATGTCTCCAGAAGAGCAAGAAAAGCTAATGCGCGATGGCGCAGCTCGCCACAACGCAGAAGAAGTGTTGATGGAAATCAACGCACAGAACTACCAGCAATACGCTGACTTGCTAACAGAGGGCCACAAGGCCATGTTTGCCAAGTTCCCTGACAGCTACAAAATGCGTATTTACAAGCCGCTGCGTACTGCGTTCTTCCCAGAAGCGATCGAGCAATCAACTAAAGCCAACGCAACCACAGCATATCTAGAAGGCTCCGACAGCCTTAAAGGTGCAACTCAGGGCTTCCCTTTCCCGATCCCGACTAGCGGCGCTGAGCCGATCTGGAACCACAAAACCAAGTTCCGTGGCGACGGCGTAATTCGTTACAACGACCAAGCGATTGTAAAAACCGACGGTACTTACAAAATTACCCGTGTTGTGGAAGACGTACTATTTACTTACGCCAACCTAGAACAACCAGGTAGTTCTGAAGACGGCATCTTGTTGTACTACCTACAAACGGACTTAGGCTCTTCTGGCACTCGCACCTTAGTGCACGAAACCTCAGACCAAGCGAAAGACAAACGTAACGCATGGCTTTACAACAAAGGCTTCGGCCGCCTGAAGCGTGCGCCTAACGTAGGCTATGACAACCCATCGCAAACCTCTGACGGTGAGCAGTTCAATGACCAAGTCGACATGTTTAACGGCGCACTAGACCGTTACAACTGGAAACTGGTTGGCAAAAAAGAAATGTACATGCCGTACAACTCTGCTGAAATTAACAGCCCACTACTGACTTACGACAAAATCTTAAAAGCGGGCCACCTAAACCCAGACCTAACTCGCTACGAGAAACACCGCGTTTGGGTAGTAGAAGCGACATTGAAAGACGGCATGCGTCATAAGCTTAGCAAGCGCGTGTTCTATATTGATGAAGACAGCTGGTCGATCAATGCCGTTGACGGTTACGACGGCCGTGGCGAACTATGGAAGTTCCAAGAAGGCCACATGATTTCTGTACCTTGGGTAGGCACTGCGTCTGCGGTTCCAGAAATCATTTATGACCTTCAATCTGGTCGTTACTTCGCTACCGCGATGACCAACGAAGCCAAACTAAACGATACCGACGCACGCTTTGAGCCTAAGTACTTTAAGCCTGCTAACGTAGCCAAGCGGATCAAATAACCGCTAACCGAGATTGATATCTCTGCACGCAGCCCCGTTATCTGCCAAGATACCGGGGCTGCGTGCACTTAAAAACAGCCATTTTTTTGGCACCATAAGCTTTAAAACTAGCTCTGCTTCAGAGGGGAGAACCATGAACAGGAGTAATAAGAAACAGGCCTTCTTGGCTAGCGCATTGCTTTGCGCCAGCTCAATGTTCAGCCTGTCAGCCAGCGCGGAAGTGACCGACCCAACTACGGTTGCACAACCTGCTGAGATCATGCCGAAGGCCGTTCAAAGCCAATTACTTGATGTGACCGTTGCCGGCACGCGGCTTGTAGCCGTTGGTGACCGCGGCCATGTACTCACATCAGACGACAAAGGCGCCACCTGGACACAACAAAACGTGCCAGCGCGGCAAATGTTGATTTCAGTTGACTTTGCAGACAGCCAAAATGGTTGGGCTGTAGGACATGACTCCATCATTCTTCGCACCACCAATGGCGGCGAAAGTTGGGAAATCCAGAATTTTGACCCTGAAACCGGGCAACCGCTTTACGGTGTGTTGGCATTGAGCGCCAACGACGCCTGGGCAGTGGGCTCATTCGGCAAATTCTTACGCACTACAGACGGTGGCAACACATGGGAACAACAAGAAATTCCCCTCACCGAACCCGGTGTGCACCTTATTTCAATGACCCAATTACCTAGCGGCACCCTCGTGATTGCTGGCGAGGCTGGCATGTTGGCACACTCAACCGACATGGGTGACAGCTGGCGCCTTGGCCAAACCGCCTACGCAGGCTCTTACTTTGGCGTGCTACCGATGGGTGAAAATGGCGTCATGCTGTTTGGCCTTCGCGGCACCGCGCGCATTGTTGACGATGTCGCCAAACTTGACGACATGGATCCATGGGATCTGGATGCGTTCTCAATCCAGCAAAACTGGACCGACGAAGAACTCGCAGCTATTGGCTACAAAAACGTAACCTCACCCGCACAAACAGCGATCTTTGGCGGCGCCATTACTTACGATGGTAACTATGCATTGGTTGGTCAAAACGGTTCGCTTTACAAGGGCACCCCTGGGAAAACCGAATTGGTTAGCGTCCCTAGCCCAACCAATAACTCACTTAATTCCATTGTGGCCTTGGACGACCGCCTGATAGCCGTAGGCCTATCTGGCGTGAAGACCATTAAGCTTCAGTAACCCACAGGATCAGGAGTAAGAACGATGAGTGACGATAAAAACCAGGTCACAATTACAGACCGCATCCTGAATGTGGTTATCCCGCCGATCTACCATCACCGGGTAGTGACCCATATTATTTTGCTGCTACTAACTGCTTTCTTCGGTTATCAGGCTTCGCAAATTCAACCCGACGCCGGTTTTGAGAAATCAATTCCGCAAGCCCACCCTTATATGCAGATTCGCCAAAAGTGGGCTCGTGACTTCAGCGGTGGTAACACCATCTTGGTGGCCTTGATTCAAAAAGAAGGCCATATTTACAACAAGGAGTTTCTAACCAAACTCTCTGAAGTAACGGATGAAGTCTTTTTCGTTACCGGCGTGAACCGCAAATCGGTAACCTCGCTATTTACCCCGAACACACGTTACCTAGAGGTTGTAGAAGGCGGCCTAGCCGGTGAGGATGTAATTCCTTCCGACTACGTGCCAAATGAACGCAATTTCCAACGTATTCGTGAAAACGTGGGCAAAGCCCAAATCATTGGCCGGCTCGTTACAGAGTCGGAAAATGGCGCGATGGTTGTTGCCGACATTGAAGAATTTGATGCCTTTACCGGCGAAAAACGCGACCTAAAACTGATTGCCGATCAACTAGAAGCCATTCGTCAGAAGTATGAAACTGACGAAATTGGTATCCACATTATTGGTTTTGCCAAAGTGGTAGGCGACGTTACGGATGCGATTCCGAAAGTTATTATGTTCTTTGGTATTGCCCTGATCTTTACGCTCGTAATGCTCTGGCTATATCTCGGCTCATTCAAGCTTGCACTGCTGCCACTTGGATCCGCCATTGTCGCTGTAATCTGGGAATTTGGTCTGTTCCGCTTCTTCGGTTATGGCCTTGATCCATTTGCCATCTTGGTACCGTTCCTGATTCTTTCAGTGTCGGTGTCCCACGGTGTGCAATACGCTAACGCTTGGGTAGGCGAGATTTTCAATGACAAAAACTCTTACGACGCGTCGCTAATCACCTTCCGTCGCCTAGCGATTCCAGGCACCACGGCGTTGATTACAGACGTTGCCGGCTTCCTAACCATCTTGTTAATTGACATCGATATCATCCAAGAAATGGCGATTAACGCGACCCTAGGTATGGCCGCGATTATTGTGACCAACAAAATGTTGATGCCAATCTGGCTAACCTACGTATCTGTGGGCAATATCGACAAGTTCAAAGTCGGTCAAGCTAAGCGTGACAGAATGGGCGACGGCCTCTGGAAGCTTCTAGCTAAGATCACCCGCACCGGCCCTGCGCTTGTGATGATCTTCTTGGCAATTCTTGCTGCAGCTTGGGGCTTCTATAAGTACCCATCACTGCAAGTAGGTGATGCGCAAGCGGGCGTACCTGAGCTATGGCCAGACTCTCGCTATAACCGCGACACCGACGCCATCGTAAGCAACTTCACTATCGGTGCTGACATCATTACCGTAGTGGGCGAGACCCAGCCAGAAGGCAACTCCCATTACCAGCTAATGGAGCAATTGGACCGCTTCCAATGGCGCATGGAAAACACCGAAGGCGTACAGGGCGTACTCACACTCGGAACCTTCGCTAAATTGGTGAATTCCGGCTTTACTAACGGCCGTCTAGATGCTGTCACGCTACCGCGCAACAGCTTCTCATTGGCTCAGTCCACCAACTTCATTCCCACAACTTCTGGCCTTTGGAACGATAAGCGCGACGGTTATGCCATCCATATCTTTACCAAGGATCACAAGGCTGAAACCATCAGTCACATCGTGGATGAAGTGAAGCGCTTTAACGCCGAAAACAAAGCAAACTTCATTGCGCTAAAAGACACCGTAGACGAAGCCTACTGTGATGCTAAATATGAAGCGGCGAGCATACTGAAAGCAGCCGACGACAAGGTGGCACTGCTAACCCAATCTCGCTCCGATCAAGCCCTGATCGACGCGGCCATTGCGGAAAGCAAGGCAGCCAGCGCTGAGGCCTCTAAGTTCGACAAAATTTGTCCTATGAACTTTGCCCTAGCAACCGGCAACGTCGGCGTAATGGCAGCCACTAACGAAGTGATTAAGGCGAAAGAAATCGTCACTATCGCGATCGTATATGTGGTGATCCTAATCTTTATGTACCTAAGCTTCTGGCAGGTAGGTGGCGTACTCTGCGTAGTATTACCACTATCACTGGTATCACTGACCGCTTACGGCGTAATGGCCGAGCTAGAAATTGGTATGAAAGTGGCAACCTTGCCGGTAGTCGCCCTCGCGGTGGGTATTGGCGTGGACTACGGTATCTACATTTACTCGACGGTGCAGGAAGGCCTGTATAACGGCGATGATCTAGAAACAGCCATGTACAACACCCTGCGTAAAACAGGTAAAGCGGTGGTATTCACCGGTATTACATTGGGTGGCGGCGTAGTTACTTGGTTATGGTCTGACTTGAAGTTCCAAGCGGATATGGGCGTAATGCTGCTCTTCATGTTTACTGCAAACATGTTCGGCGCAATTTTGCTGCTCGGCGCTCTGGCTCGTTTCTTGGCCAAGCCACCTAAGAACAAGCCAGCTATCGCTCACTAAGCGATCAGCTGAATGTTCTAACAAAGGCGCTGCAGGCAACTGCAGCGCCTTTTTTATGAGCACGCTTTTTAGCCTCCCCAATTGATCTAGGTCAACTTTTGCGCACTGCAGCAATTTGTTGTAGGGTGACGGCCAATCAATACACTTGGCCTAAGCGCCAAGGGGTTAAGAATTAGATGTTAACTGAAGCAGAAGCTACTCAAGAGTTACGCGACTCTGGCCTCGCCATGCTGCACCTGCATGAGGCTATGATCGAACTGAATATCGACGTTAGTCGGGTCTACAACCAGCTTGGCCTGTCGACTGAACGCCTTGTTGAACAACTCAGCGACCGCAAACTTCGCACCCGTCATGATGCGGTTGCTGCGTTCTGGCAAGCGGTTGAGCGCGTGTCCGAAGACCAGCATATCGGCCTTCACCTGGGTGAAAAAGCACCGCTGTATCGCGGCCAAGTGTTGGAATACCTATTCCTATCTAGCCTTACCTTTGGCGAGGGCTTAAAGCGGGCCCTCAAATACCAGCGCCTATTTTCTGATGCCGCCCAAGGCGAACTCGGTTTTGACGGCGACCAAGCGTGGTTGGCCTTTGATGTGGTTACCCATGCGATTGAAACCCCACGCCACTTAGCCGAATGGCTGGCTTGTGTATTTATCCGTTTCTATCGTTTTGTAACTAACCGCGGCTTCACCCCAACCCGCATTACCTTCCGGCACTCAAAACCGGCCGATATATCTGAGCACGAACGTATTTTCCGCTGCCCGGTTGATTTTGATCGCGGCAGCAACCGCATCTACTTTGATGCCGCATTGCTAGAAGTGCAGTCACCCCACGCCGAACCAGAACTACTGCGTTTACACGAGCAAGTAGCCAGCAAACAACTGCATCAACTAGAGAAGCAAGACGTCGTTGGCAAAGTACGTAGCGCAATTGCCGAGGTGCTTGAAGAGGGTGGCGCCAACCTAGAAGGCGTGAGCGCGCGACTAGGCTACCGTCCTCGTGAGCTGCGTCACACTTTGTCGGAAGCTGGCACTAACTTTAACCAGATTCTGAACGAGTACCGTCGCAACTTATCGCGGCGTTTACTGCTAGAGACCGAAGAATCGATTGAGAACGTGGTGTATCTAACCGGCTTTTCTGAGCCCAGCACCTTCTACCGCGCCTTCAAGCGTTGGTTCGACGACACACCGGCCGGTTTTAGAAGCAAATATAAAACCTCGCTCTAGCCAGATTATTTTTGTCCTCCGCTACCAAGCAAGCGCTTGGTAGTGTTATCCTGCTGTCCTGATGTAGACGGCAGAAGCACCGTGGAAGACAGCAATAACAACGGCTTGGCAGCAGCAGACCTCGCCCAACGCAACAACACAAACAGCGATATCGGGAACAACCCGAATCAGGCGGAGACAGCCACCAGCGAAGAAGCGATCGAACGCGATGAAATGACGTTCGACTATCTCATCGTCGGCGCTGGCCCCGCCGGTCTTGCCTGCGCGATTCGGCTAAAACAACAACAGGCCGACGCTAGCATCGCCGTGCTTGAAAAAGCCAGCCAACCGGGTATGCACTCACTGGCGGGCGCCGTGATCGAAACCGCCGCCATCGACGAGTTATTTAAAGCCGACAACAACTGGCGAGACAAGCCGCCTGAAGTCTGGCAGGCCGTGACTAAAGACGAGTTCAGCCTACTCAGCAAAACCAAGAAACACCGTCTGCCAACACCGCCGCAGGCGAACAACCACGGCAACTTCATTACCTCGCTTGGCTCGCTGGTGGCATGGTTAGCCGACAAAGCGGAAAGCCTTGGGGTAGAAATTTATCCCGGCTTCCCAGCCCAGCAAGCCCTGTTTGATAACAACCAGGTGATTGGCGTACGTACTGGCGACATGGGGCGTGATAAATCCGGCCAGATGAAAGACGGTTTTGCGCCCGGCATGGACCTCAAAGCCAAAGTCACCCTCTTCGGCGAGGGTTGTCGCGGATCTGTGAGCAAGCAACTGATCCAACACTACCAACTCGACAAAAATAGCCAACCACAAACCTATGGCATTGGCCTCAAAGAGCTCTGGCAACTGAAGCCTGGCTCTGGCTCAGCCGGCCTAGTCCAACACAGCATTGGCTGGCCGCTCGACACCCAAACGTATGGCGGCAGCTTTGCCTACCACTTGCCTAACGACCAGCTGGCCATTGGTTTTGTGGTGGGCCTCGATTACCAAGACCCTAACTTCTCGCCGTTTGAAGCCTTTCAGCAGTTCAAACACCACCCCAGCGTGAAACCACTGCTCGCTGACGGTGAGATTATTTCTGCCGGCGCTCGGGCACTGGTTGAGGGTGGCTGGCAATCGCTCCCCAAACTCGACATGCCGGGCGCTATGTTGATTGGCGATGCCGCCGGCACCCTCAATGTGCCCAAAATCAAAGGCATTCACACCGCTATGTGGAGCGGTATTTATGCAGCCGACCACCTTGCTCAGGCAGGAAGTGCAAAAGGCTGGAACAAAGTCTTTCGGCAATCTGACGTAGCCGAAGAACTTAAACGCGAACGCAATATCCGGCCAGGTTTTCAGCGCGGACTTTGGTATGGACTCATCAATGCTGCATGGCAAACAGTCACCAAAGGCAAACTGTCAGCCACTCGACGCCACCACGCAGACCATGAAGCCACCCGCAAATTAAGCGAGCTCGCACAGCAAGAAAGGGATTGGGCAAAACACAACTGGATACAGCGTGATTTAGCACCGCGCGACCGCCTCGCCTCCGTCTATTTCGCGGCGACCGAACACGATGAAGACCAACCCGTGCATCTGCAAATTAGCGATCCCGATATTTGCACCAGCCGCTGCGCAGAAGAGTATGGCAATCCATGCACTAAATTCTGCCCAGCCAATGTCTACGAGATGGTGAACGACAGCAGCGGCAGCCCCAGTCTGCAGATCAACTCAGCTAACTGCGTTCACTGCAAAACCTGCGACATCAAAGACCCTTACCAAATTATTAATTGGGTGCCGCCCGAAGGTGGCTCAGGCCCCAACTATCGAAACCTCTAAACACTATGAAAATTCTAGTTTGCGTAAAACGCGTGGTGGACTACAACACCCGCATCCAAGTGAAATCTGACGGCAGTGGCGTGCAACTCGATGGCGTCAAATTCAGCATTAACCCCTTTGACGAAATCGCGGTAGAAGAAGCGGTACGCCTAAAAGAGCAGGGCGTGGCCAGCGAAGTTGTCGCACTATCCATCGGCGACGACAAAAGCCAAGACACGCTGCGCTCAGCCCTAGCAATGGGTGCCGATAGTGCCATCCTGGTTAACAGCAATCAGGAGATCCAGCCGCTTGCGGCCGCTCACATTATTAAAGCCATTGCCGAGCAACAAGGCGCGAAGTTATTACTACTGGGCAAACAAGCCATTGATGATGATGCCAGCCAAACTGGCCAAATGGCGGCAGCCTTGCTGGCGTGGCCGCAAGCCACCTTTGCCTCCAAGATTGAGATTGCAGGCGACACCGCCACCGTTACCCGCGAAATAGACGCCGGGCTAGAAACGCTTGCGGTCGACCTCCCCGCGGTAATTACCTCTGACCTGCGTCTAAACGAACCCCGTTATCTCAAGCTGCCCGACATCATGAAAGCTAAGCGTAAGCCGCTCGACACCATCGACGTTGCAAGCCTTAGCGTCCCGGACTTACCCGGCATTCAAACCATCAGCACCAGCCCACCGCCGCAACGCAGCGCGGGCATTAAAGTTGAAGACGTCGACGGCCTAGTTGCCGAGCTAAAACAGCGGAACTTGGTATAGGAAACCCACCATGAGCAACATTCTTGTTATTGCCGAACACAGCCAGAACGAACTCAACAGCAGCACAGCGCGTGCCTTACACTGCGCCCAGGCCATTGGCGGCACGATTGATATACTGGTACTCGCGGACAACGGCCAAGCAGTGGCGGAACAAGCCGCTACGCTGGCTGGCGTTAATGCGGTAAAACTAGTTAACCACCCCGCTAACCAACATCCGCTAGCGGCTAGCTTGGCGCCACAAATTGTTCAGGCCGCCAACGGTTATAGCCACGTGATTGCCCCTAATACCACCTTTGGCAAAGACCTAATGCCACGCGTTGCCGCATTGCTAAGCGCCGCGATGGTAACCGATGTAATGGCAGTACACGGTGCCACTCGCTTTGATCGCCCAATTTTTGCCGGCAATGCAGTCACCACGGTAGAAGCGCCCAACGATCCTTGCGTGATAGCGACTGCGCGCTGCGCCTCGTGGACGCCAATCACTAACAGCCAAGCCGCGGCGCCAATCAAAGCCCTTGAACTGACCGCAGAGCTACCTAGCCACACCCGCTATATTGGCCTCAGCGGCGAACAGGGCGACCGGCCTGATCTGCAATCCGCTAACCGCGTGGTGTCGGGTGGTCGCGGCCTAGGCGCGGCAGAGCATTTTGCGTTAATTGAAAAACTAGCTGACAAACTAGGCGCTGGCGTGGGTGCTTCGCGGGCAGCGGTTGATGCTGGCTGGGTAGCTAACGACCTCCAAGTGGGCCAAACCGGCAAAATTATCGCGCCAGACCTATACATTGCAGCCGGCATTTCGGGCGCCATTCAACACCTTGCAGGCATTAAAGATGCGGGCACGATTGTTGCCATTAACCAAGACCCCGACGCCCCCATCTTTGAACTCGCTGACATCGGGCTGGTAGCTGATCTACATAGCGCCTTACCTGAACTCACCGACAAGCTCTAAATTAGAGGCTCAAACCTATGCTGGACGGGAGCGGCAGCCGATAAATGGCTGCTCTGGCCCGCCCAGCAACCTTAACCTGTTCCCCGCTTTCCGTTACAGTGCTCTGATAACAGCGCGCATTCGCGCCATATTACTGAGCGAACCAAGTTCGCCACGCTGGGGAGAGAGCAGTGAAAAAACTGAGCCTAATGGACGCCTCTTGGCTAACGTTGGAAAGCAAAGAAACACCAATGCATGTTGCCACCTTGCAGGTGTTTAACTTACCCGAGGATGCCGACGCTGACTTTCTTCAAGACGTCGTTAGTCGATTTCGACATGCCGACGAGTTTGACGCACCATTCAACCTCCGTCTCAACAAACCCGACGCCACCTTACCTGCGTGGGTCGAAGACAAAGAAATCGATCTCGACTACCACTTACGCCATAGCGCGCTGCCACAACCGGGCGGCCGAGCGGAATTGTTTGCCCTAGTATCACGTCTACATGCCAGCTTAATGGACCGCACTCGGCCGCTTTGGGAAGTGCATGTGATCGAAGGCCTAGAGGGTGGAAAATTCGCCATCTACGCCAAAATTCACCACTCGTTGGTTGACGGCGTTGCCGGCATGAAACTCATGCAAGCCAGTTATACCGAAGACGCAGACAAACGCGGCATGCTACCGCCATGGGCCAAAGGTGCGCGGCCTAGCCGCCAGAAACGTAAAAAAGAAGACCTTGCCTTCAGCGACATGCTGATGCAGGTCTTTACTGCGCTTAAAGCCCAAGCCACCAGCGTACCCGGCCTAGTACAAACCGCCAAAGACATGATTGATGTAGCCCGCCAGTCGACTGGACAGGGCAGTGGCGTGATTCCTTACCAAACACCAAAAAGCGTTTTAAATCAGCGCGTTAGTGCGCAACGCCGATTCTCGGCTCAGTCTTTCCCTATCGACCGCATTAAAGCCTTGGCCAAAAAAACCAACGCCACACTTAACGACATAGTGATGGCGATGTGTGCCGGCATGCTGCGCAGCTACTTAATCGATGTAAACCAGCTACCCAGCAAGCCTTTGATTGCCGACGTGCCTGTGTCGGTCCGCCCCCAAGGGCAAGAAGCCGGCAACGCCATCTCGGTTATCTTGGCTACTTTGGCCACTAACGAGGCGGATCCAGCCAAACGACTAAATCTCATCAAAGAGTCTATGAAGCGAGGCAAAGAGCAACTAAACCGGATGTCAGCCGCCGAGATCATGAACTACACCACCTTGGTCATGCTGCCCTTCACCATTGGCCAGATTATTGGTACCGCGGGCCGTATCCGTCCGATGTTTAATGTTGTGATTTCCAATGTGCCAGGGCCGAAAAAGCCACTTTATTTTGACGGCGCGGTGATGGAAGCGTTTTACCCCGTGTCTTTGATCTTCAATGGCCAAGCTATGAATGTCACTATCACTAGCTATGTAGACAGTCTTGATTTTGGCTTTACCGGCTGCCGCAAGTTAGTCCCGGAGATTGACCAATTTCCGCGTTATCTCACCCAAGCTTTCGACGATCTAGAGGCGGCAACGCAGTAGTTCTGCCTCGCGCCTGAGGCCAGCCGTGAACCGGCCAACTAAACAGACGCTTGAACAATCGGTATAGAAATACCGAACAAACGCTAGGCCACTGCCAACTTAAACCTGAGCGGCTGCTATATTAATCAGCCCTTTATCATTCAATTACTTACTTAAGTAAGCATTAATCAAGGCATTGCGTAACAAAAAACGCCTATTTAAATTACTTTAATTTAACTGAACCCAAACCATCGCTAATTGGGACCCAAAACCTAGCTACTCAATCGCGCTTTTATCGGCCCGCAAGAGGTGGTATCGAATACTGAATAAAGCCATGACTTTATCGGCGCCGCTAGCGGTGTTAATTTGCGAACTACTAAATTTGCCCGCGACACGAACCTGTTAGAGAAACTCATGTCTTTTTACGACCGACACATACTGCCTTACGTTATTGATCTGGCCTGCGGTATGAAAGCCGTTAATCGGCAACGCAGCAAGGTCGTGCCACAAGCCAGTGGGCGTATTTTGGAAATTGGCATTGGCACCGGCCTGAACCTGAAACATTACCAAGCGGATTTAGTAGACGAGCTCACCGGCTTGGATCCAGAAATGGCAATGCATCGGTTGGCCAAGAAACGTTTAGCACAATCCGGGTTGCAGGCCGATTTGCTCGAGCTCGATGCCCAATCCATTCCGATCGATGACAACCAGTTCGATAGCATTGTTTGTACCTATACCTTATGCACGATTCCAGACCCAAACAGTGCATTATTGGAGATGCGCCGGGTGTTAAGACCGGATGGTAAACTGCTGTTCTGTGAGCACGGCAAAGCGCCCGACGCCAAGGTTGCCCGCACCCAAGATCGCCTTAATCCATTATGGCAACGCTTTGCGGGTGGCTGTAATTTGAACCGCGCTATTCCGGACTTGCTGACCGACGCTGGCTTTAATGTCGATAAACTCGAACAGATGTATATTCCTGGGCCGCGGTTCGCGACTTACAATTACTGGGGCACTGCCAGCAAATAGCTGCACAGCAACTACAGCAGCCGACTAACACTATGTATAACAACTACTTTGGTTTTAGCCAAAACCCGTTTTCAATCACCCCCAACCCGGCCTTCCTGTACCTAAGCCCAAGCCATCAGGACGCCCTAAGCCACCTGTTGTACGGCGTTGGCCAAGGCGGGGGCTTTGTGGCCCTAACCGGCGAAGTTGGCACCGGCAAGACCACGCTAATTCGCAGCCTGCTAGAACAACAACTCGACGACATTGAAGTCGCGCTATGCCTCAACCCACAACTCACCGCTACCGAGTTTGTCGCCAATATCTGCGACGAACTAAAAGTTCCTTACGATGACGGCAATTCGCTCAAACAACTGATCGACAATCTCAACGTCTACCTACTGGACGCCCACGCGCAAGGCAAACGGGTAGTGACCATCATCGACGAGGCGCAACAACTAAGTCGCGATGTTTTGGAAGAGATACGGCTGCTCACCAACCTAGAAACTGCCAACGAAAAGCTGCTACGTATCATCTTAGTCGGACAGCCCGAACTGCAGTCTCTACTGGCGCGTAACGACTTGCGCCAACTCAGCCAGCGCATTACGGCGCGCTCCCATATAGCACCACTCAATCGTCGCGACACCGCCGCCTATATCAAACACCGCATCCGCGTTGCCGGCGGCCATCCAGACCTATTCACTGCGGCCGCTCTAAAACGCATTTACAAACTCACCCATGGCGTACCGCGGGTCATTAATGTGCTCTGCGAACGCAGTCTTATGGGCACCTACGGTCGTGAGAAACGCCGCGCCAATGTGGCGATTGTGAATCAAGCCGCCCAAGAGTCATTGGGCATCCGAGCTCGCAACCCATGGCCGCTTTGGCTGGCGCTGGGGCTAACCGTTTCGGTTGCGGCGGCGTTTGCAGGCTGGCATTTTGCCGATCGGATAAATTTTTCCAACCCACTACCAAGCTTTAACCTAAGCAGCAGCCAGCAACCACAGATTGCTCAGCAAGCGCCGCTAAAACTTGAACGCATTAACCGTCATGCCATCGCCCGCACCCTAGCTCGACAATGGCAAATTACCTCGCCGGCGATCACCCGCCAACAACTGTGCGAACGGCTAGAAAACCCCGAGCTAGAATGCCTGAGCGGCCAAACAACCTGGCGTGTTATCCAGCTCATTAATCGACCGGTGTTAATGGGTATTAACTACGGCGACCAAAGCGCCGAACTGCTGCTACTGGCCACCGATGGCCAGCTGGCCACGGTAGTCGCTGACCAAGCCGTACAGACCATTCCCGTCAACCAACTACTGGGCATCTGGAACGGCAGCTACACCACCGTCATTCGCAACAGCAGTGGCAGCAACCTAATTGAACCAGGGCAGCGCGCAAACAGTGTTAATTGGTTACGTCAGCGCATCAGCATGGCCGACGGCCTACCGGTCATTACCGGTGCCAAAGCTGACTTTTACGATGCCAGCCTACGCTTACGGGTAGAGGATTTTCAAACCCGCTATGGCATTACCCCAGACGGCCTCGTCGGTGGCGAAACCATCGCTTTACTCGACAACCTAGCACCCGAACCCGGCACACCAACCCTGCAGCGCGAGGCGAGGTAATGTCTTATATTCTGGATGCTTTAAAGCGAGCCGAGCAAGAGCGTCAACTTGGGCAAATGCCCAACGCCGCGATTGCCCCCAGCTATGATGACGACGACAACGAACCGCGACACTGGCCTTGGTTTTTGCTCGCAGGTTTTGTGTTGGCTGGCCTAAGTGGCGGGGTGGGTTTTTGGCTCAGCCAAGGTGCTACCACCCCAGTGATCAGCGAGCCAACCGCCTCGCCAACGGCACCGCCGACCGCACTCATCGAACCTGCAGCAGCACTTCGTTACAACGACACCATGCCAACCCGTGTTGTCGCCATTACCAATACGCCACAAGTTATTAAACTCGACCAACCAGAGCCAGCCCAACCCGCCGCTAAGGTAATCACCAACAACAGCCCACGTCAAACCACAGCCTCAAGCCAGCCAAACTCGGCATCCGTCGCGGACTCACCTGCGGCCGCCAACAGCGACGACGCTACGCCGCCACCCGAGATTTTGGCAATGGAAGCGATAGCCTTGGGCCAAACTGAAAGCCAATCACCGCAAACAGGGCCACAACTAAGGACGGAACAGGGGTCGCAACAGGGGCCGGAACCCACGAGCAGCAACGCCTTACGCAACAACTCAACCGCTAAGCCACCCGAACCCAAGGTCATACACCTCAGTAACCAGCCAGCGACCGACGCGGTGCCGCTACTGAATGAAACGGATCCTAGCTTCCGCCGCACCGTGCCGTCGCTGCAGCTACAGTTCCATCGCTATTCAACCGACCCCGAACGCAGCTTTGCGCTGATTGACGGCACACGCTATCGCGCTGGGCAAACGCTAAGCGCTGGCCCCACCTTGGAACAAATCGTTGAAACCGGTTTATTGCTGCGCTGGCAAGGCCAGCGCTTTATCTATCCCGCTGGCGGTTAAGCCGAGGCGGGCAGATCTGGCACTGAAATTTCCAGCTCGCGAGCAATGCGTTTCGCCGAGCGATGGCCCGACAACATCGAACCCAATACACCATGCCCTGCGCGGGTATTAGCACCCGCTAGAAACAGGCCATCAATAGGCGCGGCATAACCCGGCCGATGCTCAAAAAACTGCTCTGGTGTCGCCGCAATGCCGTAACCGGTGCCATCGGTAGCTCGGGTATAGCGGATATGCGACATTGGCGAGGCCGACTCGCAGAACTCCAAGTTGTCCTTGGTGCCGGGGAAGAGGGCATCTACCCGCCGAATCATGTCGTCCTGAATACGTTCTTTAAGTGCTAGGTAATGCTCGGATTTTTTGTAATCCCAATCTTCAGCGCCTTGCTGATCAACGCCCCAGTCGCTGGCCTTGCCTGACAATACGGTCATTGCCTCTAGGCTCTGCATACCTTCTGGCGCATGGTGGCGAGTTTCCGGGTCTTTGAGGCTCGCGCTGGTAATATAGGCGCCGCGCGGTTTCATATCACCTGCGGTGTCGTAGAACTCTTCAAAATCGTAGCTATCAAATTGCCAATAGTTGCTATTGCGCATGCCACGCTCGCGCATATCGCCCTTCACGCCCATGCAACTCATATAAATAGCCGCTGCCATTTCAAAGTTCTGGGTTTTTTGCTGCCATTCAGCAGGTACGTGTTTTGGGTCGAGCAGCTTGTCGAAGGTGATGCGAATATCGGCGTTCGATAACACCGCCTTGGCCCGCACTTCGTCACGACCTTTTTTGCTTGCCTCAGTGCGTAAGCCCACCGCACGACCATTCTCTACTAGGATTTCATCCACACCTTTACGCAGATGTACGGTGCCACCGCGAGCTTCGATGTACTCAGCCAGCTTATCGGCAATCACTTGGCCGCCACCTTTCGGGTAATAAGCCCCCGCAAAGTAGTGATTGGTTAGGCCCGCATGTAGCGCTGCGCTAACACGACTTGGTGGCACCCCATAGTCACCGCTTTGGCCGGCCATTACCGCCCGCACCTGTGGGTTTTGTGTGCAGTCATCCAACACGTCTTTTAGCGTGGCGCGTTGATACTTTGCCGCGAGGCGCCCACGGGTCATGGCCCACACCGCCATACTGGCATCCATTTTGCCTTTTTTGGCTTCAATCTTATGGCCGAAGCTGTCGATCTCTTTTAGGAAACGCACATAACGGTCGATGCCTTTTCTGTCAGACGGAAACATCTCGACAAAACGATCGCGGAAGCGGTCATGGTCGGCAGGAATAGGGAAATGAAAATCCGGGAACACCAAGGTGTCAAACCCATGCTGATCCATCGGCACGTATTCGATATCGTTAATACCCAAACCGGCTAACAAACGGGGAATTTTTCCGGTGGGGCCGCAGTCGCCGATGTAGTGCAACCCAATATCAAAGTTATAACGATTTTTGGGGCCACCACGGCTAAATTGGGTACAGCAACCACCGGCCACATAGTGGTGGTCAAACACCGCCACTTGCTTGCCCGCCTGAGCCAAGTAGGCCGCCGCCACTAGCCCGCCTAAACCCGCGCCCACCACAGCAACATCTACGTCGCTAGGCACCGGGGTTTTTACCCGGGCTTTGGTTTTATAGGTGGGATCGTAATCAAATTCGTCTTTTAAGCGCATGCGGTCTCCGAGGACTTTATTTGTATGATTTTTATTCAGTCGCAGAAACAGGCAAAATACGCGCCCTTTTTGGCTTTGGCAATGGCCCTAGGCACCGAATACTCATGAACGAAGTCGCACGTATCTCACTCGACACACTGGTACAGCGCCAGCCGGCGAACGGCCGACGCGGCCGCACTGACGTGTCGCAGCTCAATTCTAAAAAGCTGTATAAACGGCTACGCCGCAATGTGGGCCAAGCGATTATGGATTACCGCATGATCGAACAGGGTGACCGCATTATGGTTTGCCTGTCGGGCGGCAAAGACAGCTACGCCATGTTGGATTTGCTGCGCAGCCTACAGATTTCGGCACCCGTCGACTTCGAACTCTTTGCCGTTAACCTTGACCAAAAACAGCCAGGCTTCCCCGAGCATGTACTGCCGGACTATTTGCGCAGTATCGAACAGCCGTTTGAGATTGTTGAGCGCGACACCTATAGCGTGGTGAAAGAAAAAGTACCAGAAGGCAAAACCACTTGCGCTTTATGCTCGCGCCTACGTCGCGGGATTTTGTATGACTATGCGCGTGAACATGGCTACAACAAACTGGCTCTGGGCCACCATATGGACGACATTGTCGAAACGCTGTTTTTGAATATGTTCCACGGCGGCAGCATGAAAGCCATGCCGCCCAAGCTGCTGAATGATGATGGCGATGTCACCGTGATTCGCCCGCTCGCCTATTGCCGCGAGAAAGAACTCGAACGCCTAAGCGAACTAAAAGCGTTCCCCATCATTCCTTGCAACCTTTGCGGCTCGCAAGATGGGCTGCAACGCCAAGTAATTAAAGGCATGCTGCAAGACTGGGATAAAGCCACACCAGGTCGGGTGGAAACCATCTTTAAAGCCACCAAAAACATCGCGCCATCGCAGCTCGCCGATACCGAGCTATTCGACTTTGCTAGCCTCGGCAGCCGCAGCGAAGGCTCTAGCGAATGGTTAGTACCCACTGAAAAACAAGCGGCAGCCGACTAGCCGCCGCTTGCTTAGCCGGAATCCTAATCAGAATAAACCGGCGTCGCGAACAAGTCATACTCGTCCGCCGCGGTCACCGTCGCCTCGATAATATCGCCGGGGTTAAGGTCAAATGCTTCGGCAATATGGACTTTACCGTCAATTTCCGGCGCGTCACCGGCCGTGCGTCCAATCGCGCCTTCAGCACTGATCTCGTCAATAATCACTAGCTGGGTTGAGCCCACTTTGGCCTGCAAGCGCTCTGCGCTAATACGCTGCGCCACTTCCATAAAGCGATTCCAGCGGTCCTTTTTAACGTCATCCGGCACCGGATCGGCCAGCTCATTGGCGTCAGCACCATCAACAGCTGAATATTCAAAACAGCCCACCCGGTCAATCTGGGCTTCTTCTAGCCAATCTAATAGTTCTTGGAATTCTGCTTCCGTCTCACCAGGGAAGCCAACAATAAAGGTGCTGCGGATCGTCAGCTCAGGGCAGATTTCACGCCAGCGCCTAATGCGTTCTAGGGTATTTTCGGCAAAGGCAGGGCGCTTCATCCGCTTTAATACCGATGGACTACCGTGCTGAAACGGAATATCCAAGTAAGGCAGGATTTTGCCCTCAGCCATGAGGGGAATAACCTCATCAACATGCGGGTAGGGGTATACATAATGTAATCGCGTCCATACACCCAAGCTCGAGAGCGCCTCACACAGATCTAACATCTTGGTTTTAACCGGCTTGCCGCCCCAGAAACCGGTTTTGTACTTCACGTCCACACCGTAGGCGCTGGTATCTTGCGAAATCACTAGAATTTCGCGCACGCCCGACTTGGCCAAACGCTCGGCTTCGTTCATCACGTCGCCGGCATCACGGCTCACCAGCTTGCCACGCATGGACGGAATGATGCAGAAGCTACACTTGTGGTTGCAGCCCTCTGAAATCTTCAGATAGGCGTAGTGGCGGGGCGTTAGCTTCACCCCTTGCGGCGGCACCAGGTCGGTAAACGGGTCATGCGACTTGGCCTGCGGTACGTATTTATGCACCGCGCCCACCACTTGCTCGTATTGCTGCGGACCGGTTACCGCCAATACATTGGGGTGTTCGGCCCGAATCGTATCTTCTTCAACGCCCATGCAGCCGGTAACGATAACTTTGCCATTCTCGGCAATCGCCTCACCAATTGCGTCTAAGGATTCTGCCTTGGCGCTATCGATAAAACCGCAGGTATTTACCACCACAATGTCAGCGGCCTCATAGTCGCCCACTACGTCATAACCATCAGTACGAAGCTGGGTCAGAATGCGCTCGGAATCAACCAAGGCTTTGGGACAACCAAGGCTGACAAAACCAACCCGGCCCGTTTTTGCGTCTGTCATCTGGGAGTTACCTAGTATTTAGCCACAGCGAAAAGGCGCACATTGTACCTCTAAGCCCCAATAACTTGGCGTTTGCGGCAGAAAAGCTTGCGCCCACGGGTCAATCTAAGCATCATGGGGCAGTTCAAGAGGGCGGCCTAAGCCGCTTCGTAAGCTACACATAACAATGCACAGAGGGAGACTGCCTGCAATGACGCAACTAGCCCCAGTCCAGCAATTTCTAAGCCGCGTACAGCAACATCCAGATAAAGTTTATCTACGCCAGCCGGTTAACGGCGTCTGGAACGAATACACATGGGCCCAAGTCGCGGAGCAAGTTGCTCGCATGGCGTCTGCCCTGACCGCACTAGGCATTAAACGAGGCGACGTAATCGCCACCTCTGGCCGCAATACCGCCCATTGGATTATGGGCGACCTTGCCGCCTTGTCTATCGGCGCTTGCAACGTAGGCCTTTACCCTAAAATGTCAGGCGAGCACATTGAATACGTGCTCAAGCACTGTGAAGCCAAAGCATTATTGATCAACCCAGCAGAAGACGTTGCCAACGTAGTGGCCAACACCCCAGCTGGCGTAATCAAGATCGGCGCGCCTTACGAGGAAGTGAGCTGTGATGTAGATCATTACTGGGATGACTTGGTACAGCAATACGACCCGCTACCTGAGCCGGTCACTCCGGATCCAAGCGACCTAGCAACTCTCATTTATACCTCGGGCACCACTGGCGACCCGAAAGGCGTAGAACTACGCGTCGGCGGCGTACAGTGGGCGATGACCGGCCTAGTTGGCTTATTGGGCGATGCTGACCCAGAGCCACGTTGGTTCTCTTACCTACCACTGGCACACGTATTTGAGCGCGGCGTGGTTGGCCTAGCTAGCTTGTACATGGGTGCTGAAATTTCATTCCTTGAAAACCTCAACACCTTCCAGCGCGACCTTGTTTCAGTGCAACCGACTCGCATGGTTGGCGTGCCACTGATTTGGCAACGTCTTCAAGCTGGCATTTTGCAGAAAATGCCAGAGAAGAAACTTAATCGCCTACTTAAAATTCCTGTGCTCAACAACATTGTGCGCAAGAAGGTTAAAGAGGGCTTGGGCCTTCAAAACACCCGCATTTGTATCTCGGGCGCGGCACCCCTGGCACCTGCCACCATCGAGTTCTTTACTCGCTTAGGCCTGCCAATTTCTCAAGGTTACGGCATGTCTGAAAACATGGCTTATACCTCGATTGATTACCCACCACGCAAAGAGCCTGGCTCAGTAGGTAAAGCCCTACCCGGCTGTGAAACCAAGATCACCGACGATGGCGAGCTATTGATTCGCCATCCAGCGGTATTTACCGGCTACTACAAAGCACCAGACAAAACCGCAGAAACCATCGAGCCCGATGGCTGGATGCATACCGGTGACCGTGCGCGTATTGATGACGAAGGCTATATCTTCATCACCGGCCGCGTGAAAGACCTGTTCAAAACCGATAAGGGCAAATACGTTTCACCGGTACCGATTGAATCTAAGCTGGGTAAAAACGGCCTGATTGAATCACTGTGTTTAATTGGCGCAGGCCAGAAACAGCCCGTAATGATTTGCACCACCTCTGAAGCCGCCAACGACCTAAGCGATGAAGAAGTGGCTGCTAGCATTGAAGCCGACGTGCTAGCGCTTAACGAAACCCTTGAGAACCACGAGTTCATTGCCAAGACCATCGTTAGCCGCAAGCAGTGGACCATTGAAGACGGTCATTACACCCCTACCATGAAAGTGCGTCGCCACTTTATTGAGGAGCTGTACAACGATCAAATTCCTACCTGGTACAAGTCAGACAGTGAAGTGATCTGGGTGTAAGCCCCGCACTTGCCCTGCGGCAGGGAAAACAAAAAAGGGCGCTTAAAGCGCCCTTTTTTATGGCTCAGTTGCCAGCTTAGTTGGCTTGATGCAACTCGACCCGACGGTTTTGCGCACGACCCTCAGCGGTGTCGTTGCTAGCAATCGGCTTGCTTTCGCCAGCGCCTTTCGCGGTTAGCTGGTCAGCGTTTACGCCGTTTTCTACCAGCCAATTCACCACTGCCTGTGCACGCTGCTCAGACAAGGTTTGGTTGTATGCCGCCGAACCTTTGCTATCGGTGTGACCAACCACAACAAAGTTTGCACCACCACTACGTTTGATTGCCTTCTTAGCCGCATTCAGCTCAGTCTTTGAGCCCGACACGGTTGTCGACTTATAAGCAAAGTTAATGGAGTCAAAAGTCATTACCGGCGCGCCAGACTCTTTAGCCACAGCATGTTTGCCCGCGCACTCCGCTTTGTCAGCACCAAACAGAGTTGGCCACTGCGTACCGCCGTTATCACGATAGGCTGCCTGTACAGAGGTAGCCATTGCAAAGGTCATGGCAGCTGCCAAAACAAATCGTTTTTTCACGTCTTTTATCCCTTGTGTCATTAATTGTTATGTGTGATTCGCCTAGCAACCTTACCGCGAACCTTTTGCTTAGGCAAAACTACTTACCAAAGTTAATCCGAGCTTCGAGGTTGCTACGCGAATCCGCATTGCGCAGCGCCTCCTCCAGCGTAATAACTTCTGATTTGTAGAGATTCAGCAAGGCATCATCAAAGGTCTGAATGCCGCGTGACGTGCTCTTGGCCATGGCTTCGCCCACTTCATCAAATCGGCCATCACGAATGAGCTCGGCAAAGTGTGCGTTATTGATTAGCACCTCAATCGCTGCCACCCGCCGACCGCTACGTGACTGCACCAAACGCTGCGACACAATCGCCTTTAAGTTCATCGAAAAGTCCATCAAGAGCAGTCGATGCATTTCTTCAGGAAACATATTCAACACACGATCCAAGGCTTGGTGTGCGTTATTCGCGTGCAGCGTGGAAATACAAAGATGGCCAGAGCCAGCTAATTCAACCACCGACTCCATGGTTTCTCGGTCGCGCGTTTCACCAATCAGAATCACATCCGGCGCTTCTCGCAGCGCTGAGCGCAAAGCATTCGCATAGCTATGCGTATCTACCCCGACTTCGCGCTGATTCACAATGCTTTGTTGATTGGAATGCACGAATTCAATCGGGTCTTCAATGCTAAGAATATGGCCACTCGATTGCGCATTGCGATAGTCCAGCATGGAGGCCAATGTGGTCGACTTGCCTGAGCCTGTCGCACCTACCACGAGAATCATGCCGCGTTTCAGCAATGCCAACTCTTTCAGCGAATCCGGCAGCTGCAAATCATCGAGGCTGGGAATATCGCTCTTGATATAACGCAACACCATGGCCACATTGCCGCGCTGATGAAACGCATTGACCCGAAAGCGTCCTATGCCAGGTTCATACAGCGCGAAATCAAGCTCAAGGTCATCTTGAAACTGCTCGACTTGGCGCTCGCTCATAAGGCTTAGCGCAGCTTCTTTCACCGCTCGTGGCGTGAGCACGGTTTTGCCGACTGGCGCGATACGCCCCTCAATTTTTACTTGCACGGGCGAGTCAGAGGTAAAGAACAGATCAGAACCGTTGCGCTCAACCAAGAGTTGCAGATATGGCTTAATAATCATCGCTAGGCACCGCCACCAATCCTGCCAGTGGGGTCATCCTCGTCATACTCCACCATGCTAAGAGCGCCGCCATCATCACCAATATCGCCCGCATCTTTGCCTTGCAGCTTAATCCGCAAACGCAATTCGTTCTTAGAGTCGGCATTACGTAGCGCTTCTTCATAACTCACCTGGCCGGACTCATAGAGTTCGAACAGACATTGGTCGAAGGTTTGCATGCCCAACTCGTTTGACTTCGCCATCACAGCTTTCAATGCATCAGTTTCGCCCTTAAAGATCAGATCTTTAACCAACGGCGTATCGAGCAAAATTTCCATCGCACAAACCCGACCTTTTTCATTGGCCTTTGGCAATAAACGCTGCGACACGATACCGCGCATATTCAACGACAAATCCATCAGTAGCTGCTCGCGGCGCTCCTCAGGGAAGAAGTTAATAATGCGATCAATTGCTTGGTTCGCGCTGTTAGCGTGCAAGGTAGAAAGACAAAGGTGACCGGTTTCCGCAAAGTGGATTGCATGCTCCATGGTTTCCATGTCACGAATCTCACCGATCAAAATAACATCAGGCGCTTGGCGCAAGGTGTTTTTAAGTGCTGCGCTCCAATCATCCGTATCCACCCCAACTTCGCGCTGGGTCACCACACAACCACCATGGGAATGAACATACTCAATGGGGTCTTCAATGGTAATGATATGGCCCTGGCTAGAGCGGTTTCGATGCCCAATCATGGCCGCTAAGGTAGTGGATTTACCGGAGCCGGTACCACCCACCAGCAAGACCAGCCCGCGCTTCGACATCACTACATCTTTCAGCACCTCTGGCAGCTTCATGTCGTCAAAATCGGGGATTTCGTCGGTAATTGTTCTTAAAACGGCGCCAACTTTACCTTGCTGCACAAATGCATTGACCCGAAAACGGCCGACACCCTCGGGGGCGATCGCAAAATTACATTCGTGAGTCGCTTCAAATTCCTTTGCTTGTTTATCATTCATCATGGCCCGCACCATGACCGCACTGTGCTCCTCGCTAAGCGACTGATTGCTGACCGGCTGCACCTTGCCGTCAATCTTCATGGCAGGCGGAAACCCAGCAGTGACAAATAAATCCGAGCCTTTACGTTGTTTCATCGCCACCAGCAGGTCGCGAACAAACTTAATACCCTGTTCACGTTCCATTAAAACTGTTCCTTGTTCACCGCTTTATGGCGAGCAGCCTCTTTGCTAATCACACCTTCTTTCAGCAACCGCTGCAAACATTGATCCAAGGTTTGCATGCCATGTTTTTCGCCGGTTTGAATCGAGGAATACATCTGCGCCACTTTGGCCTCACGAATTAAGTTACGGATCGCGGGCGTACCAATCATAATTTCATGCGCGGCCACCCGGCCGCCGCCGTTTTTCTTCAACAGCGTTTGCGAAATAACGGCGCGTAACGACTCTGACAACATTGCCCGCACCATATCTTTTTCGGCCGCGGGAAATACATCAATAATCCGGTCGATAGTTTTAGCAGCCGAACTGGTATGCAAGGTACCAAACACCAAATGGCCGGTTTCGGCGGCCGAGAGGGCAAGGCGAATGGTTTCGAGGTCACGCATCTCACCCACCAACACGACATCAGGGTCTTCACGTAGTGCTGAACGCAACGCATTTTCAAAGCCATGCGTATCGCGATGAACTTCGCGCTGGTTGATCAAGCACTTCTTGCTTTGGTGAACAAATTCGATGGGATCTTCAATGGTTAAAATGTGGCCGGAGATATTGTCATTCACATAATCCACCATCGCAGCCAAGGTGGTTGACTTACCCGAACCGGTGGGCCCAGTAACCAACACGATACCGCGCGGCGTCATGGCGATATCTTTGAAAATAGCCGGCGCGTTAAGCTGCTCTAAACTGAGAATATCGCTTGGAATGGTACGAAATACCGCAGCTGCGCCGCGGTTATGGTTGAATGCATTAACCCGAAAACGCGCCAGGTCGGGCACTTCAAAAGAAAAGTCGGTTTCGAGGTGTTCTTCATACTCCTTGCGCTGGCGGTCGTTCATAATGTCGTACACCATGTCATGTACGTCTTTATGTTCCATTGCCGGCAAGTTGATGCGACGCATATCGCCGTCAACCCGAATCATCGGTTGCACGCCAGCCGAAAGGTGCAAATCCGACGCGCCGTTTTTAACCCCAAACGCAAGTAACTGCGCAATATCCATCAATTTCTCCCCATCATTATTGCTCTATCCTAACCCCGTTACTTAACACGGCAAAACCACCATGCCCAACAATTTACCCATTGCAGAAAATATAGCGCATATTCAGCAACTTATTAGTGCTGCTGCAGCATTAGCGGGGCGCGACCCGGCCGAGGTGAACTTAATTGCAGTAAGTAAAACCAAACCGCTATCTGCGGTCACGACAGCCGTAGCCGCCGGCCAGCATAGCTTCGGAGAGAACTATGCCCAAGAACTAGCCGACAAAGCCGCAGAACTGGCCGCCGATTGGCACTTTATTGGCCCTCTGCAAAGCAACAAAACCAAGTTGGTCGCCAATGCCGCCAGCTGGGTACATACGATCGATCGACCTAAAATTGCCGAACGGCTGAATGCGCAACGCGACCCCAAGCTGCCCTCGCTGCAATGCTGTATTCAGGTCAATATTAGCGAAGACCCCCATAAATCCGGCCTAACCCCAGCAGCCGTTGCCGAACTCGCCGATGCCTTTAACGCCTGGCCTAACTTGCAACTTCGTGGCTTGATGTGCATTCCCAGTGCGGAAGACCATGATGCATTTGCACGCATGCGACAATTATTTAACCATTTAAAGCAACAAGGCTTTTGCCTAGACACACTCTCAATGGGCATGAGCAACGACTTCGAACTTGCCATCGCCCATGGTGCCACCCACGTTAGGGTGGGTACGGCTATTTTTGGCGCCCGCGAGACTAATCCACAGCCAATAGGGAAGTCCTAATGTATTTACTGCAGCGACTCAGCATACCGACCCTGATGCTATTACTCAGCCTGCCTGCCAGCGCAGCAAGCGAGGCCAAAACCGAACTAGAACGCTGCCATCTGGAGGCGCTCGCCGCCGCTGACAACCACCAAACAGCCGCCAGTATCAAGCGATACTGCGAGCCATATGAGGCATCAAAAGTGATTGAACGCCGCGTGAGCAAAGAACAAGCCGTGCGCAACAATCCGTTTGGCATCATCGCGCACCGCGCCAACTACCTACAGCCATATAATTACAACGTCCGTCCCAACGACTTAGCCCTATACGGCTACGATCTACAGCGGCCAGAGGTCAAATTCCAATTCAGCTTTAAGTTTCCAATTGGCCGGCCAGTGTGGAATGACCGCGTGCAATTTTATGGCGCTTATACCAACCAGAGTTGGTGGCAAGCCTATAACAGCGGAGCCTCTGCGCCGTTTCGCGAGACCAACCATGAACCGGAAATCTTTGCGACGATCCGCACCGATCTCAGCCTGTTCGGGTTTGATTCTGCCTATTTTCAAGCAGGTTTTAGCCACCAATCTAATGGCCAGTCTGGCCTGCGCTCACGGAGCTGGAACCGCATCTACGCGGGACTCATTTTGGAAAAAGAACGGTGGGTTGTGGGTTTTAAACCGTGGATACGATTACCAGAAGACGCCAAGACGTCGCCCAACGACCCCAAGGGCGATGACAACCCCGACATCGAAGACTTCACAGGCCATTACGAACTCGCGGTATTTAGACGCTTTAACGACAAACACAGCCTAACCGCGTTAATCCGACACAATTTTCGTTCACACAAGGGCGCCATCCAATTAGGCTATAGCTACCCCTTGAATAATCGCTTTAAAGGCTATATTGAAGTGTTCGACGGTTACGCCGAGAGTTTAATTGACTACAACCATCGCAATACCCGCATCGGTTTAGGCATCCAACTCACCGGCTGGCTTTAAGCGCGGCGCGCGCAGCAACCCAGATGGCATTACGCTAGACACTATGAAAAACAGCAAACTTGTATTTATCGGCGGCGGCAATATGGCCACCAGCCTAATCGGCGGTCTTTGCAACGCCGGCATTAACCCGCAGCAAATTACCGTAATCGATCCCCAAGCCGAACAACGCGCGCGCTTATCGGCCGAATACCGTATTAATACCGAAGCCAGCGCCACCGCCGCGGTGCTGGCCGATGCAGACATTGTTACCCTAGCAATCAAACCCCAAGTATTGCAGGCAGTTTGTCGTGAGCTTGCATCGGCACTCGCCGAGGTTGAAAAACAGCCACTCATCCTTTCCGTTGCCGCTGGCATTCGCGCCAATAGCATCAAACGCTGGCTAGGCGGTAACCTGGCTATCGTGCGCGCCATGCCCAACACACCCGCACTGATTCAATCCGGCGCAACCGCTTTAGTGGCTGATGCCGACACCAATGATGAACAACGAAACTTGGCCGAGGAGGTCATGCGGACTGCGGGTTTATGTGTGTGGGTGGATAACGAAGCCACCATGGACGCCGTCACTGCTATTTCAGGCTCCGGCCCCGCGTATTATTTCCTTTTCATGGAAGCGATGGAGCTGGCCGGTCAGAAACTCGGCTTAGATGCTAAAACCAGCCGCTTGCTCACCCTGCAAACTGCGCTCGGCGCCGCGCGGATGGCGCTCGAGAGCCAAGAAGACCCCGCCGAATTGCGGCGTAAAGTAACCTCACCCGGCGGCACTACGGAACAGGCCATTTTGAGCTTTGAAGCCAACCAATTGCGCGCACTGATGGAACAAGCCACCGAGGCTGCCTACCGCCGTAGTGCCGAATTGGCCAACCAACTGGGCACTGATGCCATTACCGACAATCACAGCAACGAGGATTCCCAATGAGCGCCGGATGGGGTTTAGCCAATTCACTGATTACGGTTTTTTCTTATTTGCTGGTATTACGGTTTTTACTGCAAGCCGTGCAGGCTGATTTTTACAATCCCGTGTCGCAATACGTGCTGAAATTTAGCGACCCGGTTTGCGGCCCCATTCGACGCTTTTTCCCAGCGCAGGGACGGGTAGACATCGCATCCTTGCTACTGGTTGTGGTGCTGCAATTAGGCTTTATGGCTGCCTACTTCAATGCCAACGGCACAGGTATATCGGCCGCTCGTGTGATCGCCTTTAGCGGCTTCAACATCACCAACATCTTGCTGAATATTTACTTTGTCGCGTTGATCGTAATGGTGATTATGAGCTGGCTGGTCATCGCCAACCCTGCCGCTGGTCGGAACCCGTTTTATCCCATCACCCACCAGATTGTAGAGCCGCTAGCCGCACCCGTACGCCGTATTATTCCGCCGATTGGCGGCCTAGACTTGTCGGTGCTGGTGCTGTTTCTCGGCATTCAATTTGCCAAAAATCTTAACGGCCAATTCTGGAGCCTGCTGGTCCAGTAACAACGAGCCATAAAAGCGACAAATTTCCCCCTGCACGGCGCAGGGAGTGAATTAGAATAGGCGCATGAGTACATACCCAGCCAACAGCGTCGGGCTCGTGAGCCCACAAACGGCGACTTTTAACGACGACTTCACACTGGAGTCGGGCAGCACCCTGCCTGGCTTCGAGCTGGTGTATGAAACCTACGGCACACTCAATGCCGACAAAAGCAATGCGCTACTGGTATGCCACGCCCTTACCGGCACTCACCATGCCGCCGGCTATCACGAGGGCAGCGAAAAACCGGGCTGGTGGGAAACCTGCATCGGCCCCGGCAAACCGATTGATACCAATCGTTTTTTTGTGGTCTCCCCCAATAACATTGGCGGCTGCGGCGGCTCAACCGGCCCACTCAGCACCAACCCAGCTACCGGCAAAGCTTGGGGGCCTGACTTCCCGGTAGTTACTGTTAAGGATTGGGTCCATAGCCAGTATCGGTTAATGCAACAACTTGGCATTAGCCAATGGGCCGGCGTGGTGGGAGGCAGCTTGGGTGGCATGACCGTACTACAGTGGGCGATTGATCTACCCGACAAACTGCGTCACGCCGCTATCATTGCTGCTGCGCCCAAACTATCTGCACAGAACATCGCCTTTAATGAAGTGGCCCGGACCGCGATTCGCTCGGACCCTGAATTCCGCGACGGCCATTATTTAGCCGAGGACACCAAACCGCGACAAGGCCTGTCGATAGCGCGCATGCTGGGACATATCACCTATCTGTCGGATGACAGCATGGGTAAAAAATTCGGCCGTGAGTTACGAGATGGCAAGTTCAGTTATGGCTTCGATGTCGACTTCGAAGTCGAAAGCTATCTGCGCTATCAGGGCAATCGTTTTGTTGATCGCTTTGATGCCAACAGCTATTTGTTACTTACACGAACACTGGATTACTTCGACCCCGCCAACGAATATGACGATGACCTCGCTAAAGCTTGCGAGCGAATTCAGGCACGTTGTTTTGTGGCTTCGTTTACCAAAGATTGGCGCTTCTCTTCAAAACGCTCACGTGAGATTGTGAAGGCACTACTCGATTCTGATCGCAACGTGAGCTATGTGAACTTTGAGTCACGGGTAGGTCACGACGATTTCTTACTCGACATCCCCGCCTATCTAGAAACCTTTGGCGCTTGGATGGAGGGCGTACGATGAGCCAGCCCAACCTACGCGCCGACTTGGCCCAAATTAGCCAATGGGTTAACCACGACAGTCGGGTACTTGATCTGGGCTGCGGTGACGGCACCTTGCTGCGCCATTTGTGCGACACCCAAAACGTCAGCGGTTACGGCCTTGAGCTCAACACCGAAAGCGTCACTGCCTGTGTGAAAAAAGGTGTGAATGTGATTCATACCGATTTGAACGCCGGCTTAGCCGACTTCGACGCCCAAACCTTCGACTACGTGATCATGACGCAAGCCTTACAGATGGTGCGCCACCCTGACCGCCTGATCGACGAAATGCTACGCATTGGCAAAGAGGGCATTGTGACCTTCCCCAACTTTGGCTATTGGAAGTGCCGCTTGGCCATTGCAAGAGGCCGCATGCCGGTAACGCCTGGGTTACCAAATAGCTGGTACAACACCGACAATATCCACCTTTGCACCGTGAAAGACTTTGAAGCCTTATGCAAAAGCAAAGGCATCAAGATTCTGCGCCGTGCCGTGCTCGACAGCCAGCACCAGCGCGACCTGAGCGCCCGCCTATGGCCCAACCTCTTCGGCGAAATAGCGCTTTATCACATTAGCCGTTAACGCAGCGCAAGCTGCTGAAACAAAAAAAGCCCGCGGTAAAGCGGGCTTTTTTGTTGCCTAGGGCGAGCCTTATAAGCCGAAACCTAAGCGCGCCGAGATGGTGTCGATATCACCGGTTTTCTCAAACTCTACTGCCAACTGCATGCCAACGTTAAGCTTAAAACCTGCAAATACCCGAGTTTCAGAGAAATCCTCTTCCACCACCAACGCTTTGGCTTTAGTGCTGGTTGGGGTGCCCTTAATATAAACCTGACCCACGCCGCCATAAGGCGTAAGCATCGCAAAGCCCTTGGATACCGTGAAGTCTAGGCTCGTGGTCTCAAAATCGAAATCCTCGATACCTTGGCCTTGGGTATAACCTAAACGTACGGCAATAGCGGGCGCGATTAGGCCGCCTTCCTCGATTGAATAAGACACCGCGGCACCCAGCACACTCGCATCCGTACCGGGTACCAAGTTGTAAAAACCACTCACGTCTAAACCAAGTGGCAAACCTTTAGAAATTTTCACCCCAACCGAGCCAATTTGCTCGATGTTCTCACCCGTCGCTGCCAGCCATGCGGCTTCATCAGATACCTCGGCATAGGTGAGGTTAGCGCTTACATCAAAACCTACTAAGCCCTGTGGTTCGGCTGGATTCAGCGCCTTGTAATTAAATGCGCCGCCCATGTCACCCAAAATAGTGCGAAAGGTGCTTTGATTAGGGGTGCCACCAAAGCCAATCGTATCGGCGGCTTGCGCCAAGCTCGCTAAGCCGCTAGCCAGCGACAAACCCGAAATAAGCAGGGCCTTTTTCAACATGTTTTGCTCCCAGCAAATAGACAGTTTGGTGTACCCGTGCCGCTTAACGCTGGCCGAGAATCACCAAACCTTTTAATAAATTCAGTGCTTCGAAGAGTTCAAAGTCGGTTTCCGCCAAGCTTTTTTCTTCGTCTGCGGGTGGCTCTTCACCTTTTGCCAAGGCTTCAGCCGCTGCTTGGTCCTCTTTGCGAGTTTGGTCGTTATCCAAGCGACCATTTAAATCGGCCTCACGGATACGACGGAAACCACTGCCTTCACTCGCCTGCAATTTTAGACGCTCGAGAGTAATATCCGGCTCGATACCGTCTGCCTGAATAGAGCGGCCGGATGGCGTGTAATAACGCGCCGTGGTCATCTTAATCGCTGTGGTTTCGGTCAGCGGCATAATAGTTTGCACCGAGCCCTTACCAAAACTTTTGCGACCCACAATCACAGCACGCTTATGGTCTTGCAACGCACCTGCCACAATTTCAGAAGCCGAGGCAGAGCCTTCATTCACCAACACCACAATCGGTGCACCCTTTAGCTTGTCACCGGCCGCCGCATTGTAATCACGGCGCGAAGCTTCTTCGCGACCTTGGATGTAAACCACGAGCCCTTTATCTAAAAAGGCGCCAGACACATCCACCGCAGCATTCAGTACGCCACCAGGATTGTTGCGTAAATCCAGCACCAAACCTTTCAACGGGTCTTTGTTTTCGTTCTCTAATTTTTTCAGAGCGTCCAACACCGCGCCGCCGGTATTACCCTGGAACTGCGTAATCCGGACATAGCCAATATCATCTTCTAACATGCGCTGTTTAACCGCCGTCACCTTGATGATGTCACGCACAATCTCAACATCTAATGGCGCTGTCTCACCTTCGCGCACTACAGTCAGATGAATAGGGGTGCCCGGCTCGCCACGCATAATATTGACGGCATCGCGCAAACTCATGCCTTTTACCGGCTTGTCGTCCAAGCGGATAATGATGTCACCTGGTTCCATGCCCGCACGTTTGGCAGGCGTATCATCAATCGGCGTGACAACCCGCACGAAGCCATCTTGCATGGTGACTTCAATACCCAAGCCGCCAAACTGGCCGCGGGTAGTGATATTCATATCCTCAAAAGCTTCTTCGTCCAGATAATTGGAGTGTGGGTCTAAGCCCTCCAACATGCCGCGGATGGCATTTTTCAAGAGTTCGGCGTCATCCACCGGCTCAACATATTGCTCGCGTACTCGGCGCATGACCTGCGTGAGCGCTATCACTTCCTTATAAGCCACCCCAGACGAGCTGCTTTCATTGGACTTCAACGCCAATACGCCTTGCGTGGCAGTTAATGCCACACCGAGGGTTAAACCTAATCCTAGCCAGAGGCCTTTGCCTTTGGTTGTCATCTCTCTCTCCAGATAAATCTAGCGTTGTTAACGATGGCCTTCAGCCATCCGACCCGATTGCAGTGTACATGTTCTATTGGCCCAGTTCCGCCGAGCCGGCCATACTCTGCGCTGCCGCAATCCCAGCTTGGCTTATTTAGCCGGTTTTTTACACCAGCGATGCGGGTTATGAGAATTTGCGCCTTTACGCACCTCAAAATACAGCGCGGTTTCTTGCCGGCCGCCACTATCACCCACACTCGCTAATTGCTCACCCGCGACCACGGTATCGCCAGGCTCTTTGTACAGCGCCTCGTTATGGCCGTACAAAGTGAGGTAATTATCACCATGATCCACGATCATTAACAGCCCGAGGCGGCCCAACCAATCGGCGTAAATCACTTCACCATCGGCTACTGCACTCACCTTAGCACCACGCTTTGCCTTAATCGTGACACCTTTCCATTTGAGCCGGCCATCCGCCCTTGGTTCACCATAGTCGCGCAGTATTTTGCCCTTGGCGGGCCAATGGAGTTGGCCCGCCAATTGGTGGAAGGGCTTACTTGGCTTAGCTGGGGGTGGGGCAGCGGCGGCCGCCTTTCTTAGTTTTTCAATCAGGGCATCAAGCCGCGCTTGCTCTGCCCGCAGGGCCTTGAGCTGGTTGTTCTCGGCGTTAATTTTGGCTTGGCTAGAACTGAGTAAGGCCTGACGGCTTTTGCGCGCATCACTGAGCAACTTGGCATTCTGCGCCTCTTTCGCACGCAGTTTGCGTAAGGTGGCGTGTTCCGTCGCCAGCTTATGCTCCACCTGTGCCAACACTTCTAATTCGTTGGCAATATCCACCACGTTTTCAACTCGGCGCTGATTAATGTAGTCATACCACGTCAGGGTGGGCCCAAACATGGTGACGTCGCCACCACTCAACCACAGCTGCAAACGCTCTTGGTTGCCGGCTACCCAAGCCGCACGTAGCTGTTTAGCCAATAGTCGTTGCTGGTCAGACAAGGCCTCGTCTTGGGTTGCCTTTTTTTCTTGCAAGGCCTTAAGGCGCTTGCTGCTGGCCTGTACCTCGCGATCCGCTTCGCGCAATTTTTTTGACTGGCTTTGAATGCGCTTTTCAACTTCCGCCAATTTTCGCTCTAGATCACTGTAGCGATTCTTCTCTTTCGCTAGATCTTGCAACACTGCATCAATTTGCGACTGCAGCGCTTTTTGCCGCACCGCCGGGTCCTCGTCAGCCCGTGCCACGCCGATTATCAGCGCGGCACCGATACTTAAGCTAAGCAGCAGCCAACGGGCCTGAGCGCGCGCAGCTATCACGTTAGCCGGCGCTACCGAGTTGTAAGAGTGATTGGCCGGTCATTTCTGCTGGCTGCGGCACGCCCATCATTGCGAGTAGCGTGGGCGCAATATCACTCAAACTACCACCACTAGCCAAACTGGCTTCGCGCCCGAGGTAAACCAGCGGCACGGTGAAAGTGGTATGCGCAGTATGGGCTTGGCCTGTGCCGTGGTCGTGCATTAGCTCAACGTTACCGTGGTCGGCAGTGATGAGCATTTCGCCTCCCACTGACTCGATCGCTTCACGCACTCGGCCCAAACAATCGTCAATGGCTTCTACCGCTTTAACGGCGGCATCAAATACGCCGGTGTGGCCGACCATATCCGGGTTGGCGTAGTTACAAACGATCAAATCAAACTGCTGGCTGGTAATGGCTTCAACCAGTGCATCCGTCACTTCTGGCGCCGACATTTCGGGCTGCAAGTCGTAAGTCGCAACCTGCGGTGAAGGAATCAAGCGGCGCGTTTCGCCGGGGTACTCGTTATCGTTGCCGCCGCTGAAAAAGAAGCTGACGTGAGCGTATTTTTCCGTTTCAGCAATCCGCAACTGGGTTTTTCCCAGAGCTGATACGTATTCACCGAGGCCGTTGACGATGTCTTCTGGTGGATAAGCCACCGCGGCATCGAAATCCGCGTGGTATTGGGTCAAACAAACATAGTGCGATAGCGCGGGCACGCGGCTGCGCGCAAAGCCATCAAACTCAGGCTCAATAAATGCCCGAGTAATTTCACGCGCGCGGTCCGCTCGGAAATTGAAGAACAAGAGGGCATCGCCATCGGCCATCGACACCGGCTCGCCCACCACCGTGGGCGCAACAAACTCATCATTCTCATCGCGCGAGTAGGCCGCCATCAAACCGGTCACCGCATCGCTAGCTTGGTGCTCTGCAGCGCCGTCAACCAGCAACTCGTAAGCTGGCTGCACGCGTTCCCAGCGATTGTCACGATCCATTGCGTAGTAACGGCCCACTAGGCTAGCGATGCGACCATTGCCTGTTTCAGCCAGCACGGCATCGGTGTTTAGCAGCGAGGCTTCAGCGCTACGCGGCGGCGTATCCCGACCATCAAGAAAAGCGTGCACATATACTTGCTGCACGCCTTTACGTTTCGCCAAACGAATCAAGCCATGCAAATGGTCTTCATGCGAGTGCACACCACCCGGCGATAGCAAACCCATCAAATGCAGCGCTTTGCCGCTAGCTGCCACCGCAGACATGGCGGCATCAATCGCTTCATTGTCGGCAATGGTGTCTTCTGCAATCGCTTTACTAATGCGCGTGTATTCCTGATAGATCACCCGGCCCGCACCCAGCGTTACATGGCCGACTTCTGAGTTACCCATCTGGCCTTCTGGCAGACCTACCGCCATGCCAGAAGTATCAATTAAGGAAAATGCGCCAGCTTGCTTCAAGGCATCCCAATTTGGGGTGTTCGCGGCGGCGATTGCGTTGTCTTCAACTTCTTCACGATGGCCCCAGCCATCCAACACAACCAACATTACGGGTTTTGGTGCAGACATTCGTTTTGCGCCCTATAAATTCGTCAATAATGGCGCCATTTTAACAGTCCACCCGCCTTGGGTTATATGGCTTCGGGCGAGAACATGAAATAATGTGTAGCAACTGTAACTAACAACCGCCACATACTGACCCTATGGAAACCCCTCAACTGTTCGAATTTATTGGCAACCACCTCCTACTGACGACCGCACTGGTACTGGTCACTGCGTTACTAGTGGGCAACGAAATCATGCTCAAACTACGTGGTTTCCAAGCCGTCATTCCTGCCAAAGCCGTATTGCTAGTTAACCAACAAGATGCCCAAGTTGTTGATGTACGTGATGCCACTGCGTTCAACAAAGGGCACATTGCGGCTGCCTATAACGCGCCCTTGGATCAATTAGTGAAAGGCAACCACAAACTTAAGGCAGAAAAATCTAAGCCCGTGATCGTGGCTTGCGAAAATGGCCAAAGTGCGAATCGCGCCGCCGTACTACTAAAAGCAGCAGGGTTTAACCAGCTTTACACCCTGAAGGGCGGCTTGACCGCCTGGCGCGACGACAAACTGCCCTTAACCCGGAAGTAACACCAAACCGCCAACCCAAACCACCGCCCATGAGTGACTCCGCCAAAATTGTGGTTTACGCCACCCGTTGGTGCCCGTACTGCGTACGGGCTCAACAACTGTTGAAATATAAAGATGTGGATTACGAGCTGATCGACGTAGGCAATGAACCTACCCGTCGTCATGAAATGATCCAGCTCAGCGGCGGCAGCCAGACCGTGCCGCAAATCTTTATCAACAATGAGCATATTGGCGGTTGCGACGACCTGTACGCATTAGAGCATCAGAATAAGCTCGATAGCTTGCTTTGGCCGAAATAAGCGGCTGGCTTTCTCAATTTTTTGGCCCGCTAAATTAGCGGCCAACTGCTAATTGCATTTACATGACTGACAACAACAAACAATTCAATCTGCAACGTATTTACCTCAAAGACGCTTCACTCGAAGTGCCTAACGCGCCCGGCATTTTCCAAAGCCAATGGAAGCCAAGTGTTGATGTACAGGTTAATACCCAAGTACTGCCGATTGAGAACCAGGCCAATCACTATGAGGTAGAGCTGCAGATTACAGTGACGGCGAAAAACGGTGAAACAACCGCCTATATTGCCGAGGTCAAACAAGCCGGGGTATTTAGCCATCAAGGCCTAACGGAACAAGAACTGAAGCCCGCACTCGGCATTCACGGGCCGACCTCACTATTTCCTTACGTGCGCGAAACCATTGCTGACTTAGTCATGAAAGCCAGCTTCCCGCAATTTGTACTGCAACCCCTGAATTTCGAAGCGATTTATCAGCAACACCTGCAGCAAGTACAACAAGCGCAAAACGAAGCCGACAGCCAGCCCAAGCACTAAACTGAATACGCAATGGCTGGTGCGCAACCGAATTGCCACCCACCAATGATATTGACAAGCTCAAGCAGCCCTGTTGAACTCCACCAAAGCGACGTCAGGAATTAGGATTATGCCAACAGACTCCCAAACTATTGCCGCCTTTGGTGCTGGCTCTTGGGGCACCGCGGTAGCCATGCAAATGGCACGCTGCGGCCACCATGTGAAAATGTGGGGCCGCGATAGCGAACAAATGCAGGCCATGATTGAGAGCCGCAGCAACGAGCGCTATTTGCCTGGCATCGCCTTTCCTGACTTGCTCGAACCACAAGTCGATTTCGCCGCCACCTGCCAAGGGTGTACCGATTTCATGGTGAGCGTGCCCAGTCACGCGTTTCGCGAAACCTTAGAGCAACTGAAACCACACTTTCCGGAAAATGGCCGTATCTTTTGGATTACGAAAGGTTTGGAAAGCGGCACCGGCGAATTTTTGCATAACGTCGCCATGAAGATTCTAGGCCCGGTGCCGGTAGCGATTGTGTCCGGCCCCACCTTTGCCAAAGAAGTGGCAGCCGGCTTGCCCGCCGCGGTCACCGTGGCCTCACCCAACCCTGAATTCGCCAAAGACATTGTGGGTTATTTACACGGCAACGGTATGCGCGCTTACACCCACGGCGACATTATTGGGGTACAACTGGGCGGCGCGGTTAAAAACGTACTCGCCATTGCAGCAGGCATTATCGACGGTCTTAAACTCGGCGCTAACACCCGCGCCGGCATGATCACCCGCGGCCTGGCGGAAATGAATCGGCTTGGCATGAAGCTCGGGGCCCAGCGCGAAACCTTTATGGGCTTGGCCGGCCTAGGTGACCTGGTATTAACCTGTACCGATAACCTCAGCCGTAATCGCCGCATGGGTTTAGCACTCGCCAAAGGTCTCTCGGTGGAAGAAGCGAAGGCCGAGATTCAGCAAGTTGTTGAAGGCATTACCACTACCGATGAAGTGTGGCGGGTTGCGCAACAGTTTGAAGTAGAAATGCCCATTACCGAGCAAATCTACCGCGTACTCTACGAAGGCGTTACACCACAAGAAGCGCTACAGGCGTTGCTGGCACGCACGCCCAAACAAGAAATGGCCTAACTCGGCCACACTAGCGCCTACTGACAAAAATCAAGCTGTCGCCACGCTTCATAGACGGCAATGGCGACGGTATTCGACAAGTTCAAACTGCGGGTATTAGGCATCATCGGCAAGGTTAATACCTCGCCATTCGGCAAGTTATCCATCACCCGCTGCGGCAAGCCGCTGCCCTCGTTACCAAACACCAAAGCATCACCCGCTTGATATTGTTGCGCCACATGCGATTTTTGGCCGCCGGTTTCAATCGCAAACACGCGCGTGGGTTGCACTGTCTGCAAAAAAGCCTCGTAACTATCATGGTGCTCCACTGGCGCCATTTCGCGGTAATCCATACCGGAACGGCGCACGGCCTTTTCATCAATCGAAAATCCCAGCGGATGGATCAAATGCAGCTGCGCGCCGGTGTTGGCACAGAGTCGAATCACGTTGCCGGTATTAGGCGGAATTTCAGGCTCATGTAACACCACATGCAACCACGGCATGGGCTTATTGGTTTCAACCATAGATATGTAACTCTGGACCTTCCAAAGGCGCAGCTAAGGCTTGCTGCATCATCTGATAAGCCGCCTCATAGGCCGCTTTTCCGGCCTGCATTTTAAACGGCCCAGAGCGCGGCAGGTTGTGTAATGCCAATGCTTGTAGTCCTTCACGTCGCGGAATGACCGTATGCGCACCATTTTTAGTCCGCCAAGCCGAGCGCGACACCAAGTGGTGGTACAACACGCGTTGATTCGCTGGCATGCCTTCCAACCCGGGCCGATCTAAAATTCCGCCATCCCAATAAGGCTTGTGGTTAATCCAAACCGGATGAAACATGATCGGCACCGTGCAGCTGGCGCGAATCGCACTGGCCAAATCGCCTTGGGTCAGCACCTCAGTGCGGTGCCGAAAACCGTTGTATACCGACAAGGCCAATGGCGTAGGGCAGTCCTCAATATTTTTCACCGGCAACATGCTTTGCAACACCTGATGAAATTTGCGCCCTCGCAAAACACCCAAGCCAGGACGCGGATCCCAAAAATCAGATCGCTCTAGCTCGAATAAACGATCCCGCATTTCCGGCCCCGACACACCTGCCGCCCACAAGGCGGTAGTAAGCGCGCCAGCGCTAGAGCCAGAACAACGATTTGGCGCCAAGCCGGCATCCAACAAGGCATTCAACACGCCGCAGTGGGCGAAGAAACCAAAAAAACCGGAGGACATGGTTAAGCCGAATGGCTCGGCTGCCAGCCAGTCATGCAATTTGGACATTTTAGGAATACCGGTTTATAACGCTAGACAAAAGACCATAGCAAAAGGAAGACAGAATGTTCTATTACACTGGGCATTTCGCCAAGCTAATCATTGCTTGGATCGACTTAATTCTGTTTTCGCTGGCGATGTGGTTATTGGCTTGGTTGCCGGCGCCATTGCGCCGCTGGTATCCACGTCTATATCAACGCTGGAACTGGTGTTTCGTACGCGCTGTGGGCGCCGACCTGCATATTCACCAACACTATGCCGGCAGCCTACCTGAACGCTATATGGTGGTCGCAAACCATCCCTCAGCCTTTGAAGATATCGGTATTCCAGCGGTATTCCCGGTACGCGCCGTGGCCAAAATGGAGTGCAAGGACTGGTGGTTTGTTGGCCGCATTGCCAAAGCCGCCGATACGATTTTTGTGACCCGAGAAGACAAAGCCTCCCGACGCCAAGCCGCCGAAACCACCGAAGCCCGCCTACGCGAGGGCGCCTGTATTGCGGTATTCCCTGAGGGCGGCTGCTTTGGCCGCAAGCTGCGCGACTTTTTTCATTACGGCACCTTTGAAATGGCACACAACACCGACACCCCCGTGGTGCCGGTATTTATTCACTACGAGGCGGAAGAAGATTTCGAATGGCTTGAGCAAACGCTACTACGCAAAATCTGGGAAATTTTGACTACCCGCAATCACACCGTGCATTTCCATATTTATGATCCCATCGACCCTACTCAATTTGGTGGCAAAGAGGCACTGACTAACCATGTCTATGGATTATTTGTAAAATGGCAGGAGTTGCATTTGGGAACACCGCCATCGGCTGGCGTAATGCGTAGCCCAGACTAGCAACCGACAGCAATACCCATAAAACCAACAAGCACAACATAGTAGACACCCCAACCGCGGCAAGGCACACAGCACGCCGCCAATAAACTAGCTATATGGCTCATCCAGAACAAAGCTTGCGGCGTTTAGACAAACTCGCCGCCTTACTCGACGCGCGCTGGCATATTCCCGGCACCGGCATTGGCTTCGGCCTTGATGCCTTAATTGGCCTTATTCCGGGCATTGGTGACGCGATCACCGCGCTGATTTCCTTGTACTTAATTGGCGAAGCCAAAACCGCCGGCGCCAGCAGCAAAACCATCGGCAAAATGCTGGTCAATGTCGGCCTAGAATTTGTGATTGGCCTGGTGCCCGTGGTCGGCGACCTGTTTGATATCGGCTGGCGCGCTAATCAGCGCAATATGGCCTTGCTGCGCGATGAGATTGCGCCGCCGCCACCCGATATTGCCGGCAGCTTTGAACGGCCCAAAACCAGCCGTCGCGGCTGGGTGATTTTATTGGTGCTAATGGCCGCTGGCGCGATCGCCGGCAACCACTATGGCTGGTTTAACAACCTGCCCAATGTGCTATCCCTTTAGGGTGCGAGTCGCTCCGCCTTAGTGCTTCACGATATCCCGCACCACAAAACCAAATAGCACTGAATTCCAAGTCCGCGGCAACAGGCGGGTAAAAAACACGTTGCTGCGATTAATCACGCCAGCCACCCAGGTGCGCTTGCGGCCCAAGCCATTTAAGGCGCCGCGGACCACCGGCTCGGCCTTCATGGTCATCACACTGGCAATCAGACCATCATAAGTAGCGAACTCGGTGCGGGTTGCGCCAGGGCAAAGTGCCAGCACATCAACCCCATGCGGTTTTAGCTCTGCGCCCAAGGCCTCTGCCAATTTCAAATCAAATGACTTAGAAGCGGAGTAGTTAGCCCAGAACGGAATACCGACAAAACCGGCAATAGAAGCGGTAAAGATGATGCCGCCACGCTTACGCTCACGCATGCCTTGGCCGTAGTGGTGCGCCAGAATCACCGCGGCCCGACAGTTCACGTCAACCAAGCGGATTTCTGCCTCAAGGTCGTTATCTAAAAAGTCACCGCTATTGGTAAACCCGGCATTGTTAATCAGCAGGCCAATTTCTAGGCCAGCGGTTTTGGCCGCCAAATCGGGGAGAAAATCGGGGCTAGAGAGATCCGCCGCCACCGCCAAATACTCAACCCCAAACTCGTCACTCAGCGCCTTACCTAAGGCTTGCAAGCGATCTTCACGGCGCGCCACTAGCACCACATTCATGCCTTTGGCTGCTAGCTGACGGGCATATTCCTCGCCCAAACCAGCCGAAGCACCACTAATTAACGCCCACGGCCCATACTTGGTTTTAAAGTCCATTTACTACTCCTTCCAGTTTTTGTTGTTATACCTGCGTATAATGCGCGCCCATTTTCCAACCGCCAAGCGCTACGCGCAGGTTAAACAGCTATGTCTATCGAAAAAATCCGCAATATCGCGATTATTGCTCACGTTGACCACGGTAAAACCACCTTGGTTGACCAACTACTACAACAATCTGACACCTTGGACGAACGTGCCAAGTTGGAAGAACGCGCGATGGACAGCAATGACCAAGAAAAAGAGCGCGGCATTACCATTCTGGCCAAATGCACCGCGATTAAATGGCGCGACTACCGCATTAACATTGTGGACACCCCCGGCCACGCCGACTTTGGCGGCGAGGTAGAACGTGTATTAAGCATGGTTGATTCCGTGGTATTGCTGGTTGACGCCCAAGACGGCCCGATGCCACAAACTCGCTTTGTAACCGAAAAAGCGTTTGCGCTTGGCCTTAAGCCGATTGTAGTAGTTAACAAAATTGACCGCCCAAGCGCGCGCCCAGACTGGGTAATCGACCAGACCTTTGACCTATTTGATCGCCTTGGCGGCACCGATGAGCAACTCGACTTTGCCACCGTTTACGCCAGCGCATTAAACGGTTACGCCAGCCTTGAAGACGACGTTCGCGAAGGCAATATGGACCCGCTGTTCGAAACTATCGTTGAGCAAGTATCACCACCACAGGTAGACGCTGACGGCCCATTCCAAATGCAGATTTCACAGCTGGACTACAACAGTTTCCAAGGCGTGATCGGCATTGGCCGCGTTAAACGCGGCAAGATCTCTACCAACTCACAAGTGGCAGTAGTGGATCGTGAAGGCGCTGCTCGTAAGGGCAAAATCCTCCAAATCATGAACTTCATGGGCTTGGATCGGGTTGATTCTGATCTGGCACAAGCGGGCGATATCGTTGCCATCACAGGCCTTGATCCGCTAAATATTTCAGACACTGTATGCGACCCAGCTGCCCCAGAAGCACTAACCCCGCTAAGTGTTGACGAGCCAACCATCAGCATGACCTTTGGCGTAAACAAATCGCCATTTGCTGGTAAAGAAGGCAAGTTCATTACTAGCCGTCAGATTAAAGACCGCCTGGAGCAAGAGCTGAAACACAACGTGGCTTTGCGCGTCGAGCCAACTGAAGACCCAGATCGCTTCAAGGTTTCTGGTCGTGGCCAACTGCACTTGGGCGTATTGATTGAAAACATGCGTCGCGAAGGCTTTGAACTAGCGGTGTCTCGCCCACACGTGATCGTGCACGAGCTAGAAGATGGTTCTAAAGAAGAGCCATACGAAATGGCAATGTGTGACGTTGAAGAGCAACACCAAGGCTCGGTAATCGACGCCCTAAACCAACGCAAAGGCCAGCTTAAAAACATGGAGCCCGACGGCAAAGGCCGTGTGCGTTTGGAATATCTGATTCCTTCGCGCGGCTTAATCGGCTTCCAAACCGACTTTATGTCGATGACTTCTGGCACCGGCATCTTGACCCATGTATTCGACCACTACGGCCCATTTGTGGGCGGCCGCTTTGGCCAACGCCACAACGGCGCCATGGTGTCTAACGCGCAGGGCAAATGCTTGGCGTACTCGCTATTTAACCTACAAGAGCGCGGCCGCTTGTTCGTGAACCACGCGGATGAAGTTTACGAAGGCCAAGTGATCGGTATTAACAGCCGTGACAACGACATGGTCGTAAACGCCCTTAAAGGCAAGCAGCTCACCAACGTACGTGCTGCCGGTACTGATGAAAACTTGGTGCTGACTCCACCCATCGACCTCACCCTTGAGCGCGCACTCGAGTTTATTAACAACGATGAGCTCGTCGAAATCACGCCAGAGTCGATCCGCGTACGCAAAGTGTTCTTAAAAGAACATGAGCGCAAGCGCGCTTCACGCGAAGCCGAATAAGCACCACGGTGCTGCCCCAAAGCCGGCCTGAGCAATCAGCGCCGGCTTTTTTATTGCCTGCCCGCAGCGCCACGCACAACAGCCGTTATACTGCGGCCATGATTGCCTTATTACAGCGCGTAAGCCACGCCAGCGTGTCGGTAGCCGGTGAAACCGTCGGCCAAATTGAACGCGGCCTGTTGGTGTTTGTGGGCCTAGAAACCCACGACGGCGCAGACCAAGCCAAGCGCTTACTCGAGCGCATTCTCAACTATCGCGTGTTTGAAGACGAAGACGGCAAAATGAACCGCTCCCTGCGCGATATTGATGGCGGCTTATTGCTGGTATCGCAATTTACCTTGGCAGCCGACACCCACAAGGGCAACCGGCCCGGCTTTTCTACCGCCATGCCGCCCCAGCACGCGCATACCTTATTCGCTTATCTTTGCGATCAGGCACGCCAACAGCACCGCACCGTACAAACCGGGAAATTTGGTGCCAATATGCAGGTTTCACTCACCAATGACGGCCCGGTTACCTTTAATTTACGAGTCGCGCCCAACGCGATTGCTGCGGCTGAGTAAGCGCCGATCACCTAACCTTCAATGCTCGCCTTTTTGCCGCATTGCAACAAAAGGTTCAAACTCGCCGCGCACAGGAGTATCATTCCGCACCTTTCATACTGGCGCCGGCCTGTTCGGCACCATGCACTGACCCTAGAAACTGGCGATAACGCCCCAAGGTAGGTCATATGAGCACACGGACTGCGACCGTTGAGCGCAACACCAAAGAAACCCAAATTACGGTTTCGGTAAATTTAGATGGTACCGGCGAAGCACGCTTCGAAACCGGCGTGCCATTTTTCGACCACATGCTTGACCAAGTGGCGCGTCACGGTCTGTTTGACCTCGACATCAAAGCCAATGGCGACCTTGAGATTGATGCGCACCACACGGTGGAAGACGTAGGCATTACGCTGGGCCAAGCCTTTGCCAAAGCGCTAGGCGACAAACGCGGTATCCGCCGCTACGGCCACGCTTATGTACCGCTAGACGAAGCCTTGTCGCGGGTTGTGCTCGACCTTTCCGGCCGCCCTGGCATGGAATACGTAGTGGATTACCCGCGCGCACGCGTTGGCGATTTTGACTTGGATCTCATTTATGAATTCTTCCAAGGCTTTATCAACCACGCTGGCGTTACGCTGCACATCGACAGCATCCGTGGCCGCAATGCGCACCACGTAGCCGAAACCATTTTCAAAGCGTTCGGCCGCGCACTCCGCATGGCTACCGAAATGGACCAACGCATGGGCGATATTCTGCCTTCTACCAAAGGCGCGCTATAAACCATGTACACCATTGCGGTTGTTGACTATGGCATGGGGAATTTGCACTCCGTTGCCAAGGCACTAGAGCGCGTTGCGGTTGCGCAGCGCGTGCTGGTTACTTACGACGCAGACGAATTGCTGCGCGCCGACAAAGTCGTATTCCCTGGCGTTGGCGGTATTGGTTACTGCATGAGCGAGCTACGCCGCCTTGGCCTAGACGACGCCGTGCGCGAAGTTGCCAACACCAAACCCTTGTTGGGCATCTGCGTCGGTATGCAGTCGATGCTGGATCATTCAGAAGAAAACGACGGCCATGACGCCCTGGGTTTGTTCCACGGTCGAGTCACTCGTTTTGCGGATGGCGAAACCGACCCTCAAACCGGCGAGCGCTTGAAAGTGCCGCAAATGGGTTGGAATAAAGTCGCGATTAAAACCCAGCACCCAATGTGGGAAGGTATTCAAGACGGTTCGCGCTTCTACTTTGTACACAGCTACTACGTCTCGCCAGACGACCAAAGTATTGTGCAAGCAACCGCTGAATACCCGCATGAATACTGCTGCGCACTCGGCAAAGACAATGTCTTTGCCACCCAATTCCACCCGGAAAAAAGTGCCGATGTGGGATTACAGTTACTGTCTAATTTCTGCGCTTGGAACCCATAAACCATGGCCGCATTCGAACTCATTCCTGCAATTGATCTAAAAGACGGCGAATGTGTTCGCCTCAAACAGGGCCGAATGGAAGATGCCACGATTTATGGCAGCAACCCCGCTGAAATGGCGCAACGCTGGTTCGACCAAGGCGCTAAACGCCTGCATTTAGTGGATCTAAACGGCGCCTTCGCCGGCAAGCCAGTGAATGACGAGGCCATTCGCAGCATTTGTAAAATTTCCGGCGACATCCCGGTACAAATTGGCGGCGGCATTCGCAATAGCGAAACCATTGCGGCCTATTTAGACGCCGGCATTAGCTACTGCATTATTGGCAGCCAAGCGGTGCGCGAACCAGAGTTTGTATTCCAAGCCTGCAAAGATTTCCCTGGCCACATTATTGTTGGCTTGGATGCCCGCGACGGCAAAGTGGCGGTTGATGGCTGGGCCGACACCGCAGAAGTGCTGGCTACTGATCTGGCCAAACGATTCGCCGATGCTGGCGTGAGCAGCATTGTGTATACCGACATCAGCCGCGACGGCATGTTGAGCGGTTGCAATGTGGAGCAAACCGCGGAACTGGCCGCTGCTTGCGGCATTCCCGTGATCGCCTCTGGCGGCATTAAAGATATTACCGATATTGAGCACCTACTGGCCGTGCAACAGCAAGGCGTCAGTGGCGCCATTCTTGGCCGCTCAATTTACGAAGGAACACTCGATCTGCAGGCTGCCGCCGCTTTAGTTGAGCGAACCTAAGCCTCGATAAGTAACGCCCATGACTTTAGCCAAACGCATTATTCCTTGCCTCGACGTCGACAACGGTCGCGTTGTTAAAGGCGTTAAGTTCTTAGGCCTTCGCGATGCTGGCGACCCCGTTGAAGTGGCGCGTCGCTACAACGAACAGGGTGCTGACGAAATCTGCATTCTCGACATCACTGCCAGCCACGAAGATCGCGGCACCATGGTAGAAGTGGTGCAAGCCGTAGCGAGCCAAGTCTTTATTCCGCTGACCGTGGGCGGCGGCATCCGCGAATGCGCCGATATCCGCCGCATGCTCAATGCCGGTGCTGACAAGGTAAGCATTAACACCGCTGCGGTATCTAACCCAGAGTTTGTACGTGAAGCCTCACAACGCTTTGGCAACCAATGCATTGTGGTAGCCATCGACGCCAAACGCGTCAATAAGAAAAAAGAAGCACCACGGTGGGAAATCTTTACCCATGGTGGCCGCAAAAAAACCGGTCTCGACGCCATTGCATGGGCCAGAAAAATGGCCGATTACGGCGCCGGTGAGCTGTTAGTAACCAGCATGGACCGAGACGGTACTCGCGAAGGTTTTGATAACGAACTCATGCGCGAGATCGCTCGTTACGTCAATATTCCGCTGATTGCTAGCGGTGGCGTTGGCAAGCTGGATGATTTGGCCGACGGGGTCACCGAGGGTGGCGCCGACGCTGTATTAGCAGCCAGCATTTTCCACTTTGGCGAGCACACCGTTGGCGAAGCCAAACAGTGCATGAAAAACCGCAAAATTGAGGTTCGCCTGTAAGCCCTTGCGCCTGCTGCGGGAGTCCATACCCGCAGCCATTCTGCAGCACCTCGTGCCCATTTCCCACTAGCGCAATACGACTCGAACTAACCCATTTGCATTAGGCAAATGTTAGCTTTCTAATACCCACTTTCTAAATCAACCAGTCGGTTAATACGTTGCCGCTTAGTTAATCCCAAAGCGCAATTGGGTGGGTGCATATGCTTCAAACAACAAACCGTTCAACGGGCCGCTCGACTCGTCAGATAGTCGCTGCTGCCTGGCTAACAATAATCAGCATTACAGCGGTCCACGCAGCGCCGAATGACGTTGCCTATTTCCAAGGTTTTGATGCTTCCAACTTTCCGTGGACGCGCAGCAACACGCAGTTGGCGGGCTCCAGCAATGCCAGCACGCAAACTCGCAATAGCGGTGCCCGCGGCATGTTTACCCGCAGTGGCGCGGTGACTGTGACGGGGCCAACGCTCAACCTCTCCAATCTACCCGGTGCGGCCGTCACGGCCTGGGTACGACGCGGCTCCGACAGCTTTAATACCTTGTTGAATAACGATATCAGCGAAGAGCCAGAAGCAGGCGAAGACTTAGTATTTGAATATTTAAATAACACGGGAGCATGGGTTCAAATCAACCGCTTTGTGGGCAACGAAAATGCACCCGGTGTGATCTTCAACTTCGACAGTGGTACGTTGCCAGCCGATGCGCTCCACAGCAACTTTCGATTAAGAATTCGGCAGTTAGGGGGCACGCCACCGAATAGAAATTTTTTTGGCGTTATCACCAGCTTTAATGATTATTGGCATATCCACGACATTCGCGTGGTACAGCGTAATACCACCACGCTGCCGCAAACCTTGGCGGTAGGACGCTGTGATGACTTTGAAAGCGGACTCAATCTCAATTGGAACATTAGCGGCATTGTGGGAGATGGTGAGGCCGGTACTAGCTTAATTACCTCTCAATCATCGATTAGCTCGCTGTTTACCGCTGCTGGTGGAGTGACAGTGACATCCAATAGCATCGATACCACAGCCCCCAACTTCACCACGGTTTCGTTTTGGTTACGAGAGGGTTTAGATACGCTAACCAACAGCAACACCAACAGCAACAGCAACGCAACCGTAGCCGATGGCAACAGAAATATCAGCGAGGATATTGATCCCGACGAGACCCTAACCGTGGAGTATCTAAATGCTTCCAATAGCTGGGTTCGGCTCGAAACTTTTAGTATCACCTCACCGGGTCAGGTTCGCTTGCCTGAATACTCTATTCCTAGCGATGGCAGACATAGCAACTTCCGGCTTCGCTTCACGCATGACTCTACCGGCTCTGCCAGCGGCACGGAAACAGGGCTGGATTTTTGGCACATTGACGACGTTTGCCTAAACTTCGCAAACGACCCCCTATTAATTATCCAGAAACCCCTGCCTATTACGCTATCTGATCCCATTAACGGCACCAACAACCCGAAGATGATCCCAGGCGCTATTGTGGAATATTCGGTTCAAGTCACAAACAGTGGCGCAGGCCCGGTCACCGCCGACACTTTGGTGATTAGCGACCCCGTTCCCAACGGTACCCATTTCATTATCAGCGACATGAATGGAGCCGGTTCGGGCCCAGTTCGCTTTGAAGATGGAAACCCCACGAGTGGGTTGAGTTACGAATTTACCGGGCTGGATTCCAGCACCGATGACCTCACTTTCTTTAACGCTGCGGGCACTCCAATTACCCCTACGGCCGATAGCGACAACAGCGATGCCAATATCCACCGAATCGAGATCTCACCCGGTGGCAGCCTGTTGCCTCAGTCTACCGCCGGCAATCCCTCTTTCACGGTGTTTTACCGCGTCATCATCCAATAAATTTGCTAAGCAGCTCGTAAGCTTTTATCGGCCACCACTAACAAGGGAAGTTGCTGCACCAGGGCCTGCGAACTAAAGTACACAATCCAATTGATATAGCTAATGGCCGGGAAATAGCCCTCGCCATTATTGCCGTATATCCAAAAGTTGCCGATCAGCGCATCGGCCACCGTTGCCAACACTGCACCAATCGCCACCAGCCAAGCCGCACGCGGCGCCTGCCAGCCACCAAACGCCTTGAGTAGCCATAAACCCGCGGCACTGATGACCCCAATCACAATGGTATAACCGCCGGTAATGCCCAGCACATAATCGCCAGCATTAAAGTCCGCCATGGTGAAAAAACTGGCCACACCAATCGCGGCAAAGGCACCGCCGGTCACTGCGATGAAAACGGTCGTAACACCCTTTCTCACGGCAACACGCCACATTGCCAAGATCAGCAACAAATAACCGGGCGCAAAAAACAGCACCGAATCCGCCAAGTAGTCGTGCTTAACCACCGTGCCATGTTGAAAGAATAGCTGGGCAAAATTGCGGTTCACCACATCGCCGCCCACACACAAGGCCAACGACAACACCGACAACCAGGCAACCTGGCGCGCCAACAGACTCGACTGCTGATTAAACACAAAACGCTTAATGGCAAAGCCATTCACCAACAGCAAGGTAATTAGTAGCAGCTCGGTTACACCAAACCAGATGCGCTCGCTGTCGCCGCCATCAATAACCCATAGTCCGGTTAAACCCGCCACACTTAATGCGGTAGCGAGTACGGAAAGAATCAAACCATTGCGGGCGTATACCGTCATGCAAATCTCTTGTCGTTGTTAGTGAATAGGGCGAGAGCATAGGCGCATCATCGCGGCGCTGGTAAACTGCGCGCATGAATAACACCTTGCAACAATTAGCCGACGTACTGGAACAACGCAAAGGCGCTGATCCAGACAGTTCTTATGTAGCCCAACTGTATAGCAAAGGGCTAGATAAAATCCTAAAAAAAGTAGGCGAAGAAGCCACTGAAGTGGTGATGGCGGCTAAAGACGGCGACAAAGACAACGTGGTTTACGAAGTTGCCGACCTTTGGTTCCACACACTGGTATTGCTAGCACAGCAAGGTCTAAGCCCAGACGACGTGCTTAAGGAACTTGATCGTCGTTTTGGTTTATCTGGCTTAGAAGAAAAAGCTGGCCGCGAACAGTAAAGCCGCTACGCAAGCACAGAAAAAAAAGCCGCCTCGGTTTACCTTGGCGGCTTTTTTATGGCTTAAAACTTCAGGCTATGGTTGGTAGGCGAAGTCTTTACCTTCTTTCTGCATGGTGAGCAGAATTTCGGCTGGCTTAAAGCGCTCGCCGTATTGGCTGGCGAGTTGTTGGCTGCGTTCGATGAAGTAGTCCAAACCTACGTGTTGGATGTACTGCAGCGTACCGCCGGCCCAAGGTGCGAAACCCCAGCCGAAGATGGAGCCGATATTGGCATCCGGCAACGAGCAGACCACGTTTTCTTCGTAGCAACGTGCGGTTTCATTGGCCTGAATAAACAGCAAGCGCTCTTTCATTTCCGCAATATCAACATCGGTACGCGTGGCGCCAAATTGCTCTTTAAGGCCTGGCCAGAGGGCTTTTTTGCCGTCGACATAGTCATAAAAACCTTTGCCTGCTCGTTTGCCCGGGCGGTCTAGCTCTTCAACCATTTTGCCGACCACGGCTACCGCTGGAGTGTCGGGTAAGGGCTTACCTTCTGCCTCTAGATCTTTAGCGGTTTGGCTCATGATGTGGTGACACAGTGAAATCGCCACTTCATCAGTTAGCGCCAACGGCGCCATTGGCATACCGGTTTGTAGACCCGCGTTTTCGATCATCTGCGCGTCAATACCTTCGGCCAGCATGGCCATGCCTTCGTTCACGTAAGACGAGAATACGCGCGAGGTGTAGAAACCACGGCTGTCGTTAACCACAATCGGGGTTTTCTTAATCTGCAGTACGTAGTCGAACGCTTTAGCAAGAGTTTCATCATTGGTTTTTTCACCTTTGATGATTTCTACCAGCGGCATTTTTTCGACTGGCGAGAAGAAGTGCAGGCCGATAAAGTTTTCTGGCTTGCGAGAAGCCTCGGCTAAACCGGTAATAGGCAAGGTAGAGGTGTTTGATGAGAACACCGCGTCTTCGCCTAATACGGCTTCAGTCGCTTGGGTTACCTTGGCTTTAAGCTCGCGGTCTTCAAACACCGCTTCAATCACCAAGTCACAACCCGCCAAGTCATCGTAATCTGCGGTTGGATGCATACGGCCCAAGATTTCGTCCGCTTTTTCCTGAGTCATCCGCTCACGAGCGACCAGCTTGTCGGTAACGCCTTTAAACCAATCTTTGCCTTTATCAGCGGCTTCTTGGCTGACGTCTTTCATGACCACTTCAATGCCAACCTTGGCTGATACGAAGGCAATGCCGGCACCCATCAGGCCACAACCCAATACGCCGAGCTTTTGCACTTTTTGCGGTGGTACGCCGTCCGGACGTGAAGCGCCGCGCTTAATGGCATTAAGCTGGAACCACAACGTGGACATCATGTTTTTGCTGGTTTGATCCGCGATGGTGGCCGCAAAGAGGCGGCTCTCGATGCGACTAGCGGTATCAAAGTCGACCCGCGACCCATCCGTAATGGCCTTCATGCAGTTTTCTGGCGCCGGATAGTTGCCCCAAGTTTTGGCGTGCAACATGGCGGGCGCAATCGCCAACATTTGTACGTTGCGCGGATTGTTGGCGTCGCCACCCGGGAATTTAAAGCCCTTAACGTCCCAAGGTGCCTGCACCGCTGGGTTGGCTTTAATCCAAGCGCGGGCTTTGTCCATTAGGTCATCGTCGTTCAAAGCTAATTCATCAATCAAACCCGCCGCTAGGGCTTTTTCTGGCTTCAGTGTTTTACCTTCTAGCATGAGTGGCATCGCTTGTTGGATGCCGATCATGCGTGGCAAACGCACCGTAGCGCCGCCACCGGGGAAGGCACCAATTTTGACTTCTGGCAGACCAATTTGGGCGCGCGGGTTGTTAATGCAAATGCGACGATGCGCGGCCAGGGCCACCTCATAGCCACCACCGAGCGTGGTGCCGTTCATGGCGGCCACGACGGGTTTGCCGCAAGTCTCAAGCTTGCGCAGCATGGCTTTCATGTTTTCGACCATCTCAAATACCGCTTGGGTACTATCGAGGGCGAGCAGCATTTCAATATCGGCACCGGCAATAAAGTCTTTCTTGCCGCTGGCCAGAATGATGCCGGCTACATTATCGATATCGGCCAAGATGCCATCAATCGCCTCGGCCATTGGCACCATTAAGTCGTCATTCAGTACGTTCATGGGCTTGCCAGGCAAGTCCATGGTGATCGTTACGATGTTGTCTTGATCTTTGTTAGTAGTGATAGCCATCACTGACTCCATTTAATTTTTAATGTTGAGATTCCGTTTTGGCTGAGTGTTGCTGGCAAGGCGCCGGCTTTATCGAAGCGCGGAACGTATACGGAATACGTGAGCACTTCGATAAGGGGCGCAACGCCGCCAGCGTCGCTCAGACGAATCGGAATTAGACTCTTTCAATGATTGTTGCTACGCCCATTCCGCCGCCGATGCATAAGCTGGCCATGCCAGTGGTTTTGTTCTGGCGCTCAAGCTCGTCTAACAAGGTGCCGAGAATAATCGCGCCGGTCGCACCCAATGGGTGACCCATGGCGATGGCACCACCATTCACGTTCACTTTGTCGAGCGGAATACCCAGATCATCGGTCGCTTTCAGCACGACGGCAGCGAAGGCCTCGTTAATTTCAACGAGATCGATCTGGTCAACGGTCATACCCGCTTTATCAAGCGCCTTACGGCAAGCAGGGGCAATACCAGTCAGCATAATGGTCGGCTCTGAGCCTTCTACCGCAATCTGACGAATCCGCGCCCGTGGTTTCAGACCCGCTTTTTCACCGGCTTCTTTGCTACCAATCAAAACCAAGCCAGCACCATCCACAATGCCCGAGCTATTGCCCGCGTGGTGCACATGAGTCATTTCACCCACTTGTGGGTATTTGAACTTGGCGACATGGTCAAAGCCCATTTGCCCCATTTGGGTGAACGAAGGCTTAAGCGCACTGAGCGAGTCAGCGCTGGTGTCTGGGCGAATGGTTTCGTCCTTCTCCAATACGGTTAGGCCCGCGCGGTCAACTACTGGCACTACGGTGTTGTCAAACCGGCCTTCGGCTTGGGCAGCCGCTGCACGGCGATGTGATTCAGCGGCAAAGCCGTCTAGCTGTTCCCGGCTATAACCTTCTAAGGTAGCAATTAAGTCAGCCGAAACGCCCTGCGGGATAAAGTTCATGACTTGGCTTACAGCGGTATCCATCACCATGGCGCCACCGTCTGATCCCATTGGAATCCGGCTCATGGCTTCTACGCCACCGGCTACCACTAAGTCTTCCATCCCTGAGCCGACCTTCGCGGTCGCCATGTTTACGGCCTCTAGGCCCGAACCACAGAATCGGTTGAGCTGTACGCCAGCCACCGATTGATCCCAACCCGCGTATAGCACGGCGGCTCGAGCAATATCGGCACCTTGTTCACCCACTGGGGTCACACAGCCGATTACAACATCATCAACCAAGCTGGTGTCTAGGTTGTTGCGATCACGCAGCGCAACCAGCAGGTTTTTTAGCAAATCAATCGCAGGCACTTCGTGTAACGACCCGTCACGTTTGCCCTTACCACGCGGTGTACGTACCGCGTCATAGATATATACGTCTTGCATTTTGACTCCCGTAAAACGCTTTCTTAGCTGTCATCATTTTGGCCACTCAGTTTGTGGCGGCGGTTGAGTGTTAATCAAGCGCTTGCTAGGTGCAAGTCTACGGCGCTAGGGTCAACACTTATCCGTTATGATGTGAAGCAACAAACAAAGGAAAACCCATGCAAAAATTTACTTGGAAAAGTTTCGGCCTACGTTGGTGTTTTGCCGCCCTGTTGGTATTTATCAGCTGGAATCCTACGGGATATAGTTTTTCTCACTGGGCGACTAGCGCGCCGATGTTTACGCCAGAAAAAGCGCTAGCGGCGATCGCATTAATTATTGCGTGGGTGATTTATGTGCGCGCCACCATGCGCTCACTGGGACCTGTAGGCGTGGGTTTACTGGCTGCGATTTTTGCCTGTTTAGTGTGGCTAATGTTTTCACGCGGTTGGTTAAGCGGCGAAAACTTAACCATCCTGACCTGGATTGCCTTATTTGCCGGCAGCACCATTCTGGCGGTTGGTATGAGTTGGTCGCATGTGCGCCGTCGCCTTAGCGGCCAAGTCGATATGGACGACGTTGACCAGTAAACATCTCAGCCGTCTACCGCGCATAAAAAAGGCCCGCTACTGCGGGCCTTTTTATTGCTGATCAAGGCCAGCTAGGCACTAGATACCCATCAGGTTGATGCGGTCGTCGCCAAACATTTCCATATCCGGCGCCATCAGCTCAACGTAGCGGTCAAAGTACAAGAACTGTTTGACCAACAAAGCAAATTCACGCGGGAATTTAATGCCGTACTTTTTGCCGGTTTCGATAATGGAAAACATCAGCTCGTTAATCTGACTTTCATCCACAAAACCATCCAGCATGTTCTGTGGCTCCATGCCGTCGAGCGACGACACTACACGGCGTAGGTCAGCGGCTAGTTGACGGGTATCCACATCACGGTCGGTGGCGCCAATGGTCACCATGCTATCTGCCATCACCTGGTAATCCATGGTTTGTTGCGCCTCGATAAAGCGTACCAACGCACCCCAAGTTTCTTTACGGATATGGCCCACGATGCCGAAATCAATAAAGCCCACTCGGCCATCGGTTAGCACCATCAGGTTGCCCGCATGCAAATCGGCATGGAAAAATTGGCACTCGGTTAGGCTACTAAACCAGGTGTTAAGCGCACTAATCAGTGTGAACTCTGGGTTTTTGCTGTACTTCTTGATCGACTCTAGGTCAGTCAGCGGCACACCGTAAAAACGCTCCATGGTTAGCACTTTAGGCGTACAGAACTCTTTGTATAGCTCAGGTACGCAGCACATCTGGTTATTACTGTTGCGCAAAAACTCAGCAAACATTTCGATGTTGCTGGCTTCTTTTAAGAAATCACACTCTTCCAACATGGTGGCCTGAATATCGCCCACGATGTCGCCCAAAGAGGTGCGTGAAAATGCCGGTGCAATTTTCTCTAGCAGGCGAGTCGCCACGTAGAGGAAATTGAAGTCAGTCAGCAGAATGTTTTGTACACCCGGCTTCTGCACTTTAATTACAACGTCTTCACCGGTGACCAAACGGGCAGCATGCACTTGCGCAATCGAAGCCGAAGCCAGCGGCTCTTTATCGATAAAGCTGTAAACCTCGTCGAGCGGGCGGTTTAGCTCTTTCTCTAAGGTTTTTTCGATCACGTCCCAAGGCAATGCGGAAACACTGTCGAGACAGCCTTCAAACTCGCGCACGTATTCAATGGGGAATAATGACGGCGAGCTAGCAATAAACTGGCCCAGCTTGATATAGGTGGCTCCCAAACGCTCGAAGGTTTGGCGCAACATTTTTGGCACAGGCTTGCGATCGCCTCGCACCCATTCCAGACCGACACCCGCCACTACGGTGGTGGTTTGGGTCACACGAACAGCAGAAGCAACGCCGTCGCGAGCCAAGCTAAGCGCGCGGTCTACACGAGGGTTGTTCAAAAATTTATTGATTGGATTGGCCATTGAAACGGCACTCGTAAAGTTAATTGGCCGTCATTGTACCGATTTTGTGCAGCGCACAAAATTCAACTCGACGGCTTAGTAGCCTAGGCAAAAGCCCATAAACACCACCGCACCAAAATAATTGTTATTTAAGAAGGCTTTAAAGCACAGCGCGCGATCACGGTCTTTTAACAAATATTGTTGGTAAACCGCCAGCAAGGCGGCCAATAACACGCCAAGATAAAACAGATACCCAAGCGCCTCTAAGCGAGCCACCCACAACAAGGCAAGGACTGTGATGAACTGCAGCAGGCCGATAATTAACTTGTCATAGCGGCCAAATAAGATTGCTGTCGACTTAATGCCCGCCTCTAGATCATCGGCGCGGTCAACCATGGCGTACATGGTGTCGTAGGCCACTGTCCAAACTAAGGTAATGCCAAACATTAACCAGGCAATGGGCGGCAACTCGCCAGTTTGGGCGACAAATGCCATGGGCGTTGCCCAGCCGAACGCAGCCCCCAACACAAATTGCGGCAGGTGCGTTACCCGCTTGGTAAAGGGGTAGATGCTCGCCAAGGCCAAACCGACAAATGACAGCTGAATGGTTAACGCGTTCTGCGTCAACACCAAGGCAAAGGCCAACAAACCCAACAAGCCAAATAACACCAGAGCGGCTTTTGGCGTGACCTCGCCAGTCGCTAAGGGCCGAGCCTTAGTCCGCTCAACTTGGCCATCAAAATCTCGGTCGGCGTAGTCGTTAATGACACACCCCGCGGCGCGCATCAGCACTACGCCAATAACAAACACCAGCAACACATCGAGTTTAGGAATGCCTTTGGCGGCCACCCATAAGGCCCACAGCGTTGGCCATAGCAGCAAGAAATTGCCAATGGGGCGATCGAGCCGCATTAAGCGAAAATAGGGCGAAAGTTGGGCGCGCGTCATTATGTCCAATTCGGCAAAAAGAATTCTGAAACCAAGATCGGACGCCCAGCTAGGTAAAACGCTGAGCGGCGACCCCATAAATAATCTGGCGCGGGCATTCCTGCAGTGGCCTGCGGCCAAAGCAAATCACCCGCGTGTAAACAGGTTAACTCAACCGGCCCGCGCACAATACTCGGGTCACTAAACAAAGCCGCACCTAGCGGGCGCGTTCCCAGTTTAAGCAAATGGCGATAACGCCCATGCACGGAGCTGAGCGGAATCACGGTGTGAGCAAAGACTAGCGGCTGGCCGTCGGCAAACAACTTTACTTCGCGGGTAATTGCCCCGGCCGCACGATGCATGCCGAGCGCTTGTGCTTCTTCGGGGCTGGGCCTTGCCACCTGCTGATTTAGCAATTCAACATGAAAGCGATGCTGCGCCTGCGCGCGTACTTGCTGGGTAAGCGAACCGCGATCTAATAAACGCTGCCAGGTAATCGGCTCTATGTCATGCCGCCAACGCAAGCGCGCTTGGCGCGGCGTATGCCAGCGCAATCCAAGGGGGTGATTTAAGGGTTCTATGGCCACGCTTAGCCTACACTCGCGTATTCGGTTTTTCGCCCCATCCAGCGTGCCACCAGTTGGTCGGCTGCTTGGGGCTGTTGCTGCAACAATTCTAGCGCCAAACCATTCACCACGGGCAGCCAATGCCGATCGCGCTCCAGATCAGCCACTTTGTAATTCATATCGCCCGATTGCTTAGTGCCCATAACTTCACCCGGCCCACGGATCTTTAGATCCACCTCAGCGATTTTGAAGCCGTCGGTGGTATCACGCATGGTGTTAAGGCGCGTTTTGGCGTTGTCTGACAACGGTGCCTGATAGGTCAGCACGCAATGTGATTGACGACTGCCACGGCCCACACGACCGCGCAATTGGTGCAGCTGGGCTAAACCCAAACGCTCGGCATTTTCGATAATCATTAAGCTGGCGTTAGGCACATCAACCCCCACCTCAACCACGGTAGTGGCAACTAGCAAATCCAGCTCTGCCGCTTTAAAGGCTTGCATAATCTGTTCTTTTTGCTCAGGTTTTAGGCGGCCATGCACCAAGCCGACTCGTAACTCAGGTAAGTTTTCTGCTAACCAATCCGCCGCATCTTCGGCGGCTTCACATTGCAGTACTTCCGATTCTTCCACCAAGGTACAAACCCAGTAGGCCTGTTCACCAGCGGCACAGGCGGCGCCGATACGCTGCGCCAGCTCAGCTCGTTTGTCGTTACTCATCACCACAGTTTTGATTGGCTGACGCCCCGGTGGCAGCTCGTCAATGACTGAGTAGTCGAGATCGGCGTAACCGGTCATAGCTAAGGTGCGGGGTATGGGTGTCGCGGTCATAATAATTTGATGCGGCATTCGACCATCTTGGCGTTTATCGCGCAGGGCTAAACGCTGGTGCACACCAAAGCGGTGTTGCTCATCCACGATCACCACCGCCGGATTATTAAACTGCATCTCTGCCTGAAATAAGGCGTGGGTGCCAATCACAATCGGCGCGTCAAACGCGGCTTCGCGCTCGGCCTTTTTACTGCGGCCGCGCAATAACACGGGTTCAATTCCAAACGGAGCAAACCAGCGCGCGAAGTTAGCCGCGTGCTGCTCGGCCAATAATTCAGTCGGCGCCATCAGCAAGGCCTGCTGTTGCTGGCCAACGGCTTGCAAAGCGGCGAGCGCGGCGACTACGGTTTTGCCCGAACCTACATCACCCTGCACGAGACGCATGGCCGGTTGTGCTGCGGATAAATCGGTAGCAATCACCTCCGCCACGCGTTGCTGCGCGCCGGTTAACTCAAAACCCAACCCTTGCACAAACTTTTGTTGTTGCTCGGTATCTATCGGCAAGGCCACGCCGCTCTCGGAACGGGTTAATGCGCGGCGCTGCTGCATTGAAGTGGCATGGGCTAATAGCTCATCAAACGCCAAGCGTTGTTGCCATACCGTATCGCCTTCCAATAGCTGTCGCTGCGAGACATCCGGCGGCGGCTGATGCAGATTTAGCAATGCATCGACCAGGCTGCATTTTGGCGCTTGTTTGCGCAGGGATGCGGGCAGTGGGTCATGCAATAACGCTGGCGCTTGTTTGAGTTCGGTCAGCAAGGATTCGACCAAACTACGCAGCTTATTCTGGCTCAGACCATCAGTGGTCGGGTAAACCGGAGTGAGTGTTTCAGCCAAGGTTTGGGGTTTATCTTCGCTGACGCTACGCACTTCCGGGTGAATCATTTCATAACCCACCGCACCACGTCGCACTTCGCCAAACACGCGGACGATTTTGCCGCGCGGCAAGTTTTCCTGCTGCGCCTTGGAAAAGCGAAAGTAGCGCAACGTTAAGCGCATGCCGGTGCCGTCGCTAATCTGCACCAGCAACATTCGCCGTTTGCGTTGGGTGATTTCGCTATGCAGCACCTCACCCTGAACCACCGAGCTATCGCCCACTTGTAACGCGCCAATGGGCGTTATGCGGGTGCGATCTTGCCAGCGCAGCGGCAAGTGCAACAGCAGGTCAAACGCCGTGCGGATATTGAGCTTTTCTAGTTTTTGCGCAATGCCAGGCCCCACCCCTTTGATGGTAGCGATGGGGCGCAGATGGAAGGGCTGCGGAGGCAGGGCCTTGTTGGGGGCCACGGCTAATGCGTCGCGAAGGGAAGGCAGCGAGGAGCGCTAGCTCAGTTCTAGCACGGCATCCATTTCGACTTCGGCGCCTTTTGGCAAGCCTGCCACTTCAACCGCGGCACGGGCGGGGTAAGGTTGCTCAAAATATTCCGCCATAATCTCGTTCACGGTCGCAAAGTGACCCAGGTCGGTTAAGAAGATATTGAGCTTGGCAATATCCGCCAAGCTGCCACCTGCGGCCTCGGCCACGGCGGTTAGGTTGTCGAATACACGGCGCACACTATTCTCAAAACCCTCTACCAACTCCATGGTGGTAGGGTCTAGCGGAATCTGGCCACTCATATAAACCGTGTTGTTAACGCGCACGGCCTGAGAGTAAGTTCCAATAGCCGCAGGGGCCTTGTCGGTCGCAATAATGCTTCGGCTCATTTCAATAATCCGTTTTAGTGTTTGTTGGTTTCAATGCTAACCCTTAACGCGGGTCACTCGTTTAACCTGCGAGGCGTTACGAATCGCTCGGAACACCTCTGCAAGGTGCTGGCGGTCTTGCACGCGCACCGTAAAGCGCAGCGCCGAACGAGCACGTTCTCGGTCAACCACCTGTACGTTTTCAATATCGCCTTGAGCGGATGAAATCGCCGCCGCCACGCGCCCCAGCACGCCGCGTTGATTCGCCACTTGCACGTCAATTGGCACGGCAAAGTCTTGCTCACGATTATCGGCCCACTCGACATCTACCCAACGTTCAGGCTGATCTGCCACCCCGCTAAGAGTACGGCATTGCGCGTGGTGCACTACCACGCCACGGCCTGCACTCAGGTAGCCTACGATCTCGTCACCAGGCAGCGGATGACAGCACTTGCCGGTCTGCACGGCCAAACCTTCTGAACCCTTAATAATGAGCGGTTTCTTGTCGCTCTTACTTTTACGGCGGAAAATTTCGCCCAAAATGCGCGTGGTGTTGGCGCTGCCTTCCTGACTTTGTTCTAAATGATCAACGAGGTTTTTAGCCACTAACGGCGCTACCCGCCGGCCAAGCCCGATGTCCACATACAAGGACTCGCGTGTTTTTAACTGCCACTCTTTGAGCAAAGCATCCATTTGCATGCCAACGCTAGACAACTTGAGCCCATGTGCGCCCAATGCGTTCTGTAGCATTTGCTTACCAATCCGCTCCGCGTCTTCTTTATGCAGTGTTTTTTGGTAGTGGCGAATCGCCGAGCGAGCCTTACCGGTCACCACAAAATTCAGCCAAGCGGGATCAGCATGCGCGTTCGGATCAGTCAGCAGTTCGACCCGTTGGCCAGAGCGAATTTTGGTACGCAGCAACACACGCTTGCCATCGATACGCGCACCATAAACGCGGTTACCTAAGTCAGTGTGCACTGCGTAGGCATAGTCAATTACGGTGGCACCGCGCGGCAGCCGGAAGACTTCGCCTTTGGGGCTAAAGACATAAACCTCTTCGGGGAAAAGGTCGATTTTGACGTTGTCTAAAAACTCTTCTGAGTCGCCCGTCGCTTGCTGCAACTCGAGCAAGTCACCTAGCCATCGGCGTGACGGCGCCGCACTGGCATCACCTTCTTTGTAACGCCAATGCGCAGCGATGCCACTTTCTGCCACTTGATCCATGGCGGCACTACGAATTTGGCACTCGAACGGTAGGTTGCGCGGGCCATAAAACCCAGTGTGCAGGGCTTGATAACCGTTGTTTTTAGGGATGGCGATATAGTCTTTAAATCGCGACAAAATAGGCCGGTAGGCGTTATGCACCACGCCCATTGCGCGATAGCATTCGTGAAAATCTTTCACGATCACCCGAATGCCGTAAACATCATTTACATGTTTGAAAAAGTCATTGCGCGAATGACGTAAACCATCAAGCTGCTTTTCGTGCAGCTTGCGGCGAATCTTCCGGTAAATGCCATAAATGTGCTTTTCACGACCATAAACCCGCGCATCAATGCCTTGCTCTTCTAGCGCTTCCGTCATTTTATTGCAGACGGTTTCAATCACTTCGTCGCGGTTGCCGCGGCCTTCCTCTAGCTGGCTTTTAAGCGTGGCATAACGCAATGGATGGATATTGGCAAAAGCCAGATCCTCCAATTCAATCCGCATGCTGTTCATGCCTAGGCGGTTCGCCATGGGGGCATAAATTTCTAAGGTTTCTAGGGATTTTTCGCGCTTCTTATGGGGCGGCATGGCGCCCAAGGTACGCATGTTGTGAAGACGGTCGGCCAGTTTGACGATGATCACCCGAATATCGTCATTCATCGCCATCAGCATCTTGCTGAAGTTGGCGGCCTGCGCGGCTTTAGCGGAGCGGGTATCTAACTTACCAATTTTAGAAACGCCCTCGACGAGATTGGCGATGGTTTCATCAAATTGCTCAGCCAAGACGTCGTGGCTGGTAGCGCTGTCCTCAATGACGTCATGCATTAAAGCCGCTGCAATGGTTTGGTAGTCCAACCGCATCTCGGCCAAGATCTGCGCTACTGCGACAGGGTGCGTGATGTAAGGCTCACCTGACTTACGGTATTGAGTAGCGTGGGCAAGGCGTGAGGTTTCGTAAGCGCGCTCAATGATATTAAGCGGCTCCTCATCCAAGTAGCTCGCCAAAGTGCGCATGAGGGCTTGTATGCCAGCCTCGTCCGCCGGCACTTCTGCCAGTATATCGGCCTGCTTAACAGGCAGCTTAGCAGCTTCGCCCGCGTGGCCGGCCACATGTGGGTTGGTTTCTACAAACATGTCTAATTGGTCGAGGCGCAAGCGCTCAGCGGCGCTGCGTTCTGCTTCAGTTAGCGCTTCTGCTGAGTTCGGAGTTTCGGAACCTTGCGTCATACCTCTAACTTCAGCAGATGCGGCCAATAGTCGCAAGTAGAATCAGGCTTTTCTCACCCAATTTAGCCAGCCAGACAGCAATCGCTCGGCGCCCAAACGAAACAACCCCGCCATTTGCTGTAACACAACAAAGCTGGCGGGGTTGCGAAAGACGGCTTGCGCAGTCTATTTAGCTATTCTGCCTCGATAGAAATTACCACTTCAGGGCCATCTTCTTGTTCTGGCATATCCATCATTAGTGGAGTTTCGACTTCGGTCAAAATATCTTTAGTGACTTCGCCACCCGCAATTTCACGCAGCGCGTGAACGGTTGGCTTGTCATCTTTCCACGCGATTGCGCTTTCAGCGCCGTGCGCCAACTGGCGAGCGCGTTTGCTGGCAACCAGCACTAGCTCGAAGCGGCTATCTACGTGTTCTAGGCAATCTTCTACAGTGATGCGCGCCATGTCGCAATCCTCATAAATTCACAGACAAAAACGGCTCCGCCAAGTCGGGAGCCGATAAGCCGCGGATTGTAACACTTAGCGCAGTAGAGACTCAATCAGTGCTTGATGCGTCACCGCCTGACGGCTCGCTTTTAAACGCTGAGCGATAAAAATGCTGTTGAGTTCATCTAAGGCTTGGTCAAAGTCGTCGTTAACCACCAGATAATCAAACTCATTCCAGTGCGACATTTCTGACACCGCGTCACGCATGCGGCGAGCAATAATGTCGTCGCTATCTTGGCCACGGCCACGCAAGCGCGACTCTAGTTCTGGTTGTGACGGCGGCAAAATAAAAATGCTGATGCAACCCGGCGCAGCACGGCGCACTTGTTCGGCGCCTTGCCAATCAATTTCCAAAATGACATCCAAGCCCTGCGACAAATTGGCTTCTACCGAGGCTTGGCTTGTGCCATAAAAGTTGTCGAATACTTCTGCGCTTTCCAAAAAGGCGCCGGCTTCACGCTGCGTATGAAAGTCTTCTTTGCTGACGAAATGATAATCCACACCATCCACTTCGCCTTCGCGCGGAGCGCGGGTAGTGGTTGATGTTGAGAACGCGACGGTGGGCGCCAAGGCGGCATTTAAGCGCTGCTCCAGAGCCCGCATGAGGCTGGTTTTGCCCGCGCCTGAAGGGGCGGAGACGACGAATAAATTGCCCTTAGCCTTAACGCTAGTTTCAGTCATTAGTTGCTCAGTTGTTTTTCTGATTTCCGGCGCGCTATAACGCGGCCCGTTGTTGCCCCAAACTATATCAATAGCCGCTAAGTAGAGGAATTATCAAGCCCATAAAAAAGGCCGGTGTTGCCACCGGCCTTGGTCATAGGCTTATTAATACGCGCTGTTAGTTGTGAGTCACCGTACCATTGTCGAGTTGGGTAATCGACTCTTTTGGCGCGGCCTCAAGATCAGCATCGCAGAACGGTGGGTCAACCCAGATGCCGTCACTGTATTTCTGTTGCTGCTCGTCGGCGCGATCCCATGCGTGCTCACTACGCTGCGAACCCATTAATAGAGTGCGGACGTCTGGACACGGGTCGCCCTTGGAGAACTGCGTTACCTGAATAAAGCTTGGGCCGCTGCGACCCGCGCCAATATGGTCGCCTTTCCAAGACTGACGCATCGCATTAAACAAGCCAAGCGTACCTTCGCCACCGTGTAACGGGGTGCGCGAGTCGCCGTACTCGCTCAACTGGTGAGTACGGAAGCTGGCATCCAACGGAATACCATTGGCTTCAAACTCTTTAACCGCATCAGCAACCGCGGTGTAAATCAGCGGGTACGCCGGGTTCAGGCCAGAGGGCGTATTCACCGGATCGTTTAACAAGAACGGCGTGCGCCATACCGGCACTGCGGGCAAACCGGCGTAGGCGGTCGTGAAGTCGAGGTCGGCCATCGCATTTTTCGCCACGCGATAAAACAACACAGCACCGGGATCATCCAAGGTGTTGGTCTTGCGCCAATTGGCGATCACGTCGCAAGCCGCCGATACATCAACAAACTCAACCGGCGACTCTGGGCCGTCTGGCGCGGCTGGCGTAGCCGGCATTTGGCCTTGCGCTGCGGTGCAGTATTGCACCAAATCATCTGCCACCAACTCGCCAAACATATTGCGGTTGCTAAACAGCAAATCTTGTAAATCTTGACGGTCAAAGGTGGTTTTATCTGCACCATCTTGGCCTTCTAAGCGTTCCAGGATCATGCGGTGGCCAATACGGGTGCGCATGGCACGCTGTGAACGCTCTGGGCCAAACACCCGCGAGTAACCTTCGAGCGGTTCATAAGCGTTGGTTAGCCAGTGGCTTTCGTTTGAGTTGACCACATAGTCGCTACGGGTAATCACTGGCTGCAATTCGGCTGGCATGGTTTTGGGCGCAGCCGAATTTTCAGCGGTTGGCACGTCACAAGCCGACACAGAACCACGCAATACGGCTACCGCAAAGGTGTTCCAAAGCGCGTGGCCTAGCGGTGTATTACAGGCCGCTGCATGTTCATTCGAAATATTAGGCACTGTGCCTACGTCGGTCCATAGCGCTACCCCTTGATCATCGGCCACGGTGGTCGTCGCCCACGGGTTGCCCACGTATTTGGCGTGGATGCGATACAGATCTTCGGCACTGGTCGCGCTATTAGATTCAATAAACTGGTTAGCAATACGGGCACTGCCGGTATTCATATCGATCATGGCGAAGGCTAATCCTTGCGTCCATGGCAATAGGTCGATGCCCAAAATCGAGGTGGTCACTGGCCCATACACGGTGTCGTAGAAAGTATGGCTACGCTCACCGATGCTGCCGTCTTCTTCCAACACAGGAATAGTGACGGTGGTGGCTTCCATTTCGACGGGTTGACCATCAACAATGTAAGTGGTCGGGCTGCCAGGTACCAAGGTTAACTCGGCAAGCGCCAAGCGGCGTGCCGCTGACACGGTGTGACTCCAAGCCACGTTCTCGTTGTGACCAATCATCACCAAGGGCTGGCCAATAAAGCCCATACCAGACACATGCACTTTATTGGGGATCTTCACATGCATTTGCCAGAACCGATCAAAGCCATCCCAACCCCAGTGAGGGTTGCCGAGTAGCAAGCCAGACCCGTTATCGGTAGCACTCTCACCCAAACCAACCGCATTCGAACCGCCACCTTCAACATGGTCTTTAAAGGCTTCGGCTAATGCCGCTATTTGAGTGGGATCAACCGAACCAGAGCTTTGCGGAAAGTTAGCCGCCATCGCGTCATTAAATTGCGCCGTCACAGCGTTAATTTGGTCTGCCACATCTGACACCACTGGCACGCGGCCAGCAAGTGGTAGCTGATTCGGTAGTTTCGGCACACTATTTAGGCTCGGCGGAAAGGCCTTAACCATGCCGCGCCAAACCAAATCACGGCCGCCTTTACCAATCAATTCATAGAGGCGTCGGGCCACATCAATGCGCTCAATGGGCCGAATATGCGCGCCGCCACTGCAGTCCGCATCGGGAATACCATCGGCGCCATGCTCTTCTAGATAGGTGTTGTAACCGGCCACAAAACCGTCGAGCAGCTGCAGCACATCCTCACCAGGCCCATGCGGGGGTGGCATATTCATAATGGCTTCTAGATCAGCGGTTTGGTTGATGTAAGCATTGAATAAATTGACATCAACGCGGCCACGGCCCAAATGGCGCCCTTCATACATCGCGCCTTTACCCTCTAGGTTGGTCCACATTGCCGCTAATAAACAAAAGTTATCTTCTGCTTGGGCATAACCGACACCATAACCCGCGCCCAGCCAGTTATCGGCTTGGATATGAGGAATGGAATGTTCAGTCCGAATAATCTTAGCTCGGGGCAACAGTTTTTCGTCTTCTCGGGGCTCCGTTAGCGACGGGCTACTACCACCACTACAAGCCGCCAGCAGGGCAGCCGCTGCTACTGCAAATACAGCACGCATATCTCTCTCCTCTAGAAATAATATTCCGGTGCTTTCTTCCTGAACGCACTCTGGAAATCTGGGAGAGCTAATCTACTTAGCTAAACCCGCGGTTGCAAGTGGCATTTGACTGAACGGTCAAATTATCCGTTCCAACGAGCGCCTGTCTCTGTCAAAGACAATAAAAAGCCCGCAAACTAGTGCGGGCTTTGCTCAATATCAGTGTCGCTCTGCATCACTCAATATTTTGCACTTGCTCGCGCATTTGCTCGATTAGCACTTTCAGCTCTACCGAAATATTGGTGGTGTCGACGGCTTGGGATTTAGAGCCAAGGGTATTGGCCTCACGGGTGAACTCCTGCATGAGGAAGTCGAGCTTTCGGCCAACCGGCTTGTTGCTGGCCAAGGTATCTTTAACAGCTTGGATATGGCTTTCTAGCCGATCGATTTCTTCGTCAACATCGATTTTCTGCGCAAACATCACCATTTCTTGCTCAATGCGGCCTTCGGAGGTTTCGACATCAATTCCCTCTAGGCGCTTACGCAGGCGCTCTTCCATATTGGCGCGAATTTGCGGCACCAGCTCGCGGGCTTGATTGGCCAACTCTCCCACGGTGTCGCAACGCTCCAAAATCATCGCCGCTAAGCGTTTGCCTTCTTCGCCACGGTTTTCGATCAGCTGATCGAGTGCTTGATTCAACAGCGCCATCACCGCGGTTTTAACTTCTTCTTGCGCCAACTCCGGTTGCTGCACCACGCCCGGCCATTGCAGCACTTGCAAGGCAGTAGGCGACATCACGCCCGGCATGGCGGCATGTACCTGATTCATAGCCTGATCCAGCGAGCTCAACAGCTCGGCATTCACGGCGATCTCGGTATTCACCGCGGTAGCCGCATTAAAGTGAAAGTTAATATCGAGTTTGCCGCGGCTAATGCGTTGGCCCACGAGCTGGCGAATATCAGCCTCAAGAAAGCGTAGCGGTTCTGGGATGCGCATATGCAAATCTAAAAAGCGCTGGTTCACCGAACGCATTTCAATGGCAAGGCCACCCCAATCGGCGCGCGTTTCCGCACGCGCATGTCCTGTCATGCTGCGGGTCATGATGTTTCTCCAATAATGTAAATAAACGTATCTGACGCCGCTGCCTTGGCCTTGTTGCCTGTTTCAGCCTGCGTCAGAACACAGCATAACACCGGCAGAAGCGGTAAACTGCGCGCCGTTTTCCAATACAGCAGCGATACCGTTAACTATGTCTGACAGCATTCGTCCCAGTGGCCGTGAACTCGACCAACTGCGTGAAGTAAAAATCACTCGTAACTACACCTGCCACGCTGAAGGCTCGGTGCTGGTTGAATTCGGCAACACCAAGGTGCTGTGCACGGCCTCGGTCGAAGAGCGCGTGCCACCCTGGTTGAAAGGCAAAGGCGCGGGTTGGGTGACTGCCGAATACGGCATGCTGCCGCGCGCCACCGGCTCTCGCAACCGCCGTGAGGCGAGCTCGGGCAAACAAAGTGGTCGCACTCAAGAAATCCAACGCCTAATTGGTCGCTCGTTGCGCGCTGCCATTGATTTGCAAGCCTTGGGCGAAGTGCAAATCACCGTCGATTGCGATGTGATTCAAGCAGATGGCGGCACCCGCACCGCGAGCATTACCGGTGGTTATGTGGCCCTAGTTGACGCAGTGAACTGGTTAAAAGCTGAAGGTAAGTTGAAGAAAGATCCGATCTTTGGCCAAGTAGCGGCGATTTCAGTCGGCATTTACGAAGGTCAGCCGGTGCTGGACTTGGACTACCCAGAAGATTCCAATGCCGAAACCGACATGAATGTAGTCATGAACGAAGCCGGTGGTTTTATTGAAGTGCAAGGCACCGCAGAGGGCCACGCCTTCCGCCGTGACGAGATGGACGCAATGTTAGCGCTAGCCGAAAAGGGCATTAAAGAGCTAACCGTGGCCCAAACCGAGGCGCTAGCCTAAGCCATGCGCAGCATCGTTCTCGCCAGCGGCAATAAAGGCAAATTAGCTGAGCTCTCAGCCATGCTGGAGCCGTTGGGCGTTAACGTTAAAGCCCAATCGGAATTTAACGTGAGCGATGCCGACGAAACCGGCCTCAGCTTTATTGAGAACGCCATCCTCAAAGCCCGCCATGCGGCCAGCGCCACCGGCATGGCCGCACTGGCAGATGACTCCGGTATTGCTGTGCCTGCGCTGGGCGGCGCGCCGGGTATTTATTCCGCTCGTTACGCGGGTGAGCATGGCAACGACGGTGGCAATATCGAGTTGCTGTTAAAAAACATGGCCGATATTACCGATCGCCGGGCTTTCTTTTATTGCGCCATCGCCTATGTCAACCATGCCGACGACCCCACGCCGTTGATTGCGACGGGCGCATGGCATGGCGAGATATTAACTGCGCGCCAAGGCGAGGGCGGCTTTGGCTACGACCCGATCTTTTTTGACCCCGAGCTAGGCAAAAGCGCGGCCGAGCTCAATCGCGATGAAAAAGCGGCCCGCAGCCATCGCGGCCAAGCGTTACGTGCTTTAGTTGCGCAACTGCGCTAGTTAAGCACTCACGACAACAACAGCGGCCAGTCATGCTGCAAGTCCAACAAATCCCGCTCAGCCTCTACATCCATATTCCTTGGTGTGTGCGCAAATGCCCTTACTGTGATTTCAATTCGCACGAAGGACAGGTTGATGAAAGCGCCTACATTCAGGCACTGATGGCAGACCTCGCCCAAGACGCACACCATGCCGCCGGGCGCCCCATAGAAAGTGTGTTCTTTGGCGGCGGCACACCCAGCCTGTTTAGTCCAGACGGCATCAAACAAATACTGGAAGGCGCCAAAGCGCAGCTTGGCTTTAGCGATCACTGTGAAATCACCTTAGAAGCCAACCCCGGCACCGTTGAACAGGCACGATTTGAGGGCTATCGCGCAGCGGGCGTTAATCGGCTGTCGATCGGTATCCAATCGTTTGATGGCGACAAGCTACAACGCTTGGGCCGCATTCATAACACCGAGGAAGCGGTTCGCGCGGCCGAATCTGCCCGCCAAGCCGGCTTTGACAACTTCAACTTGGATTTAATGTTCGCTTTGCCCGCGCAAACCGTAGAACAAGCGCTGGCGGATATTGAACAAGCCTTAGCACTCAAACCGACCCACATTTCGCACTACCACCTCACGCTAGAGCCCAACACGGTTTTTGCTAAATACCCACCCGCCAATATTCCCGATGAAGAACTGGCGTGGGATATTCAAGATGCTTGCCATCAGCGTTTACGACAAGCCGGCTATCACAACTACGAAGTATCCGCGTGGGCACAAGCTGGGCGCGAATGTCAGCACAATCTGAATTACTGGCGCTTTGGTGACTATTTAGGTATTGGCGCTGGCGCGCACAGCAAGCTAACACAGGCTAATGGCGACATTTTGCGCCTAAGCAAAAAGAAAGCGCCCGCCCACTACTTACGCGACGCCACCCGAAGCGCGGTGATTGCACAGCAAACATCCGTGCCGGCAGAAGACCTCGCATTCGAATACATGCTCAACCGACTGCGACTCAGCCAGCCATTTGATCAGCCAGAAATCACCCGTTTCTCAGGACTCAACGCAGCGCAACTGCAAGCAAGCTTGACCAGAGCGGTCGAACTCGGACTACTAGAACAGCACCATTCGGGCTGGAAAAGAACCGCCCTGGGCCTCAGCCAGTTAAATGAATTGGTAACACTGTTTATGCACAGTGAGACCTGAGCAAAGCAGCTCACAACTTGTTTCAATGGGCCAAAGCACCTAAAATGCCCGCCCCTTGCGCACCGCTTATTGGTGTTTGCGTCACAGCGACCCATCAGCCCCGCAGCAAGCCCAACCAAACCGCAACCTGAAAATGGGCCGAATCCAAACATGTCAAAAGACAGTTTTAAACAGCAGGCGCTTGATTACCACGAGTTCCCACGCCCGGGAAAACTAGGCATTACCGTAAGCAAGCCATTCACCACCAGCGATGAGCTGGCACTCGCTTACTCACCAGGCGTAGCCGAACCGGTCCGTAAAATTGCCGCCAACCCAGACGACGCTTTTCGTTATACCTCTAAAGGTAACTTGGTTGCCGTAATGACCAACGGCACCGCCGTACTGGGCCTTGGCAACACTGGCGCACTTGCGGGCAAGCCGGTAATGGAAGGCAAAGCCGTACTGTTTAAGAAGTTTGCTGATGTCGATGTATTCGACATCGAAATCGACTGCAAAGACGCCGGCGAGTTTATTGAAACCGCCGAGCGCATCGCGCCAACCTTTGGCGGCATTAACCTAGAGGATATTGCGGCCCCGGATTGCTTCGAAATCGAAGAAACACTGGTCGAAAAACTCGATATCCCAGTCTTTCACGATGACCAACACGGCACCGCCATTATCGTAGCCGCGGGCTTGCTGAACGCGATTCAGCTACAAGAAAAAAACATTGAAGACCTACGCATTGTTTGCATGGGCGCAGGTGCGGCTGGGGTTGCCTCGCTGAAACTATTGCTAGCACTGGGCGCGCAGAAAGAAAATCTACGCGTACTTGACCGCAAAGGCGTGATTCATAGTGGTCGCAGCAATCTACCCGAATATAAAGCGCAATTTGCGGTTGATACCGACGAGCGTAGCGCCGAAGACGCCATGACTGGCGCCGACGTGTTTATCGGCCTATCTGGCCCCGACACCGTTACACCAGAAATGGTAAAAGCCATGGCGCCTAAGCCTATTGTGTTTGCGTTGTCGAACCCTGACCCAGAAATTCGTCCAGAAATTGCTTACAGCGTTCGCGACGATCTGATCATGGCCACAGGTCGATCTGACTATCCGAACCAAGTAAATAACGTACTCGGCTTCCCGTTCATTTTCCGTGGTGCATTGGATGTGCGCGCGCGCCGTATTTCTACCGAAATGCATATCGCTGCAGTACACGCACTACGCGACCTCACCCACCAGCCAGTACCCACCAGCGTATTGGAAGCGGTCGGTCGCAAAGAACTGAGCTTCGGACCTGATTACATTATCCCTACACCATTTGATCCACGCTTAATTGACGTGGTCCCAGCAGCGGTGGCAAAAGCCGCTATTGAATCGGGTGTTGCCCGGGCAGAGTACCCGGCGCACTATCCTAAACTTGAATCTATGGAGTCAGCGGCCTAAGCGCCGCACCCGCACCACCAACGTGGCGTGGGCATGACACAGAAAGGAACTCATAAAATGAGCGACAAGAAATACACTCTAACCTCCCCTGAAGGCAAAAGCGTTGAGCTGCCAGTTCGCGAGCCCGTACTAGGCCAAGACTGCATTGAGATCAAAAACGTAGCCTCAGAATTTGGCGCATTTACCTACGATCCAGGTTATGCCGCTACGGGTAGCTGCACCTCAGAGATTACCTACATCGACGGTAACGCGGGCCAGCTGTTGTACCGTGGCTACACCATCGAAGATCTGTGTGCCAACAGCTCATTCCTAGAAGTGTGCTACTTGTTACTGAACGGCGAACTGCCCAACAAAGAAGAGATGAGTGACTTCGAATCATTGGTACAAAACCACACCATGATCAACGAAAACCTGCGTCACTTCTTCAACGGCTTCCGTTACGACGCTCACCCAATGGCCATGCTACTTGGCGTAGTCGGTTCAATGTCTTCGTTCTATCACGACGAAACCGACATCAACGACCCAGAAAGCCGCAACCTATTTGCTGCTCGCATGATCGCCAAAATTCCTACCATTGCCGCTTGCGCATTCAAGCACAATGTTGGCCAGCCATTCGTCTATCCAAGCAACGACTTGGATTACGCAGGCAACTTCCTACGCATGCTGTTCGGCGTACCGGCAGAAGAGTATAAAGTGAACCCAATTGCTGCCAAAGCAATGGACGTATTGTTCATCTTGCATGCTGACCACGAGCAGAACGCATCAACGTCTACCGTGCGCCTAGCAGGCTCTGCTGGCACCAACCCATACGCCGCGATCGCAGCCGGTATTGCTACCCTTTGGGGCCCATCACACGGCGGCGCTAACGAAGCGGTACTTAACCAACTCAACATGATTGGCGACATCAGCAACGCTGAGAAATACATCGCTAAAGCCAAAGACCGCAACGATCCATTCCGTTTGATGGGCTTCGGTCACCGCGTTTACAAAAACTTCGATCCACGTGCCAAAGTGATTCGCGGCTACTGCCACGAAGTGCTAAACGACCTAGGCATTCAAGATCCATTGCTAGACCTAGCGATGAAACTAGAAGAAACCGCGCTAAAAGACGACTACTTCGCCGAGAAGAAGCTGTACCCGAACGTGGATTTCTACTCAGGCATCATCTACAAAGCACTAGGCATTCCTACCAACATGTTCACCGTACTATTCGCGGTTGCACGTACCGTTGGCTGGGTAGCGCACTGGCAAGAAATGATGGGCGACAAAGAAATGCGTATTGGCCGTCCACGCCAAATTTACGCAGGCAGCCCACAGCGCGACTACGTGTCTATCGACAAACGTTAAGCGCTAGTCTGCTAGACAACAAAAAGCCCCGCCAATTGGTGGGGCTTTTTTGTGCCTGTTGATATTGATTTTGAGCCCTTGAGATTTCGCCCTAAGGGGCGAGTTACTTTTGTCTTTGGCGACAAAAGTAACCAAAAACGCCAACCCCATCGCACAGCCGCTGCGCGGTTCCTTGCGCTTCTCGCCTATTGCGGCGGTCGCGAAACTCGCTGCGCTCAAACAGTCGCTCCCTCAATCCGCAATAGCCTGCGATGCTCAGCTGTGCAAAGGGGCCCAAATGTGACTTCCCTAAATTCAGTAGAGCTGGAAGAGGATGTTGTGCTTTCCCTTCTAAGCCGCCGAGCAACGGAGCAAAACCGGGATCGAGTCTGCGGCTGTCTGAACGTAGCGCAGCGAAGTGAGTTCCGCAGACGCCCGGTTTTGTGAGTAGCGCAGGGGAGCCGAAGGCCGGCTTAGTGGGGCGGACTTCTTTTGGTTACTTTTCTTGTCCGCGCAAGAAAAGTAACTCGCCCTTCAGGGCGAAACCAGAACCCAGCACAGATATCGCGATGGGGCCAAAACCCCAATACCCAAACTATTTAGGCAATGCGAGAGCGAGCCCGCTTAACCGCTTCCCGAACCTGCGCCGGCGCAGTACCACCAAAGTGATTACGTGCGTTTACCGAGCCTTCCAGCGTCAGCACCTCAAACACGTCTTGCTCAATACAGCTATCGAACTGTTGCAGTTCTTCTAGGCTGAACTCTGACAAATCTTTACCTTGTTCAATACCGTAAGCGACTGACTTACCCACCACTTCATGCGAATCACGGAACGGCAAACCTTTACCCACCAAGTAATCCGCCAGATCAGTCGCAGTAGAGTAGCCCTGCAGCGCGGCCTTGCGGCAGTTATCGTGCTTCACTCTTACCGCCGGCATCATGTCAGCAAAGGAACGCAAACTACCCGCCAAGGTATCAACGGTGTCGAAGATAGGTTCTTTGTCTTCTTGGTTGTCTTTGTTGTAAGCGAGGGGCTGACCTTTCATCAAGGTTAGCAAGCCCATTAAGGCACCAATCACACGGCCCGATTTGCCGCGCACCAGCTCGGGCACGTCCGGGTTTTTCTTTTGCGGCATGATCGAGCTACCGGTACAGAAACGGTCAGGCAGCTCGATAAAATCAAACTGAGCAGAGGTCCATAGCACTAGCTCTTCAGAGAAGCGCGAAAGGTGAATCATGCAAACCGAGGCAGCGGCACAAAACTCCATCGCAAAATCACGATCACTAACACCATCTAGCGAGTTTTCGCTTACCGCGTCAAAGCCGAGCAGCTCTGCAGTGATGCTACGGTCGATTGGGTAGGTAGTGCCGGCCAATGCAGCAGAACCCAATGGCAAAACATTAATCCGCTTACGCAGGTCTTGCATACGTTGCACATCGCGCTCAATGTTTTCGAACCACGCCAACATATGGTGGCCAAAGGTCACCGGCTGAGCCACTTGCAAATGAGTAAAGCCAGGCATAATGCTATCCGCTTCACGCTCAGCCAAATCAATTAGGCCCGTTTGTAAGCGCCGCATCTCGGCAATAATGGCATCCACCTCATCACGCAACCAAAGTCGGATATCGGTTGCGACTTGGTCGTTGCGCGACCGGCCAGTGTGCAACTTCTTACCAACTGCACCAACTAGCGCAGTTAGCCTCGCCTCAATGTTCATATGCACATCTTCTAGCGGCACCGACCATTCGAATTTGCCTGCTTCGATTTCAGCCTTCACCTGCGCCAGACCGTCAAGAATAGTGGCGCATTCCTGCTCAGTTAAGACGCCAACTTTCGACAGCATCGTGGCATGCGCAATCGAGCCAGCAATATCGTGGCGATACATTCGTTGATCAAAAGTAACCGAGGCAGTAAATGCTTGTACAAAGGCGTCAACGCCCTCAGAAAAGCGGCCACCCCATTGCTGGTTAGCCGCGCCGCTGGCTGGTGCAGAGCTGGAATCCGTCATGATGAAATCTATTAGTTGCTGATAGCGACATTCTACCAGAGCAAGCTATCGCATCGTCAGCCAAAGCCGCTAGCCAACCGGGCCGGTAATAACCGTTACTGGCCGCGCCACTTGTCAGACCGTTAGTCAGGCCTATAATCGAAGCATACGGAGGTCACATGGCAAATAACCGCATAGAGACGGAACCGAGCATTCAACCGAGTGCGGCGGAACTGTTCCCTAACTTATGCGAGCCGCGCGTTTTTGCGGGCTTCTTATTTTCGGTTGTCTGTATTTCACTGGCAGTGGCCGCTGCGCGCTGGCCTTGGGCACCTTATCCCGTAACCGGCCTTATTGTTACGGTGGTAGTGATCACCTTAATTGGGTCCACTTGGAATATGAGCCTACGCGCGCTCACCCCCAAGTTCACCGAATTTACACTCAGCAAGCTTTACGCCATTGCATGGCTACTATTGATAGCTATTTCCGTTGTCGTTTTGGGAATCTTAGATTTACTGATAAGCAACGACATCATTCACGGCCAGTTTGCCTTAACCCCTGCGCTATTACTGGCCGCTGCGGTCGGCGGCTTGGCATTACGCTACTATCATATTCACGCCAACTGGCAGCTTAATTTGGAACGCGGGCAGCGCGCTTACAGTCAGGCGTTAGCCGCACGAATTCGGCCACATTTTTTATTCAACACCCTCAACACGATTGCCGAATTAACCCGCTCTGATGCAGAAGCCGCGGAGCGCTCGGTAGAAGATCTCGCTCGGCTCTACCGGATGGGGCTAGCTGACATTAAACACCGCGTATCGGTCGCTGACGAAATCCACACAGCTAAAAGTTATCTCAATATTGAGCAATACCGGCTCGGTAGCCGAATGCAACAAAGCTGGGAGGTTGACCCTGACTTACTTAGCTCTGAGCTCCCGATCTTAACGCTGCAGCCATTAGTAGAAAATGCGGTTTATCACGGCATTGAACCCTGCCCCGAAGGCGGCATGCTCAGTATTCAAGGCTGGATCGTTGATCGCCATGGCTTTTTACGGGTGACCAATCCCATGCCAGACTTTAAACGCAGCAACCGGCAAGTCGGTAACAACATTGCGATGGAAAATATTCGGCAACGCCTAGAGATGGCTTTTGGCAATAATGCCAATATGCGTGTGCATAAAATTGATAACGAATACCAAGTAACATTACGCTTCCCCTATATTGGTGGGAAGAACTAGGACGACACCATGCGAATACTTGTAGTTGACGACGAACCGCTAGCCCGCGCCCGCATCCTGCGCCTCGTCGAATCGATGGCAGATGCCGCAGTGGTAGCCGAGGCAGCCAATGGCCGAGAAGCCATTCAACAGGCCGAACACTTCGAGCCCGACGTCGTCTTAATTGATATTCGCATGCCGGGCATTGATGGTCTAGAAGCCGCACGTCACCTAAACACCATGGACAAACCCCCGGCGGTAATATTCGTCACCGCCTACGGCGATTACGCACTGGACGCCTTCGATGCCCACGCCATGGGCTATCTGTTAAAGCCCGTGCAACGCGAAAAACTGGAAGAAGCCCTCGGCCGCGCAAGACAAGTGACACAAGCTCAGTTGCGCGCCGTCAATAGCGAAACCAGCTTCGGCTCTGCCCGCACCCACATTTCTGCCAAACACCGAGGCGGGATGATGCTGGTGCCAGTAAAAGACATTCTCTACTTTCAGGCTGACCAGAAATACGTCACCGTTAAACATACCGATGGCGAAGTCTTAATCGAAGACTCACTGAAAAGCTTAGAAGAAGAATTTGGTGAAATTTTTATCCGTATTCACCGCAAAACGCTGGTAGCTCGCCGTCATATTGCCGGCTTAGCCCGTGGCAACGGCGGCCAATTTCACGTCGTATTGAAGGATAATGACGAACAGCCAGAAATTAGCCGCCGTCACGTTACAGACGTGAAGCAGGCTCTCAACAACCTATAGAACCAACACAATGCAAAACGATATTTTGCGTATTGCCACACGCAAAAGCCCGCTTGCCCTTTGGCAAGCTGAACATGTCCGTGACCGACTCGAAGCACTCCATCCCGGGCTTGAAGTACAACTACTACCGATGAGCACGACGGGTGACCAGCTACTCAACCAGCCACTCTCTCAAGTGGGCGGCAAAGGGTTGTTCCTGAAAGAACTAGAGCGCGCCATGTTAGATGGCGAAGCTGACCTCGCCGTGCACTCAATGAAAGACGTTCCCCCCGTGCTACCCAACGGCCTAGGGCTCGTTGCCATCATGGCGCGCCACGCGCCGGAAGACGCCTTTGTTTCAAACGATTACGACAACATCGCGCAACTACCTCAGGGCGCGACTGTGGGTACTGCCAGCCTGCGCCGCAGCTGCCAACTTAAGGCTCAACGACCCGACCTCAATATCGCACTGCTACGCGGCAATATTCAAACGCGCCTACGCAAAATGGACGAAGGCGACTACGACGCTATCATCCTCGCCAGCGCCGGACTGGAGCGCATGGGGCTAGAGCAACGCATCCGCACCAAACTCACAGCCAGCCAAATGCTACCGGCCGTTGGACAAGGCGCACTCGGCCTAGAAGCTCGCCTCAACGACCCGTTGGTGGCTCAACTGGTTGAGCCGTTAATTTGTGATGAAACCAGCGCCTGTGTCAGTGCAGAGCGTGCTTTCAGCGAAAAGCTCGGCGGCAGCTGCTCAACACCCATCGGTGGCTATGCCGAGCTAAATGGTGACCAGCTAACCTTAACGGGTTTGGTGGGCAGTATTGATGGCAGCAAAATAATTCATCGCAGCCTGAAAGGCCCCAGCAACGAACCTGAGACACTAGGCCAAACCCTTGCTGCGCAGCTAATGGCAGATGGTGCAGCCGAGCTGCTTGCCCAACTGAAGGCTTAAGGCCTGTACCCAATGAGCCTGCCCACGCCGGTATTAATCACCTTACCCGCCAATCATTTCGCAACGCTCGCGGACGGGCTAGCCGCGCAGCACTTCGAAGCGCGGCACTGTCCTATATTTCGCATCAACTGGCTTGAAGCAAAACCGCAAACCACGCCACAGTTTGTGATTGCGACCAGCCCTAACGCCGTTGCTGGTGCGCTCAAGTCGGGGCTACGGCTACCCGACAGCACTCAGTGCCGCTATCTCGCCGTAGGGCAGGCAACGGCCAAAGCATTACAACAAGCCGGGGTTACCACCGTTAGCTACCCCAAACCTGCCGGCAGCGACAGTCTTACCGCTCTCGCAGAATTTCAACAGTGCCAACAACAAACTGGCTGGTTACTGACCGGTGAAGGTGGTCGCCCGCTAATTGAACAACAGGCTGCCAGCATCGGTGCGTCGTTAGAGCGCTTGAACTACTATCAGCGCCAACCAATCGACGACCTAAATAGACTAAAAACCGCTTTGGCCAAACCTCGGCCCCCATTGGCAGTAGCGACCAGCATGCAAGCGCTGGACAAACTTAAACACATGGCCGATGCTGACTGCCAAACAACATTAGCAGACTGTCACTGGCTAGTGAGCAGCACGCGGATTGCAGAAAACTTGACCACCTTATGGCCGCGCGCAAGCTACACCCAATTTGATGGGCATCAGGCAAACGACATCATCGCAGCCTGCCAGCAGTGGCGACAGAAAACGAATTCGGAATAGATCATGGCGGATACCCGAGACAACAACGACAACCCGAGCAACTCGCCCGAAACCTTAACGATTGAAGGCGAATGGGAGCAAAGCAGCGACGCAGAAAGCGACGCGACCGATAGCGACCTACCCGCCGCAAGCACACCACGTCGTTTAGGCAAATTTTTTGGGCTACTGATCGCTCTCGCGCTGATTGGCGGCGTCTCGTATGGCGCTTACCTAGGCTGGCAGCAGGTCGAGCGCTATCTGGCGCAACAAGCTGAGCGTGAAACCAGTCAAGCTCGCTTAAGCCAGCAGATTGAGGCGCTCGAACAACGACTCGACAACATCAATCGAACTGTTGCCGTTGATGGCTTAGCCCATACCCAACGCGATGACGAGCTTAAGCTCGAGCTTAAGCAACTCACCCGCGACAACCAACTCAACGGCGATCAAATCATCGCCCTCCAAACCCAACTGGCCGACTGGGCGGAACGCTTTGGCAACGGCGACAAACCGCAGCAAAACCAATGGCAGTTGGCTGAGGCCGAATGGCTGTTATGGCTGGCCAATATGCGCCTACAGTTACAGCATCAATACACCGGCGCAATTATTGCCCTAGGCCATGCAGATCAGTTATTACAACAGGTCAACCACCCACAAATGCGGCAAATTAGGGGCAAAATTGCGGAAGAGGTAATTACGCTTAAAACCACCGAGCAACCGGACATCGACAGCATCGCCTTGGTACTACTCGCGCTCTCAAACCAAGCGGCTGAACTACCGCTGCCTGCACGCCCTCGACCCGCCGGCCAGATTCAAAAGCCAGCCACTCAAACGGCCGATCTAAACCAAGATGAAGCGGCCACCTGGCGCCAGTTACTGACTGGCATTTGGCAAGAAGTGCGCGGCTTGGTGGTGATTCGGCGGCAAGAGAAAAACCTGCGCCCTTGGCTGTCTGAAAACGAAGAACAGCTCATCTATCAGGGCTTACAAGTTCGGCTCGACGCATCACGCTTGGCGGCCTTACGCGGCCAAAATAATCTGTTTCAACAAAGCGTACGCTCAGCGCAAACGTGGCTATTAACTTGGTATGACAGCGAGTCTGCTGCTGTTCAAGCCGTCGACGACGAACTCGACGCGCTAGCAAAACAAAAAATTACGCTAAACCTACCCGATATTTCAGGCTCGCTAACTGCGCTACGCGAACTGCGCCAGCAACCGGGACAATAAAACATGCGCGCCGTGATTTTATTACTTGTTTTACTGGCCGGCACCATCGGCCTAATGCTGCAAATTAGGCAAGACAGTGGCTATGTGTTACTCAGCTACGGTAGCTACAGTCTAGAAACCTCGCTCGTCGTGCTCTTAGTGGCACTGGGACTAGGTTTTATTGGCTTGTATATTTTGCTTAGGAGTATCGGCAGCACCTGGCGATTACCCAGCAAAATCCGCCAGCTGAGTCGGCGGCGCCGCCGCAGCAAGGCGGCCAGCGAGCTACAAACCGGCTTGTTACAACTGTCAGAAGGCAGCTGGTCTGCAGCGCAACGCAGCCTCGTGCGCCATGCCGAAGACAGCGCCATGCCTGTCATCCACTACTTGAGCGCCGCGCGCGCGGCCCAGCTCGACAATGACGCGGAATTGCGCGACAGCTGGCTTACCAAAGCCTATCAAGCCAGCCCTCAATCCGAAGTCGCTATCGGCCTCGCCAAAGCCGAATTGCAAATGCTGCATAAACAGCACGTACAGGCGCTAGCTACGTTACGCCGCCTACATGAAAAATCACGCCATCACCCCTATGTATTGCGGCTGCTCGCCCTTACCCATATGCAACTTAATGAATGGCAAGAACTGGAGCAGTTATTGCCAGAGATTGAGCAGGCCAAGGCGTTTGATGATGCCGGCTATCGCAAACTACGTGCTCAACTTTGGGCTGAGCGCCTGAGCCAAATCACGGAATTGGCACTATCCGGCCGTAACGAAATTGCGCGCGAACATATCGACAATCTTTGGGCAAAGGCCAGCAAACAAGAACGCCAAGACCCTGAGCGTCAGCTTTATGTCGCCAAGGCGTGGCATGCCTGCGGTCACGATGAATTTGCGGCGAACCTCGTTGAGCCGCTACTCAAACAGGACTGGAATGACCAAGCCATCGAGCTTTATGGTTGGCTTCAGCTCGAGCAGAAACGCGCACTTAAATCGGTAGAGCAGTGGCTTAAACGTTATGGCGACAAGCCCAGCTTGCTGCTCACGGCTGCCCGTGTGTGCATTCGCTACCAGCTGTGGGGGCGCGCCCGTAGTTGGCTCAACCACTTGGTGGCCACACAGCCGACGGAAGCGGCATGGCGAGAATTGGCGGCCCTAGAAGAACAACAAGGCAATCATCAAGCAGCCATAAAAGCATGGCGTTCCGCTGCGACCAGTAACGGCAAAACCGTGACACCGCTACTGCCACAGAGCCCGTCCATGAGCAGTCCAACTGCACCCGTTGATAATGATTTCAAACAGCCCGATGTGGCCGGCCCAGAATGTATTGAAGACCCTGCCTCAGAGCTGGTACGCATTGCCAATGCCAATGAAGCCAGTGATGAAAACGAAGATCAACTAGAACTGCCCGTCACTCCAGCGGCTGCGTATTCAAACGAATCAAAAAATAGCTGATCCATCGGCAAGCCGGCGGCGGCAAATTCTGCCTTCGCCGCGTCGATCATTGGCGGCGGTCCAGCCATATACACATCAAACTCGGACAGGGCTGGGTAGTGAGCCAATACCGCTTGATGCACCCAACCACGCTCCCCTGACCATCTCTCATCAGGCTCAGACAAGACCGGCGTATAACGCAAGGCGTCATGTTCATCAGCCCACGCTAGCGGCTCCTGGCTATACAGATCTGCTTCAGCCCGCGCACCCCAAAACAAATGAACCGGTTGGGTAAATCCCGCATCCATTAGCTGCAGCAACATCGCGCGCAATGGCGCAAAACCGGTTCCCCCGGCAACCATAATGACCGGGCGCTGATGCTCGCTACGCAACCAAAATTGGCCATGCGGGCCCTCGATTCGCATCACTGACTTTTCTCTTAACGACTCAAGTTGCCCACAAAAATAGCCTTCAGGCACTTCGCGAATATGCAGGCTGAGTAGCGCATCGTCCTCAGGCGGATTTGCCAACGAAAAACTCCGACGCTTACCGCCCGGTAATAACAAATCGATGTACTGCCCGGCACGAAAGGCTAGGCGCTGATTTGGCGGCAACATCAGATCCAGCTGCATCACATCATGTGCCAAACGAGTCTTTTGCATTAATCGCGCTGGCAATACCCGCGGCGGCACCGCATCTTCACCGCCAAATTCGCGCACCTTTACGGTTAAATCGATACGAGCATGGGCTTGGCAGAGCAACGCTCGACCTGCCGCTCGTTGATCGGGGTTAAGCGCGTTCGGCTCGCCTAGCGGGTAATCCACACTGCCGCACAGCACCTGCGCTTCACAAGCACCGCAAGAACCACCACGACAGGAATAGGGCAACATCACGCCCTGCCGCAACGCGGCATCCAGTATGCTTTCGTCTGGTTCAACTTGAATTTCCGTACCAGAAGGGGCGAGCTTTACTGTCGCGGTCATGAATAACTCAGCAAAAATAGTCATTGTTGGCTACGGCGATATTGGCCGTAGGGTTGCGAAACATTATACCGAGCGAGGTCAAGCGGTTGTGGCTGCATGCCGCAGCGAGCCAGCTGCCGACGACCCGGCCGAGCATCTCACATTAGAGCTGGATGGCAATCAAACACCTCTTGCTAGATATTTGGCCGAACACCCAAGTAGCCAGCTGTTTTGGTTTGCGCCACCGCAGAAACAAGGCCAGCAAGACCTACGCATTCGGCAGCTCTGTCAGCAACTCCAACCAGGCCAAGTAAGCCGCCTGGTGTATATCAGCACCACCGCGGTATACGGCGACTGCCAAGGCCGCTGGATTGACGAAGACGAACCTCTAAAACCCGGAACCGATAGAGGCAAAAGACGGCAAGATGCCGAAAAATGCCTGCAAAAGGCAGCACAATCGCATCAATTTGAACTTATTATCTTGCGCGTGCCGGGCATCTACGGGCCGGGACGCTGGCCTTTAGCAAGGCTTCAAAAAGGTTTACCGGTGCTACGCGAAGCTGAATCACCGTATACCAATCGTATTCATCAAGATGATTTAGCCGCCATCGCCGTCAAAGCCATGGCTAACGCCACGGTTAATACCGGTGAATCTCGCGTTTATAACGTCAGCGACGGCAACCCCAGCACCATGACGGATTATTTCAACCGCATTGCCGACGCTTTCAATTTGCCACGCCCGCAGCAGGTTGATCGCCGCGAGGCAGAGCAAAAACTAACGCCGGCCATGTTGTCGTTTATGAATGAATCAAAGCGACTAGACAATGGGCGGGTTCTGATGGACTTGAAGATTCATTTTTCCCATTCATCATTAACTAGCGCCCTGACAAAATCCCAACGGTAGTAACACTGATGTTCAAAAAAAAATTTGCCAAAAGTATTCAACTGTTTTTAATGGATTCCGATCCGGGCGGCCGAATTGTCTGCGAACTTTCAAACTGGAATGGAAAGGCCTACAAAATACCTCGGAAGAAGATCAGTGACTGTAAAGAAAGGGCCGAGTTGGCTAGCACCGGAGTATATATTTTAATCGGCGGGAAAGAAGATCACTCCAGCAAACCCAAAACTTATATTGGCGAAACCGAAAATATTCTTAAACGCCTTACCCAACATCTCAAAAAAGACTTTTGGACCGACGCTATTGTCTTTTTCAGCCAAGGAGATCGACTAAATAAAGGGCATGCGAAATATTTAGAAGCCACTCTATATCGAGCAGTGAAAGAAGCGGGTAGATATGAAATCGAAAATGAAACAATCCCGTCAGCCAGCTCAATTTCCGAAGCTGATCAAGCCGAAATGGAAGAATTTGCAGAATGCATTTTTCTTCTTACTACCACTTTAGGAATAAAAGTTTTCGATCCTATCTTGCCCCAGAGCTCTAGCGAACCAGAAGACACGGGTAGAGAAACACTTTATTTGCGTGGCGCCCGTGGCGCCAATGCTCAGGGCGAGCAGACCAGTGATGGCTTCGTAGTTCTAAAAAACTCCGATGCAGCGGCCAACCCTGTTGCCTCATATGCAGGAAGCTTTGAAAAACTGCGAAATGAACTGATTCAAGAGGGGGTGATCACACAAAACGAAGATGGGCAATTTAAATTTTCACAAAACCAACTTTTTAGCAGCCCATCAACTGCGGCAGCTATTGTAATGGGGCGAAATGCGAACGGCTTAATCGAATGGAAATCCGAAAAAGGAATTCCGTTAAAAGAAATTGAGCTTTTATAGTCTAACTTCAGCGACTGCGTAGCTCCGTTACCTGCTCGCCGCCAACACCCCAGTTGTCGGTTTCCACTTCATCAATCACCACTACGGTGGTTTTTGGATTTTTACCCAGCACATCAACCAGTAGCTGGGTAGCGCCTTCGATCAGCTGACGCTTTTGTTCTTTAGTGACGCCTTCGTTGGTTACCTTGATATTGACGTACGGCATGCTTATTCCAACCCGAGCTCTTGCCACATATCATCAACCCGGTTTTTCACCGCCTCGTCCATCACAATCGGCTCGCCCCATTCGCGGGTCGTTTCTCCCGGCCATTTATTGGTGGCATCCATACCCATCTTTGAGCCCAAGCCAGACACTGGCGAGGCAAAATCCAAGTAGTCGATAGGCGTATTCTCAATCAGCGTGGTGTCGCGTGCCGGGTCCATCCGCGTAGTAATGGCCCACATGACGTCCTCCCAATTACGCGCGTCGACATCGTCGTCCACCACAATCACAAACTTGGTGTACATAAACTGGCGCAAGAAAGACCACACACCCAACATCACACGCTTAGCGTGCCCGGGATATTGTTTCTTCATGCTCACTACCGCCATGCGATAGGAACAGCCTTCTGGCGGCAGATAAAAGTCCACAATCTCTGGAAACTGCTTTTGAATGATTGGTACAAAAACCTCATTCAAGGCCACACCTAGAATCGCCGGCTCATCCGGTGGACGGCCGGTATAGGTGCTGTGATAAATCGGCTCTTCGCGGAAGGTGACACGCTCCACCGTAAACACGGGGAACTGATCCACTTCGTTGTAATAACCGGTGTGGTCACCAAACGGACCTTCGTCGGCCATTTCATCCGGGTAAATATGGCCCTCAAGCACAAACTCCGCACTCGCTGGCACGCGCAAATCGTTACCGCGGCATTTGACCACCTGCGTGCGGCTACCACGCAGCAAACCAGCAAAGGCATATTCCGACAGGGTATCGGGCACCGGCGTCACCGCACCTAAAATAGTGGCCGGGTCAGCACCTAGCGCGACCGACACAGGAAAGGGCTTGCCGGGGTTCTCTTTCTGCCACTCCAGTAAATCCAAAGCGCCGCCACGATGCGACAACCAACGCATAATGACTTTGTTCTTCGCAATAACTTGCTGGCGATAAATTCCCAAGTTTTGGCGCTTTTTATGGGGCCCTTTGGTAACCACCAGCCCCCAGGTAATTAGCGGCCCGGCATCACCCGGCCAGCAGGTTTGAACCGGAATACGGCTCAAGTCGACTTCATCGCCACACCATTCGTGCACTTGTGAAGGCGCGCTACCCAATACATCGGGGGCCATATCCAGTGCTTTTTTAAAGATTGGCAAAGAACGCCACGCCTCTTTCATGCCTTTTGGCGGTTCTGGCTCTTTCAAAAATGCCAGGGTTTTGCCCACTTCACGAAGGGCCTCAACCGTCTCTTCCCCCATGCCCAGCGCTACCCGCTCTGGGGTGCCAAACAAATTGGCCAGCACAGGAAACTGATAGGGCGTGCCATCATCATGTACCGGGTTTTCAAACAACACCGCCGGACCACCTGCTCGCAACAGGCGATCGCAGATTTCGGTCATTTCCAAATTCGGTTTTACCGGTGCTTTTACGCGCTTCAATTCGCCCCGTTTTTCTAGCAGGGCAATAAAATCTCTAAGGTCTTTGTATTTCACGGGCTTCTAACAATAAACGTTTGCCCAAATTGTGCGGGTGATCGGCCCCGGATTCCACTAATTCGCCAAATATCCGCTACCCGACCGAGCATGAGAAACTGCTAAACTCGGGCCATGAGATTGCAGTTCACAAAAATGCACGGCCTAGGCAACGACTTCATGGTGTTTGACGCCATTAATCAGTCGGTGCAGCTATCACCCGCCCAACTCCAACAACTAGGCGACCGTAATCGCGGTGTTGGTTTCGACCAACTGTTACTAGTAGAAGCCGGCGAGGGCGATTTCGACTTTCGTTACCGCATTTTTAATGCTGATGGCTCGGAAGTGGAGAACTGCGGCAATGGCGCTCGCTGTTTTGCCCGCTTTGTGAACGAACATGCGCTCAGCAATAAAAAAGAACTGCGCGTCATTACCGCGGGCGGCCCGATTTTGCTGCAGCAGCAAGGCGAGTTAATCAGCGTCAATATGGGGCAACCTAACTTTGACCCCGCCAGCCTGCCATTTACCACCGACCACCAAGCCGACCGCTATAGCGTGGCCGACGACCACGGCAATATTGAGTTTGGTGCGGTATCCATGGGTAATCCGCATATCGTGCTGCCCACCGAAGATGTCGATAACGCCCCAGTGGAGCGACTCGGCCCCTTGTTGGAGCACCACCCCGCATTCCCCAACCGCGTAAACGTGGGTTTTGCGCAAGTGATCGACTCGCATACTGCACGTTTGCGGGTATTCGAGCGCGGCGCCGGCGAGACTCAAGCCTGTGGCACAGGCGCCTGTGCGGCGATGGCAGTTAACCACCAGTGGGGCAAGCTCGCCAACGAAGCCCAAATTCAACTCCCCGGTGGCAACCTCGAGATTCGTTGGCAGCCGGGCCAAGACCTATGGATGACGGGCCCAGCCGAAACCGTCTACCATGGCGAAATAGAACTAGATTAATGACACTGAGATTAACAGCGCTGGCATAAGCGACAGAAAACACCATGAGCAATACCGCAGAAGCCATCGAGCCAAACAACCAAGCAGAGTTGGCCAACACTCAGGCAACCGAAACCAACGCCGAGCTTCAAATAGACGCCCAACAAGTCGCTGATTGGCTAATGGAAAACAGCGACTTTTTAACGCAGAACCCTGAACTACTGCGCAAGCTAGAGCTGGACGGCGAAAAAGCTACCGGCCTTTCACTGCATGCCCGCCAGCTCACCGCATTACGTGAACGCATTATTGAGCTAGAAGAAAAGCAGGCCGAACTGCTCGATGTACTGCAAAACAACGAAGCGGTTGCTCAGCGTTTACACAAACTGCTGATTTCGCTCAGCGAATGCAAAAGCGAGCGCCAACTCTTTATCGAGTTGGAGCGCAGCATGAAACAAGATTTCGCAGTCGATTTTTACCAGTGGCATAGCGCCGGCTCGCTTAGCGAAAACATTCCCAACGAGTTACACAAACTCAGCAAAAAAACCTCGGCACTGATGGGCCGCTTAAACAAGCCAGTGATGCTGGCCTGCTTTGGACAAGATGTAGAGGCGGTGAAGTCAGCCTGCGTACTTAGCCTGCACTACAACGGTCAGTTCTTAGGCCTGTTAACGCTCGGCAGCAAAGACCAACTTCGCTTTACCGACCGCCCCGGCACCGCGTTGTTAGAGCGTTTTGGCGCCTTATTAGGCGGCGTGCTCGGCAGCAAGCGCAGCCAGGAATAAGCGGCTCGCGTGAGCGCCAAACAACAACTTGCCGACTACCTACAGCATCTACGCGCCGAACGGCGCATGTCGCCGCATACGGTTTCCAACTACCAGCGCGACCTGAACCACCTACAGCAATTACTCGAAAGTGAAGGCTTAAAAGCATGGCCTCAACTGCAAAACCATCACATCCGACAGGTAATTGCTGAACGCCGCCGCGACGGCTTAGGTGCCGCTAGCCTGCACCGTTTGTTGTCGTCCATCCGTGGTTTTTATCGCTGGTTACAAAAGCATCACCTTGCGGAACACGACCCTAGCACCGGTATTAAAGCGCCCAAACGCGAACAAAAATTGCCGCAAGTGTTAGAGATAGAGGAAATTGGTCAACTAGCCGACACTCCCAATAGCAACGACCCACTGGCGCTACGCGATCACGCCATCATCGAGCTGTTTTATTCCTCGGGTTTACGCTTGTCTGAACTCGCCCAACTGGAACGCTTTGATTTTGACCCCGGCGAGCGCTCACTCAACATCCGCCACGCCAAAGGCAACAAACAACGCCGCGTACCGGTTGGAAAACTGGCAGCCCAAGCCTTGCAAGCCTGGCTTAAAGTACGCGGCCAACTCGCCAAGCCCGACAGCCAAGCCTTGTTTGTAAGCCAGCGCGGCAGCGGACTCAGCGTACGCAGCATTCAAGCGCGGCTCGACCACTGGGCTAAACGTAGCGGCGTAGATAAGCCGGTACACCCACATTTGCTACGCCATAGCTTTGCCAGCCATATGCTCCAATCCAGCGGTGACCTGCGTGCAGTACAAGAGTTGTTGGGCCATGCCGACATCTCTACCACCCAGATTTACACCCATCTGGACTACCAACATCTGGCCAAGGTTTACGACCAAGCCCACCCTCGCGCCAAACGTAAATAGTTTTTCCGCGCGTCTTTTGTGCCGCTTACGCGCTTGAAATCGCTGCAGCAGCCCCTATTACTTAGCCATCATTAAACGAAAAGGATTCATGCCATGCAGCAAATGTGCGGCACCACCATTCTCTCGGTACGCCGAGGGGGTAAGGTAGTAATCGGCGGTGACGGCCAAGTCACCCTCGGCAATAGCGTCATGAAGGGCAATGCCCGCAAAGTGCGCACTCTATACAACGGCAAAGTGATCGCAGGCTTTGCCGGCGGTACAGCCGATGCCTTTACGCTACTTGAGCGCTTTGAAGGCAAGCTGGAAATGCACGGCGGCAACTTATTGCGTGCAGCAGTCGACCTAGCCAAAGACTGGCGCACCGACCGCATGTTGCGTCGGCTAGAAGCGCTGCTGCTAGTTGCCGACAAAGATCATAGCTTTACCATCACCGGTAACGGCGACGTGGTTGAGCCTACCGAAGAAGGCCTCATGGCGATTGGCTCGGGCGGCGATTTTGCCCGCTCAGCAGCCTTAGCCCTTGTGCAAAACACCGACATGAGCGCACGCGACATCGTGGAAAAATCGCTCAATATCGCTGGCGATATTTGTATTTACACCAATCGCAATCTCACCATCGAAGAACTCGATAGCAGCAACTAATTTCAGCGCTGAGCCAGCCACATCGCAGCGGGGTTTGCCCTTGGCAAAGCTGCGCGGCCAAACTCGCGCCCCATAGGGAACAGCAATGACTGAACAACTCGACAACACCACGCCCATGACGCCACGTGAAATTGTAGCCGAATTGGACAAACACATTATTGGCCAAGATGGCGCCAAACGCGCCGTTGCGATTGCACTGCGCAATCGTTGGCGACGGATGCAGGTAGAGGACCCGCTACGCGGCGAAATCACCCCCAAAAACATCCTAATGATTGGCCCCACCGGCGTGGGCAAAACCGAAATTGCCCGTCGCTTAGCCAAGCTAGCCAATGCGCCGTTTATTAAGGTTGAGGCCACCAAGTTCACCGAAGTCGGCTACGTAGGCCGCGAGGTTGACTCGATCATTAAAGACCTAACCGACATTGCGGTTAAGCAGGCCCGCGAAATCGCAATGGAAAAAGTGAAGTTCCGCGCCGAAGAAGCCGCGGAAGAACGAGTACTCGACGCACTGCTGCCATCACCCACCGGCAATGCCGCCACCGACGAAAGCTACCAAAACACCCGCCAAAAGCTGCGCAAAAAACTACGCGAAGGCGAGTTAAACGACCGCGAAATCGAGATCGACCTCTCGCAAACCCGCATGGGCGTGGAGATTATGGGCCCACCGGGCATGGAAGAAATGACCGAGCAACTGCAAGGCATGTTCCAAAAAATGGGTGGCGGCAAAAGCAAGCGTCGCAAGATGAAGATCAAAGACGCCCACGCCGCCCTCGCCGAAGAAGAAGCAGCCAAGCTAGTTAACGATGAAGACCTAAAACAAAATGCCCTCAACAATGTTGAGCAAAACGGCATTGTGTTCTTAGATGAAATCGACAAAGTTTGTCGCCGTGGCGAAACCTCGGGTGCCGACGTATCCCGCGAAGGCGTACAGCGCGATCTGTTGCCATTGGTAGAAGGCAGCACCATCACCACCAAACACGGCATGGTTAAAACCGACCATATTCTGTTTGTGGCCAGTGGCGCTTTCCAAATGGCGAAGCCATCTGACCTGATTCCCGAACTACAAGGCCGTTTACCGATTCGGGTTGAGCTGGCCGCGCTAAAGGCCGAAGACTTTGTGCGTATTTTGACTGAGCCCGACGCCGCCTTAACCCGCCAGTACCAAGCCTTATTGGCAACCGAAGGCGTTAAGCTCAGCTTTGCCGACGACGGCATTCAGCGTATTGCGGAAGTCGCTTGGCAGGTGAATGAGAAAAACGAAAATATCGGTGCTCGCCGTTTACACACGGTAATGGAACGCCTGTTAGAAACCATCTCATTCGAAGCCTGCGACAAGGGCGGCGAAACCGTTGAGGTAACCGCACAATACGTTAACGACCACCTCAACGAGTTGGTAGACGACGAAGACCTAAGCCAGTACATCCTCTAACGCCAACCACAGGTGGCTCCGGCTTTAGCCGGAGTCATTGTATTTCGCCCTCTGTGCGGCTGAGGAGCGGAGCAAAATCAAGATTGAGCCTGCGGCTTGTTTGAGCGAAGCGAGTTCCGCAGGCGCTTGATTTTGTGAGCACCGCAAGGAACCGCGCAGCGGCCGCACGGTGGGATCGGCATTTTTTGGTTCCTTTTTGCTGCCGATTAGGCAAAAAGGAACTCGGCCCACGGTTGCAGTAAGACGCAACCGAGTTAACTAACAGGAGCCGAAACCGCCACCAAGTGGCTTACCAGAAGTAAGCGCCAAAACCGATGGAATAAGTGGTGAAAAAGTGGCCAGCGTCATCTTCTAGCCGCGCCGCGGCGGCGTCTAGATCGCGTTGCACTTGGTCAAATGCCGGATTGGTAGCATTCATGGTGAATTCGGAGTTGGCCAGCACCACCGCGCCGATATCAATGCTAACAAAGCCATTTAAGCCAACCGGCCAGAGCATACCGACACCGATATACGGCGCTATTTCGGCAATGCCAAAGCTACCCCGTACATCCCCAATCTGACTGCCCGAATAGAGGTTGCCGTTAATGGTGTATTGGCCGCTATCTTCTAAGTCAGCATCAAACGCGTCATTACTAAAGAAGTTAAAGGCTACCCCTGCGCTGAGGCGCAAATAGCGTTGAAACGGCATCCAGTCGTGCAATAACACCACACTTTGCACCGACACATCCTCAGTCACAATCAGGTTTTCGCCGGCTTCGGTTTCTCGGTCTAGGTTCAAGCTATTTAGCGAGATGCGCCAGTAGTTACCGCTTTCGCGGCGCCAAGCGATCTCAGCCGCGCCACCGTCTACCGAGGATTCCACCCCCGTTAGCTTGAGCGCAATCCAAGGGCCGGGATAGTTCCATAGCTGCGTGTCGGCGGCGGTAGCAGCCATCGGCAATAGCAGCCCAATAACGAGCAAAAACCTAAGCCGAAGCTGCGAGCCAAACTGTTGCATCCTGCGGCCCATTAGCGTGGCTCGATCACTAAGAATGGTGTCGCCAGGCTTTGTTGCCGCGACATGTAGTCGGCCAGCCATTCAGGCACATCCACTGGGCGCTGAATTTGCGCCAAGGGATCGAACTGGAACATTTGGGGTGCCGCTTGAGCATCTTGATTAAAGCCATAAAACGCACCGTCCTCCGACACCACCACCGCGCGCACATTAAAGTAATCATGGGCCGGATAGCTCACGCTGTCGACCGTTTGTGCAGCAAAGCTAAAGTCGGTTAAGCCTTTCGGTTTTCCGGTGACTAGGTTCAACACATTGAAGCGATCAATGCCGCCTTGCACCAGCTTGCTCATAAAGGTGGCTTTACGCCAAACATACACGCTGAGGGTGTCTTCACCGTCTTGCAACTTGGTGCGGTACTGCGGCGTCACGGTGGTGTCGACTCCATTGCCCCCATCGCCAAGACCAACGTAGTAAATGCCGTTACGATTAGAGCCATGCTTACTTTGCTGCAGTGCTTGTAACTCGCCGCCACCTAGGAAACTATCATCCGGGCGCCACCACAGCAGGTAAGTGGTTTGTTTGTGTTTGTCGCTCTCACGATTTGGCTCGTGATCCAGCGTGATGGTAAACAGCTTCTCAGCCGTTTCCTCATTCACCACGTGGATTTGCTGGGCCTCTTGCTCCATAAAATAAAGCCAACCCGCGCCACCCGTATCCAAGCTGGGTGGGCGACGATAGACCGTAGTCCAGCCGCTGTTGTAGCCCTCAATCACGCCAATGGTCACTTCACTACCATCAGTGTCAATTTTCTTCAGCTCGCCGGTTTCGCGTTCGGTAAAGAAGGCATAAGCGGGCGGCAAACTCGACTGCGGTGCAGGCACATCGTAGTCACCCTTTGTGATTTCTACATTAACCGGGTAGGTGCTGCGTTTATGGCCGTCGGTTACCACCATGTTAATGGTATGGCTGCCGCGGTCACCTAAGATGGCATAAGTTTTGACTCTGGCCTGGCTAAAGCTGGCCGGTGCTGGGCACTCGGTATCGCTGCTAAATTGATCTTGGTCCGCACAGAAGCTGTCATTCGCCAACGGGTTGTAGGCCAGCCCCACAAAACTATCGTTGGGCACATGCTCACTACTCGCGACTTTCTCAATTACCAATTGGGCTAGATCGTTATCGGGATCTTGCCAGCTAAAGTCGCCGCGATAGGTAGGATCGTCATACTCTGCGAAGGTAATGGTGGCGACATTAGGATCAATTAGCACCGGCGCCTGATTGTCTTTTTCTACGCCGTTAATCCAGTCCAATAGCATGTTGAATTCCACACCATTTTTCGCAATCACCGCGGGGTGTTCAACGTTACTGTTAAGCGCATCGTTGGTTGGATAAACCAACAATTCCGAGCGTTCCGGTTGATCAAAGTCGATTCGATATAAAGCCGAGCGCATGGTCCGCGCTAGGGCGTTTTCTAGATTACTTTGCTCAAGGTACTGCGAGTAGCCTTGATCGGTTTCGCGCGCCTTGTGGCTACGTTCCACCAACCGCAGCTGCGGGTCACGTAAACCAAACTCACTGCCAAAACGCTTGGTTAGCGGCCGGGCATCGCTGGCCACGCCACCTTCGGCTAGATCGTGGTGACAGCTATAGCAGTTATTCACGATCACTTGGAAAGCCTTTTGCGCCGCAGCGGTGCTGGCACTGCCTTGGCCAGTAAAGTCGATGCGGTCAGACAAACCCACGGGGAACTGCGTGGCGGTAAAGTCGATAAACGCCTGCGTATCGGCCGTGTTCCAGTGCTTGCTATGGTCGTACTGAGCGTTGATATCGGCAATTTTGGCGGCTACCGCGGCGCTGTAACGTGCGCCGTAGTCGCCTTCGCGGTCAATATTACGGTTGCCGGCGGGGTGCTCCTCATCCGGTTCCACACTGAGGTCGTCATTAAGCAATAAACTCCAAATTAACGGTGCGGGATGGTAGTTATTGTCCATACCAATCGGGTTAATCGACTGATAGCTAAAGGGCTGCACGCTGTCTTTTGGTTTGCCATCCTCACCAACGCTAGTGCTTAACAAGCTGGCACCTTTAAGCATGCGCAAATAGGTGCTGTTAACGGCGCTAGGGCCGGACTTATTGCTGAGGTTGAGCTGGTCACGCTCGTTATGACAATCGACACAGGACTGACCGCCAATACCGATACCACCGGTAGCGATCGGAGGTTTTTCCAGCAGCGGCACAATTTCGCCGTGGAAGTCAGGCACGTTGTCATAGGCGTAATCTGGATAGTCAGTGATATCGACCATTCCAGCGCCGGTTTGCGGATCAACCAAAGCCGCGTTCTTCATCGCTCGCGTGGCAATCGAATCGTAATTTTCAAAAAAGTCGATATTGGCCTGATCGCGCTCTTGGTGACATTGATTACAAGCATTCACACGGTTCGGCACAAAACTGATTTCCTGCCGCTCAACCCGCACGGGTATCCAGATATTGTCTTCCGGCAAGTTAAGTTCGCCGTGATCGAACTTTTTCGCCACCTGCCAGGCATAAAGGCCGGGCTTCAGCACGGCACCAAACGAGCCGTCTTCTTGCATCGGCAAATAGTCACTCGCTGGCACGCTCAGCTCGCGCGCACCATCGCCACCAGCCACGGTAACCGACTCACCTGGGAAGGTATGCGACGGCACAATAAAGCGCAGCCCCAACTGGTCAGCAGGTACACCATCAAGTTGCTGTTGCACGCCATTGTCGGAGCTATTCATTTTCTGCACCAAAAAGCCAGCATTGCCCGCGAGGCCGTTATTGGTAAATGAGCTACGGCTATCGCCCGCAGCACCGTCATACACCGGTGTCGCCGCATTGGCTGGCGGCAGATAACTGCGGGGCTGAACGAAATGTAAAAACGGGCTGTCAGCGATGCATTTACCTGGGTCGGTCATATCCACCGCGTCCGCTGGGTTAGCCGGATAGTCTTTAATGCAAATATCGTAAGTATGGTTTTGGCTGGCGCGATAGCTGTATACAAAGCTTTCGGCATTAAAGTGCTCTGGGCTGCGCGCGATATGTTCATCGCTACCATTGCCATCGCCCTGCATCTTTTGCAGGTAAATTTTGTCTGAGCGAAGGTCCAAATCAACCCGCTCAGTCATCAACACATTGCCTTCCGATACAAAACTGCCGCGCGCACCTTCGCCCATGAGCATATAGCCCTGATAAGGGCCCGACTTAATTTCGCGCGCGCCGTAGAGGTCGGCAGACCCCTTGTCGGTACTGGACTCCTGACCAAAGAAGGTAAAGTTATCGGAACCGTCTGACTGCATTTTCCAGAGCGCAAAGCGGTTGGTGTTGTCTTGGTGCTCCCACTGCGTAAAGACCACTAGCCGTTGGCCGTCTGGGCGGGTATGTAGCACGGGTTCTAGTTGGTGGGAATTGTTAAAGCCGACACGAAATAAATCGCCGGTTACGGTATCCAGTTTGTGAATCAATGGCGTAGGGGCACGGTCGTACTCATCAACCAAGCGCGCCGACTTTTGATAGTTAACTGGAATCTCTTCCTGACCCACGGTTTTGGCGACAAACAACACAGGATGCCCAGCTTCATCACCAACATAGGTCGGATTGATGAAATCATGCGGCTGATCCGGACTTAACTTACGAAAGCTAAAGGCTTTGATATTGAATTCATAGATCGCCAAGTGCGTATCCGCTTCGCGCTCGGCCGCTTCGTCCGCGCCGCGGCGCATCGACAAATAAAGCGTGTTGCCGTCGGGCGCCACATCGAAACTATGGATACGAATTTGCTCCAAATCTTCACAGCTTTCGTCCAGCAGCGGTAACAACTGCCAAGTACTTAAACCACCGCCTGGCTCTTCGCGTGTTACATAGAGCTTGTCTTCAAAGCCTTCTTCGCCAAAACCTCGAGCAGGGAAACTGAGCTCGAGTCGCTCATCCAATTTGCTCCAACCGAGGAAGAAAATATCGGCGTGCTCTCGACCATCCTCGCCGAAGCTGCGCACTGCACTCGGCACATAACCATTGTCGGGGTCCCGCGCGTCGCCCGCGCCGGGCAAGACGCCACATTGGGTAATATCGGGTGTACCACCACCGCTGATAACCTCGTTCGACGGATCAACGCAGGCCGCTAATCCAGCGATCGCCAGCAATGGCAACAAACGGCGCCATCCAAACGGCGCAGCAAAATCGATAAAAATCATCCAGAATCCCCCTGTAAAACCCAATCCCGCTGGCCGTACCCACGGCTACCCAGGCCACAAGCTTATAAGCTTCGCTTAACGATCGCTCTGTTGTTCCGATAAGTGGTCGCTTGGCACAGACAAACGTTCAATTCACCGATAAAGTCATCGGCAGACGTTATGAAAGGCACCGCTAGCAGCCCCGTGGTGTATGATGATGGGCACCAAAATTAGCTAGCTAGCAGACTATTCAGAGCATGGCCGACCAAAGCACCTCCAACCCGAATCACGACGAACAAACCACCCACTTTGGCTTCAAACAAGTACCCGTTGGCGAAAAAGCTGACCGCGTGCGTGAGGTGTTCGACTCCGTAGCCGGCAAGTACGATGTGATGAACGATCTGATGTCGATGGGTATTCACCGAGTTTGGAAACAATACACCATCGACCTCGCCGCCCCCCGGGCTGGCGAACAAGCACTTGACCTCGCCGCCGGCACCGGTGACCTCAGTATTGCGATCTCGCGCTTGGTGAAAGATCAGGGCCGCGTGGTGATGTCAGACATCAACAACGAAATGCTAGCGCAAGGCAAAGTTCGCTTACGCAACAAAGGCATTGCTGGCAACGTCGAATTTATGCAAATCGACGCCCAAAACATCCCCTTTGAAGACAACACTTTTGACCTGGTCACGATTGCTTTCGGCTTACGCAATGTGACCGATAAAGACCTCGCGTTGCGTGAAATTTTGCGTGTGCTACGCCCCGGTGGCCGCCTGCTGGTACTGGAATTTTCAAAACCCGTAGTGCCCGGCCTAGCGCCCATCTACGATCAGTACAGCTTTAAACTGCTGCCACTAATGGGCCGACTGGTAGCGAATGACGAAGAAAGCTATCGCTACCTAGCAGAAAGCATTCGCATGCACCCGGGCCAAGACGAGCTGAAAGCCATGATGGACAACGCCGGTTTTGCTCGCACCCAGTATTACAACCTGACCGGCGGCATTGTGGCGGTACACCGAGGATATAAGCTGTAATGAGCGCCTCAGCAAACCCGAGTTGGCTAAATGGCAGCCCGCTGATTGGGGCCATTGAAATTGCGGTAAACCGCCTAGCGCAAGAACACCCAGAAGCCGCAGCCCGCTTGCATGCATTAGAGGGCCGTAGCCTGCAGCTGGATATACGCAAAGCCGGCCTTGGTATGCGCATGCTCGCGCGCAGTGGTCGGCTAGAAGTGAGCTTGCCGCCACAACCCGCGACCCAAGACAATCGCCCCGATGCCCGCATTGAAGCCGGCGTCGGCGACCTAATGCGTATGGCCGCCGGCCAGTCTGACGCGGTCAGCATGATTGCCAGCGACCTGCGGATTGAAGGCAATACCGATGTTGCCAAGCAATTCCAATCGCTGCTGCAAGAAGCGCCGCTCGACTGGGAAGCCCAACTCGCCAAGGTAGTAGGTGATGTTCCGGCATTTGAACTAGGCCAAATTGGCAAACGCTTATTTGGCCTAGCGCAGCATGCGGCCAAGAGCTTCTTAACCGATGGCACTGAATATTTGCGCGACGAGACCCAAGACCTAGCGTGGCCACACGAGGTTAAAGCTTTTCGCCAAGACGTAGACGCATTACGAGACGATGTGGCCCGTTTTGAAGCGCGGATTTTTCAACTGAAATCGCGCCGCCAAACCCAATAACCCGCGCCACCCCTGTTAGACCACCAAGCATATGATTGGCCTGCAACAAACTCGACGCCTGCTCCAAATTAACCGCGTCTTTACCCGCTACGGTTTAGATGAAGTCTTAGTCGCCCTAGGGTTAAATCAAGCCCGCTGGATCGGCCGCCTGCAACCGCATTTGGCGCTGACACGCCGAGACATCCTCAAGCGCCCGCGTGGCGAGCGCATTCGGCTCGCTCTAGAGGAGCTCGGCCCGGTTTTCGTCAAACTCGGCCAAGCACTGTCCACGCGCATTGACCTGTTGCCTGAAGACATCGCGGTTGAACTAATTAAGCTGCAGGACAAAGTCACACCGTTTGACGCCGAATTGGCCCGCGAAGCAATAGAAACTGCACTTGGCCAACCGGTAACCGAGCTATTCGCGAGCTTTGAAGCCCAGCCCCTTGCCTCAGCTTCGGTTGCGCAAGTCCATCGCGCAACCCTACACAGCGGCGAAAAAGTGGTGGTGAAGGTGCTGCGGCCTGGCATCGAAAAAACCATTCGGCGTGACGTCGCGGTGCTTTATGAGCTTGCCAGAATTGCCTCCAAATACAGTAGCGAAGCTGGCCGACTACGGCCGCTAGAGGTGGTGGCTGAATACGAAAAAACCATCCTCGACGAATTAGATTTGCTGCGCGAGGCGGCTAACGGCTCCGCATTACGGCGCAACTTTGAAAACTCGCCGCTGCTTTACGTTCCCACGGTACATTGGGATTACTGCCGCCAGCAAGTGCTAGTCCTCGAAGAAATCCAAGGCATTCCGGTTGGCGACATCACCCGCTTAAAGGCGGCTGGCACTAACTTCAAAACACTGGCCGAGCGTGGCGTCGAGATCTTTTTTACCCAAGTATTTCGCGACAACTTCTTCCATGCCGATATGCACCCCGGCAATATTTTTGTCGATAGCCGCGACCCGGAAAACCCACAATATATATCGGTGGACTTCGGCATCATCGGTTCGCTCACTGAAGAGGACCAGCGTTATTTGGCCTATAACTTTATCGCCTTTTTCAATCGCGACTACCGCCGCGTCGCCGAGCTACATATCGAATCTGGCTGGGTGCCAGCTGACACCCGAGTCGACGATTTCGAAGCGGCCGCACGCGCCGTCTGCGAACCATTTTTTGATAAACCGCTAGGCGAAATTTCCTTTGGCATGGTGCTACTCAGACTATTTAGTCTCGGCCGCCGCTTCAAAATGGAAGTCCAGCCACAACTCGTGTTGTTGCAAAAAACCTTGCTTAACATCGAAGGCCTAGGGCGCCAGCTATACCCTGAACTTAACCTCTGGGACACCGCCAAGCCGTATTTAGAGCAGTGGGCTAAAGATCGTTTCAGCCCACAGGCCTTGTGGGAGCAGTGGCAACATAAATTGCCAGAATTACCCCATAAAGCTTGGCACCTAGCGCAGCAGCTTGAACAGCTAAACCTGCCGCAAGCCCTCGCGCAACAGCAGCAGCAACTTGAGCGGCTAATCGAAGCCCAAGCTGCAGCCTCTCGTCGCCATCGATGGACGCTTATCGGCGCTTCGCTACTGTTGGTCGCAACCTTGCTTCAATTTGGCCTTGGCATCAGCCAGAATAGTAAAGAGTTAGGCATTGTGCTGTCTGGCTTGGGGTTATTGTGTTGGCTAAGGGGGTCAAAATAATGAACATCAAGAGACTAACCATCATTTGCGTCGCCGCCACGTCAATTGGCACCAGCGGATGCGTACAAAAAAACAATAGCGGGCAATCGGTTACATCAAAATCCAGCCAGCCAGTCTGGGGTGACGACAATTACCTCAATGGGGTGATGGCTTGGCGGCATCAAGACCATAAAAATGCGGCACGCTTCTTCTTAGAGGCATACGATGAAGACGACGCCCGTGCCGAAGCCATGCTCGGCGTCCTCTATGTAAAAGGGGCGGGAGCATTTAAAAGTGCCGAGGTGGGGCGCGGTTACGCGATTGCTGCCGACCAGCGACCCGACTTTGACGCGTATCGTTTCTATCACCAGCAGTGGCAAACCGCCCAAGATCCGGACTTGGCATACCTGATTGCTTGGATTCTAGCAAACCGATTTAGCGGCCAAGCTAAGCAAGATTATCGCGAGTGGATCACTCGTGCAGCCCAAGCAGGGCAAGCCGATGCGCGCTACGAAGTGGCTAAGTACTTAAACTAATAGGCCGACTTAAGTAAGGTTTCTATCGCCAACCGCCCGTTTATCTGGGCGAACTGACCGTTTGGCCAGATTTGGTCTATTTCGGCTAGGCAATTAGGCCCACGCCTGTTAAATTCTAATCGCAATGGTTTTTCTGCATTGCGATTTACAACGATTACTAGGTGAAATGGAATGGCTCGAAAACCCGCCAAGGAACAAGGCGATACCCTAAGAATTATTATCGATTCTGCATTTGCGCTATTTGGTAAATACGGCTACGACGGCGTATCAGTAGACCAAATTGCGAAAAAGAGCGACCTATCAAAAGGTGCCATGTATTGGCACTTTAAAAACAAAGATGATTTATACGTCGCTTGTCTAAAAGAAGTTCACGATATTTTTAACCGCTACGTGTTTTCAGCCGTGGCAGGCGAAAATAATGTGCCGGACGCGCTCAATGCGCTAGTCGATGGCGTTGACACCATGCTGCACGACCGCCTGGTTAACCGCGGCATTGCCGGCTACTGGCTTGAGCCATCAGGCCGCGCCGACAAGCGTCGCATTGATGCCACCAATAAAGTGTTTCAAGACAATGCGCTTAGTATCTTGCTTAGCCTATTTGAGAAAGGCCGCTCGACTGGCCAAATGGCCTTCGACGAAGACCCAGAAGTATTAGCGCTCGCCTTGATGTCGTTGGTAGAGAACTCGGTACTGACCTTCCGTCGCGGTGGCGCAGCAGAGACTCGCAACACCAGCCGCATTTTGATGAACGCCTTCTTCCGGGCCTACGGCAAAGGCCTCGCGCCAGCCAATACCGGCGAGTTCGGCAGCGATGGAAAACGCCTAGCGGTATAACGGCCAAATTAGGTTGATCGCTTAAAAGCCCGTCCTCTGGATGGGCTTTTGCATTTCTGACAAGCATCAAATGCGGAAACGACGCTGCAACGGGCGAGACGAGACAACACAATAAGCCGATGGCAAAGCAAGCAAATCACCAAGCCCGCTACCAAGCTGACTATCAACCCAGCCATCCCGTCTTGCCCGCTGGGCAAAGCTGGAGCCACCAGCTAGACAATGGCATCACGCTGCGTGGCGAGTTCATTGAGGCCGCCAAGGGAGCGGGCCAACCGGTGTTGCACTTTGCCCACGGCAACGGCCTGAGCTGCCGTAGTTATGAGCATTTTTTGGCCTATTTGCACCAAGACTTCGCTTTGTTTTTGCAAGACAGCCAAGGCCACGGACTCAGCGACGGCGGCGACCCCAAACAAACACCCTTTATCGGCTGGAACCAAAGCGCCTTGCGCATGGCTGCGGTAATTCAGCAGCAGCAAGCCGATGGCTGGTTGCGTAATCGTCGCCTGATTGGCGCTGGCCATAGCTTTGGCGGCGCCCTCACTTTGTTAGCGAGCAAGCATCATCCAACGCTGTTTGAATCCTTGGTGCTGTTTGACGCCATGATGTTTCCGCCCGCCATGGCCGCCGCTATGAGCTCGCTCGCTAGCACCAAAATGGCAAAACATTCACCGCTAGCGAAACAAGCGGCCAAGCGCACCGCCGAATGGTCAGATATCGAAAGTGCGTTTCAGTACTTCTACCAACGCGGCATGCTGACCACTTGGCACGACGATAGTACGTATAGCTATCTGCACAACAACCTTAGTCCGCAAGCCGATGGCAGCCATGTACTGCACTGCCCGCCGTGGATTGAGGCCAGTATTTTTGCCGACGCGCCGCGTGGCCTGTGGAAAACACTAAAAGATCTCAGCATTCCTACCACCTTGTTTTATGGCAGCGACACCTACTCCTTTATTGAGCCGGCCGCCAAACGTGCCAGCCGTATCAATCGGCTGATTACTGCAGAGCCCGTGAACGGCAACCACTTCTTTATGCTGGAGCGGCCAGATTGCCTAGCCACACATCCCATCTGGCAACAGCTGCTTGATCAGGCCACTACGACGGTTCGTTAGTACTCAGGTCCTTCCGCATTCGGCGACAACCCGGCAAACCCCGTTGGCTAAACGGTGGGTAATCACGCGCTTTATGAACCGACATCCCAAAGCGCTCATATAAGGCTTGCGCCAACGGATTATTGGTGGCCACATCAAGCTCGTAATAACGTTTGCCACGCGTAACCGCGCGCTGCTCAAAATGGCTTAATAAAGCGCTGCCAACGCCCATGCCGCGAGACGCCTCGGCCACGCCCAGGTTAGCAACGTAATCAATATGCTTAGCCGGAGCCGGCATCAGGTACTTGCCGAACTGCAACATTCGCCGGATACGGCCAACGCTGCCAAAATCAAAATAACGTAACACCTGCCAAGCGGTTTGATTGCTGAGCTGGCTGTACTCCACACCGCTATAAACGGAGATAGAGCCCAATACTTGACCGTCTACTTCAGCCAACCAATGCCAACGATAGCCCGCAACCCCTCTGCCGCTTATCCACGCCCGCCGCAAATAGGGCATGGACGATTCCGCACTGCCATCACCAAACAAAAAGTCCCACACCAAGGGCCCCGAGCTGTAGATCAACGGCAGCGCCGCATCGACATCACTCGCTGTAGCCGGACGGATTTGGATAGCGGACGGATTGCTAGCGGTCATCTTTTCGGTATCCTGTGAGGGCGTTAATAAAGTGAGAATAACAGCATGCAATTAGTCAGCAATAGCTTTGAGGATGGCGCCGCAATTCCTAGCCAATACGCCTTTGGCAAACACCACCCGAGTGACAATGTTGAGTTGTCCGATAACCTTAACCCGCATCTCCACTGGCTAGACGCACCCGAGGAGACCAAGAGCTTTGTGCTGCTATGTGTTGATACGGATGTGCCAACGGTTGGCGACGACGTCAACCAAGCGGGTAAAACCGTGCCAGTTGACCTCCCGCGCGGCGAGTTTTACCACTGGGTGATGGTGGATATTCCGGCCGCTGTCTCTAGCGTTGCTGAAGGCAGCTGCTCAGATGGCATTAGCGCTGGCGGCAAGCAGTCGCCAACAGGACCAGGGCGGCAGGGCATCAATGATTACACCAGTTGGTTTGCCGGTGACCCGGACATGGCAGGCGACTATTACGGCTACGATGGCCCCTGCCCACCTTGGAATGACGAGCGCGTGCATCATTACCATTTCAAATTATTCGCCACCGACCTCGACAGCTGTGCCGTCGATGGCGCTTTTACCGGCAGCGATGTGCTTGCAGCGATTGAAGGCCATATTTTGGCCGAGGCCGAACTGGTCGGCAGCTACCATATTTATCCGAATGCTAAATAACGGTTCCCCTGGCTTGATCTAGGGCAGCCACCCAATTCGGCAATAGCTCACCGGCTGGCTGGCTAAATTTCCACCGCACAACGGCGGATACTTCAGTTTCCGCCGGGTTGATCTCGATGGTGGTAATGCCGGACTGTGCGGCCGCCAACACAGGCTCGGCGATGTACGGAAATACGCTGCTGGTACCGACACTTAGCACTACATCGAAACCCCGCTGCAACTGCTGATATAGCTGATCCAGCGCTGCGGTAGGCAACATCTCACCAAACAAAACCACCTCTGGCCGCACTAAGGCTCCACAGTCAGGGCAACTAGGTGCCTGGTCTGGCTGCGCATCCCAGCGGCTGTAATCATCCAATTGCGCCTGCCAAGCGCAAACTGTGCAAGTCACATGACGCGCATTACCGTGGATTTCGACCACATTGCGGCTACCCGCATCCGCATGAAATCCGTCAATATTTTGCGTCAACACCCACACGTCGGCGTGTCGCTGCAAGTCGGCAATCGCCTGATGGGCTGCATTAAATCCTGCCTCTCGGCAGCCAGACTCAATTTGGCGCAGATACTTCCACGTCAATGCGGGTCGCTGCGCTAGCATTTGCCCTGACAACGCGGCCTCAATTGGCACGCCATCCTCGGTAGCTTGGTCGTTATACAACCCCCCAATGCCGCGATAAGTCGGCAAGCCAGACTCGGCCGACACCCCGGCACCGGTAATAAACAACACCCGCTTTGCCGCCGCCAATGCGGCCAACACTGCGTTAAACTCTGGACTTGGATTTTCTAATACAGACATGGCGACGATGCGATCCCTATTTTGGCTAAATTTTTGTCTGGCCGTATTTTTTAGTTTCTTCGAGCTGGTAATGCTCGTACTCATTCTGCTTTACAGCAGCGTACTGGGCGAGGTCCGTACCAGCCAAGAAGAGTTAAATGGCATTTACGTTGTTAGTGCCTATGTCGCGGGTTTTGTCTTCTGTGCCGGGCTAACGGCTTGGGCGCTTAACCCTAAGCGACCCACCTCGCCGCCAAAATGGTTTGTGCTAAGCCAAACCGGCGCAGTACTGATGGCGCTGGGCGCTACTATCTTTATCAGCAACTTAGCTTAAGGCTAGATTTGTGAACCGCGGCATTGCAGTTTAGAATTTGCTGTCCGATTGCCATAATGCCAATAAGAAGCCTTGGGAACGATTATGTTGAAGAAAACAATCATCGCTGCTGCGACAGCGACCGCCTTATTAAGCAGCGCCAACGCGCTGGCCGCTGGAGACGCGGCAGCCGGTGCGAAAAAAGCACAAACTTGCATGGGCTGCCACGGTGTTGACGGTTACTTCAACGTTTATCCCAGCTACCGTGTGCCCAAACTCTGGGGCCAACACGCGCCGGCTTTGATTGCGGCGCTAAAAGCTTATAAAACCGGCGCGCGCAAACATGAAACCATGACCTCACAAGCGGCCGATTTGTCTGATCAAGACATGGCCGACATTGCCGAATTTTTCTCCAGCAACAAAACCCGCCCCTAGGCGGCCCAACGCTGAGCTTTTAGGAGTCATTTGATGAAACGTATTTTACTAGCTTCGGCATTGTTGCTTACCGCTGGTTTTACCCACGCGGCCGGCGACGCTGCTGCAGGCGAACAAAAAGCCGCAGCCTGCATGGCCTGCCATGGTGCTGGCGGTAACAGCACCATGCCCAACAACCCGATTTTGGCCGGCCAACATCGCAGCTATCTAGTGCACGCATTGAAGTCTTATAAAGATGGCACCCGCAGCAACCCCATTATGCGAGGCATGGCTGCTGGTTTGTCGGAACAAGACATTGAAGACTTAGCAGCGTATTTCGCAGCACAACCCGGCTTAAACTAAGTCCAACACAGCAGATACAAAAAAGCCCCGCTTCGACGGGGCTTTTTTTATTTCGCATCACTTAACCAAATATCACGACACCGCCGTTGGCTGGCGCATCATAGTATTCACCACTAAACCATCTAAAAACTTGAGTGATTTTTGTTGTTGTAGCTCAAAACCAAACTTTTGGTAGAACGGCACCAATTCCGCCACGGTAGTTTCTAAATAACAAGGCACTCTGTCCGCATCCGCCAACCGACAGACATGACGCACAAACGCGCTACCCACGCCCTCTGATTGCTGCGCAGGGTTAACGCCAAGAAAGAATAAGTACCAATGGGGCTGATTCGGCTGCAACTTGCGAATTTCCCGCTCATAGGCGGCATAGCGCATCGTGGGCCCCGGACCAATGGTCAACGCACCAAAACCACTCAACAACCGGCTAATTAAACTCGGTTTAGTCATTCTGGGCGGATACACCACTGCCGCACCCGTTATTCGACCAGCCTCGCGAACCACAAATATCCGTCCACGCTGGAACGCGATCTCCATCACGCTGCGATAAACCCGACGTACGCGACGCAAACGAATTTCATCGTCTAAATTGGGAAATGCCTTTAACGCCAGCGCGTTACGGAAAAACGCCTGTGCAATTACCTCAACGGCATCCGGCAGATGGCGTCGATTAAGGTTTTCAATAGTGACGTGTGCGGGCTTGCTCATGGGTGTCTTGTGCCCCTCCTAATGGCCCTTAGTTTTACCACAATTCACCCCATTTTCTCCATTACCTCAGGCCGTATTAACCCCAAACTAGCCCGATCTGCGGCGGTTATTGGGCAGCTTTTGTCGGCCCAGCGCTTGCTCGGTAACCGTGGCTTTGCCAGAATGCGCAATCTCACAATTTAATCCTGCTCCGGATAGAACAAAAACAACAACCCGCTGCGGGCTAAAACCTTCTTTATATATACGTCTTCGTTACAGGAGTAATTCGCAAGATGATTTACCAAGGACAGACCATTCAGGTCTCACAGGTCGACTCAAAAGCAGGCCCTATTGCCGAGCTTACCTTCGACAACCAAAACGACTCTGTTAACAAATTTAATGCAGAAACCGTAGGCGAGCTTAAGGCTGCGGGTGAGGCGATTGCCGCAGCAGGTGTTAAGGGTCTATTAGTTACCTCTGGCAAGCCAGTATTTATTGTTGGTGCCGACATCACCGAGTTTGGCAAAAGCTTCTCTGAAGGCGAAGACAAACTACTCGGCTGGCTAGAAGAGTCCAACGCAGTATTTAATGCGATTGAAGACCTCGACATGCCGTCAGTAACCGCTATTAACGGTATCGCGCTGGGCGGCGGTTTTGAAATGGCACTGGCCACTGACTACCGCGTTGCCGGCAGCAAAGCGTCAGTTGGCCTGCCAGAAGTTAAATTAGGCATCTTCCCGGGCTTTGGTGGCACCGTACGCTTGCCACGCCTAGTCGGTGCCGACAACGCGATTGAGTGGATTGCGGGCGGCACGCCGAACAAGCCAGAGAAAGCGCTGAAAATTGGCGCGGTTGATTCTGTAGTAGAAGCTGGCAAAGAGCGCGACGCTGCCCTAGCCATGCTAGAGCTAGCCATCAACGGTAGCTTCGACTGGAAAGCACGTCGTGCACAAAAAACCGGTCCACTAAAACTCAGCCCAATCGAAGGCATGATGGTGTTCGAAACTGCGAAAGGCTTTATCGCTGGCAAAGCGGGCCCGCATTACCCAGCACCGGTTGAAGCCGTTAAAGGCATTCAAAAAGCCGCTGGCATGAGCCGCGACGACGCACTAAAAGTTGAGCACGCGGGTTTTGCCAAAGTGGCACAAACTACGGTTGCTGATGCCTTGATTGGTTTGTTCCTAAACGACCAATACCTGAAAAAATTAGGTAAGAAACACGCCAAGATTGCGAAAGACGTTAAGCAAGCGGCGGTATTGGGCGCCGGCATCATGGGTGGCGGTATCGCTTACCAGTCTGCCGTGAAAGGCACTCCCATCATCATGAAAGACATCGCTGAGCCGGCCCTTGAGCTTGGCATGGGTGAAGCCACCAAGCTGCTTGCTAAGCAGGTTGAGCGTAAGAAAATTGATACCGCCAAAATGGGCAAAGTGCTATCTAGCATTCGCCCAACCCTAAGCTACGGTGACTTCGGTGAAGTCGACATCGTGGTAGAGGCGGTAGTTGAAAACCCGAAAGTGAAACATGCGGTATTAGCCGATGTTGAGAAGAATGTAAAAGAAGGCACCATCCTGACTTCTAACACCTCTTCGATCTCAATCAGCTACCTAGCCGAAGCGCTAGAGAAGCCTGAAAACTTCTGCGGCATGCACTTCTTTAACCCGGTACACCGGATGCCGTTGGTGGAAATTATTCGTGGTGAAAAATCATCTGACGAAGCCATCGCGACTACCGTGGCCTACGCCAGCGCCATGGGCAAAACCCCGATCGTGGTTAACGACTGCCCCGGCTTCTTGGTTAACCGCATCCTATTCCCATACTTCTTCGGCTTTGGCGGCCTAATGAGCGAAGGCGCTGACTTCCGCCAAATCGATAAAGTAATGGAGAAATTTGGCTGGCCGATGGGCCCGGCGTACCTGAACGACGTGGTAGGCGTAGATACCTCTCACCACGTAGGCGACGTACTAGCCGAAGGTTACCCAGACCGCATGAAAGTGACCGAACGCTCTGCACTCGACGTGCTGTATGAAAACGAACGCTTTGGTCAGAAAAACGGCAAGGGTTACTACGAGTACGTGCCAGACCGTAAAGGTAAGCCGAAGAAAGTCTACAACGAAGAAATCGAAAGCCTACTGGACGAAATTCGCCCAGGCCGCAAAGAGTTCTCGGACGAAGAAATTGTTGAGCGCCACATGATCCCAATGATCATCGAGACCGCTCGCTGCTTAGAAGAAGGTATTGTGGACTCGGCGCAAGAAGCTGACATGGGCCTCATTATGGGCATCGGCTTCCCGCCATTCCGTGGCGGCGCGCTTAAGTATGCAGACACCCTAGGCATGGCCAATATCGTCAAACTATGTGACGAGAAATACAGCCACCTTGGCAAGCTGTTCGAACCCACCGAGAAAATGCGTGAGATGGCAGCATCTGGCGCTCGCTACTACGGCTAAGCCGTAGTCGCCTTCCGAACAAGATTTACGCCTAGGAGATTATCACTATGGCAAATGCAGTAATTATTGACGCCGCTCGTACGGCAATGGGCCGCTCGAAGGGCGGTATGTTTCGTAACGTTCGCGCCGAAGACCTTTCTGCCGAAGTCATGAAAGGCCTACTGGCCCGCAACGAAGCGATTAACCCTGAAGAAATCGATGACGTAATCTGGGGCTGCGTACAGCAAACGCTAGAGCAGGGCTTTAACGTAGCGCGTAACTCAGCGCTACTGGCAGGCATCCCCCAGTCTGTTCCCGCGCAAACCGTTAACCGCCTTTGCGGTTCTTCAATGACCGCAATCCACATCGCCGCCGCCAATATCGCGGCTGGCATGGGCGACACCTACTTAGTCGGTGGTGTTGAGCACATGGGCCACGTACCCATGACTCACGGTTACGACGCCAACCCAGCATTGTCGAAAAACACCGCAGCAGCGGCTGGCATGATGGGCCTTACCGCGGAAATGCTGGGCAAAATGCACGGCATTACCCGTGAAGAGCAAGACCAGTTTGCGCTGGCTTCTCACCAGAAAGCCATTGCCGCACAAAAAGCCAACGCTTACGGCGATGAAATCATTCCGGTTGTCGGTCACGACAAAGACGGCAACGCCGTGGTTTGCGACACCGACGAAGTTGCGCGTGAAGACGCTAGCTTTGAAGGCCTGTCGGCGCTACGCCCAGTGTTTAACCCACGCGGCGGCACCGTAACTGCTGGTAACGCTTCTGCATTGTCAGACGGTGCGGCGGGCATGATTGTAATGTCAGAAGACAAAGCCAAAGCACTTGGCCTGAAGCCAATGGCACGCATCAAAGCCACTGGCGTGGCTGGTTGCGAACCATCAATTATGGGTCGCGGCCCTGTACCAGCCACCCAAAAAGCCTTGAAGGTTGCTGGCCTTGATATCACCGACATGAACTACATTGAGCTTAACGAAGCCTTTGCAGCGCAAGGTTTGGCGGTATGTAAGGAACTCGGCATCAAAGAGTCGCCATTGATGGAAAACATCAACATCAAAGGCGGCGCGATTGCACTTGGCCACCCACTGGGTTGCTCAGGCACGCGCATTACCGGCGCGTTGGCCCACATCATGAACCAGAACGACGCACAGTATGGCCTAGCCACCATGTGTATCGGCCTAGGTCAGGGTGTCGCCACCATTCTCGAGAAAGCGTAATCCTTACGGTTTAGTTCGAGCTATAAAAAAGCCCCGCATCGCGGGGCTTTTTTTATTAAGCAAAAAAATCGGCTTAACTCGATGCCGCTTTAAAAGCGTCTAAGCGTGACTTAACGTCTGCTTCTACTTCGTCAGCCTTGGCTTCGGCTTCCGAGCGTTTGGCTGCTGCATCCGCTTCCAACTCAGCTTGTTTAGCTTCGGCCTCTGCTTTCGCTTTCGCGGCTTTCGCTTCCAGTTCCGCTTGCTTGGCGGCTACCGCTGCGTCCGCTTCGGCTTTAGCAGCCGCTGCCTGAGCTTCGGCATCAGCCTGCTCTGACTCAGCTTTGGCTTCCGCCTCTTCTTCAGTCACCCCAAAGATACTTTCGGTCAGACTCTGCCACCAGCTCTTTTCGGTTTCCTCAGCGGCGTAACCCGCAGTGGCGAATACCAATCCAAACGAAACTACCAATACTTTAATCATCATTGACCTCCTAAAAAATGGAGGCGCACTATAACTCAAGCCGCTGCAATCCTTTAAGCATCAAGGCCTCAGTATCTCTGTCAGTAGGGTGAAAACTGGGCTTAAACCAAGCCAGCAGACCAGGGATAACACGGCGGATGGGGCCAGGATTACCCCATAAGAACCACCAAGCTCTAAGCCAGCCTCTTATATTCCAAAACTGCTTATCCGCTTTTACCAGCATGGTGTGGAAAATAAAGATATTGAGCCAAAAATGCAGCGTGACCTCCAGCATAGCGAAACTACGTACCCACCAGGCGTTGAAGCCACGGCCCATAACGGCGGTGTAGACATCAAATGCAACGGCCTTGTGCTCCGACTCCTCAACCGCATGCCAATTCCATAACCTCTGCATCCGAGGGTCTGCTTGCTTCATCAAGGTGTCGTTACTCAACACCACTTCGGCCATCAGCGCGGTGTAATGTTCTAAACAAGCGGTAACGGCCAATCGAAAAATCGGTGGGGTGTACTTTTCCGTGGCGGCAATTTCACGCTTTTCGCGCGCTTCAATTTTGGCGACCGGATAACCCTGCCGCGCCATCACATCATTCAGCTGCTGATGCTCGCGCCCATGCATCGCTTCTTGCCGAGTAAATGCATCAACGTCGGCCTTGAGCTGAGGATCATCAATACGCTTAGCGAACCGTCGTACGCTGCGGATGAAAAAACGTTCACCCTCTGGGAAGGTAACCGATAAGGCATTCATAAAATGCGTACGGTGTGGACAATTCGCCAACCAATGGCGAGGTAAACTGTCGTCGATACCAAAATCGATATCTCGATGGACAATTGACGACTGCGCCGTCGTATTCGTCATGATGGCCTCCTCATGCTCGACCGTTTTTCGCAGCAGCAGGCAAAATAGCTTGCTACAATTAACAAAAGTATACAAACGTATACGCCAATAGCAAGATTAAACTTTAACGAGCCTGATTCATGGTCAAAAACGATTTTGAAGGCCTACGCCGATTCACTGTTACCCAACCTTTAATCACCGTACTGCTGAGCCTAGCGTTAGTGGCATTAGCTTTTAGTGGCATTGTTAAACTTAAACAAACCACCGATTACCGCGTGTATTTTGGTGAAAACAATCCGCAACTGCAGGCCTTCGAAACCTTTGAAGCCCAGTTTGAGCAGAAAGAAATTCTGGTGGTAGGAGTTGAAGCCAACGACGGCAATATTTTCAAGCCAAGTTCGTTGGAAGCCATCAGAGAACTGACCAATCGCGGCTGGGAGTTGCCTTATGCGCTGCGCTCGACTTCACTGGCTAACTTTCAAAACAGCTATGCCGACGGCGATGACATCATTGTCGAAGCACTGGTACCAGAAGAGGGGCCAATCTCAGTAGCGCAGGCCGAAGCGATTCGAGCTTTCGCGCTCAGCAGCGATGAGATCGTCGGCAACACCGCCTCAGCGGATGGTTCAGCAGGGGCGGTGTATATCACTACGCCGCTACCGCGAGTCGACCTCGAAGCAGAAGTACCCGAAGTAGCCAACGCGATACGCGCACTCACCGCTAAAATTGGTGAACAGTACCCCGGCCATACCTTTCACATTAGCGGCGTCGTAATGCTTAACGACGCCATGGCGCAAACCACGCGCTATGACCTTACCCATTTATTCCCCGCCGCTTACCTACTGATATTACTCGGGCTAGTGGCTTATTTCCGTCGGTTAATCCCGGCGCTCGCCACCTGGACCGTGGTGATCTTTTCAACCCTCGCTTCCTACGGCAGTGCTGGCTGGATGGGCATCACCATGAATGCCGCGAGTATGGCCTCTGGCATGATCGTCATGACTCTGGCAGTGGCTGACTGCGTGCATATTTTGGTGACTTACTACTACGGCATTGAGAAGGGCAAGACCAAACTCGACGCCATGCTGGAGAGCCTGCGACTCAACCTTCAGCCGGTATTTCTTACCTCCATCACCACCGCCATTGGCTTTTTGTCACTCAACTTCAGTGATTCACCGCCGTTTCGTGACCTCGGCAACATCGTCGCCGTCGGCGTTATTTTTGCCTTTTTATTGTCGGTATTTTTCATGCCGGCGTTGATGATGTGGCTACCCGCAAAGGGCAAGGCGAAAACCGAACAACGCTGGACCGATGGCTTTGCCAGTTTTGTTATTCAACACCAGAAAAAGCTATTGCTGGGCGTTGGCGCGCTTATCATCGCCTTATCGTCCGGCATCCCGCTGAATCGTTTTGGTGACAATTATGCCGAGTACTTTGCTGAGACCATCCCGTTCCGCAATGCGACCGATTTCTTAAATGAAAACGTTGTGGGCATGCAACAGCTGCAATACACCCTAATGAGCGATGAGCCCGGCGGTGTTAACGACCCTGAATTTTTACGCCAACTCAGCAAGCTGCAAGATTGGTATGAAGCCCAACCCAATGTGCGCAAGGTCATCAGCATTCTGAACATCCACAAGCGGCTGAATCGCACCATGCACGGCGATGATGAAGCCTGGTATCGCATCCCCGATAGCCAAGAACTCGCGGCGCAATACTTATTTTTCTATGAGTTGTCGTTACCGCAGGGCTTGAGTCTCAACACCATTGTTGACCCAGACAAACAGCAAACCCGCTTCATCGTACTGATGAATACCGTCGATGCTACCGACCTCACCACGCTGGGCAACAACGCCCAACAGTGGATGCAAGCCAACCTCCCGGCCAGCATGGTAGGCACTGCAGAGCCAGTGGGGATTGGACAAATGTTTGCCCAAATCGCTAAACGCAACTTCACCAGCATGATGGGCGGGATGTTGGTTGCGCTGGTGATGATCTCGGGCCTAATGATGCTCATGATGCGCTCGTTCCGTATTGGCCTGATCTCCTTAATCCCCAATATCGTGCCGGCCCTGATGGGCTTCGGCTTGTGGGGATTTCTGGTAGGCAAGATTGGCATCAGCTTGGCCATCGTGGGATCCATGACCTTGGGTATCGTGGTGGATGACACCGTGCACTTTCTGAGCAAATACCTAAGAGCGCGGCGCGAAGGCCAGCTAGACGCAGAACAAGCGGTGCGCTACGCCTTTCACAATGTGGGCAGCGCGCTGACGCTGACCACCATCATTTTGGCAGCCGGCTTTCTGATTATCAGCATGTCGAGTTATCAACTGACTGAGCACATGGGCGAGCTGACCTCCATGACCATTATGTTGGCGCTGGTTTGCGACTTTCTATTCCTACCGCCACTATTGATGTGGCTAGACCGAGATAAAAATCCGACAACTAAAAATAGTTAAAGAAGCTCAGCGCCAGCGAATGGCTGCTAGTGCCGAGGTCGGTGTCGGCCCAGTCTGCGCTTAAGCGCAGACCTTGGTTTCGAGCAAATTGCCAATGCAAGCCCACGCTGGCTTCGGCGCTGTCGACTTCCAGCCCCGACAAGGCGTAGCTTTCCCGATAATTCAGGCTTAATGCCCAAGCATCGCTTAATGACGATTTGGCCTCTAGGGCTGGGCCCGCGGCTAGGCGGCCATCTTTATGCAACAGCTGACCCCAGTGGCCGCTTAAATAGGCGCCCACAAATAGATGGCTACGCCCCGTGCCGAGGGCAATGCCCATATCACCCGCAAGATTAAAGCCGAGGTTGGGGTCGGCATTAACCGCCCGCAGCCATTCTGGCCGCCGCAGCGCGATATTCAAATTCCACGATGCTGGCTTGGCCCAACTGCTCCACACGTTGCGGGAGGTGGCAGACAGCAGCGTCAATGAATTTAACCGCAATCGATCCGGGCTCAGATATTGGCGTAGCTCGAGTTTGGCGAAATCGATGCCATAACCCGGCAAGAAACCTGCCGCAGGATCTAATAGATCATGGAACGCGGGGCGAATCGAAACGCCCAGCCACTCACCCATCTCATTGTCACCCAGGCTTACGCCCCAACGGGCTGATGCATGCGCCTGATCGGGCGACACTAAATTCGCTGTTGAAGGGGTGGAGGTAGCCGCCAGACCGAGTTTGCTGCGAGCTCGCAATAACCGATGCGCTCTGGGTAAGGCTTGGTCGCGCGCCATTTTGCCGCGTCGGAAATTGGCGTGTAACAATTCGTAAGCCGCATCGTAAATCGCAATTTGCGCCGGCTTTGCCAGCTGCAAAATGCGTTCATCTGTAGCCGCCATATCACCCGACACCAATTGCGCTACCCACTGCTTTTGCTCCGGCGGCAAGCTCACACGAATGGCATCTAAAGCGCGCTGACGAGACGGCCGTAGCACTGGCGGGCCGGCTACCAGCTGCTCAGTTTGCAGCCGACGTACGGTATCCACCGGAATCGCATATAACCCAAACCCCGGCGTGAGCTCAGCGCCTGGACGGGCGATCTCCAACAATGCCAGCAACTGCCAAGAACAGTTTTGGTTGAAGAAAAAGTAACGGAACGGTACGAGCTTGAGCTCCCATAAATGCTCTAACAATCGGGTTAACTCAAGCTCAGTTAAATTGAGTGGGTACTCCCATAAGTCACGGTGCTCAATCCAGGCATATTCTTTCACTTTGGTGTAATAGGGGAATAAGCCAAAAAAGCCCGGGAAGCCGCCGGTAATGCCCTTCACGGCATATTCAACCGGCCCTACGCCACGCACATCGGCTGCGTAGTTCACGGCGTAAGCTAATAAACCGGCTCGAGCGCCGGTTTTTGCACCATTAACCCGCAACAAGGTGTGACCAAACATTGAGCCAGGGCTGCTGATATAAGCATCGGGGAATACTAAAGTGGCTGATTGCGGGTTTAATTCCTCGCGCCAACGCTCTCGCTGCTCACAGCGCTGGGCCGGGAAATCCGCTCGCTTAAGGCCTAATTGCTGGCTCAGCCAGCGTAAGCGTGCCGGAAACGCGCACAACGCAGTTTCATCGCGCTGCGGCAAGAAGCGATTGGTGAATAAGGCATCAAGTGTCGCCAGCAGCTCACGGCGCGGATCGGTAGCACCCTGCTCACTGACAAATAAACGGTTGCCGCCAGCCAAACTTGCGTAACCGTCGCCGCGCGGCTGATAGTGCAGTAGCTTATGCCAATAAGGTTGATCCCATAGCGCCAGCCGCTCTGCTTGAGCAAGCGCTTTGGATAACGTCGCATGGCTGCCCGCCCTGCTTGATTCAGCAAACGCAGGACTCACCACAAAAAAAACGGACAGTGCGCAAAGCACTGCCCGTTTCATCATACGCATTAGCGTAATGTACCGAAGATATTAAGACTGCAGTGCATCAACCGCCGTCAATACTTCTTCGGCAGTCACATTTTCACTTGGGAAAATAGCCGCGAAGTTTTCCTGAATCAGAGCAGAAAACTCGGCACGGCCTTCAGCCTCAACACCATAAAGCTCAGCGAATACATCAAGCGATTCACCCATGCCGCGCGAAGCGTCAACCATTAACTGGTCTAGGTTTTCGTCAGTATAGATCGCTAATTTTTGGCGCGAAGTCACGGCATCGGTGCCATCGCAGCCCAAGGTACCAAAGGTAATACCAAAGGTTTGGTTACCGGTGGAACCGTTAGTGGTGGCCGCTAGAATATGCGCTACTTTGCCAGTTTGGTCGGCCCAAATAATAGAACCCACACCACAGCCTACCGCGTCGTCGGCGACTGCTGAAGCAAATGGCATCGCTGCCAATGCAGCTGTTGCTAGAAGTTTTTTCATTTCTTGTCTCTCCCCATGAGGAATCATTTCAGAACGTTCAATCAAGCCCAAAGGCCTGACCAGTGTATACAACCACGGGCGCTTGGCAAACCATTGTTTTCGTTGTTTATTCTCGCCCTGAAAGCTATCTTTATTTGCTTAACCGGTAGCAAATGCCAGTACACTGATCGGGCAGATCGCTACCGTGTCAATCACAGTAATCTCAGTTAGACAAAGGGTAAGTTATGCGTATTGCCATTATCGGCGCCACGGGCATGCTTGGGCACCATACTGCACTAGCCGCGCAACAAGCCGGACATGAGCTGGTTATTTTGCATCGTCCAAATAGCCAACTTGCAACCATTAGCGAACTCCAAGGTGAGCGCCGCGTGGCCACGCTGGACAAACGCCAATGGATGGAACGTGCACTAGAAGGCGTAGACACAGTGATTAACTGTGCTGGTTATTATCCAACCGCACCAAGACCCTGGCAGGCTGAAGTCAAACAGGCCTGCTACCAAATGCAAAAGTTCTACGACGCCTGTGCGATCCATCCACTTAAGAAGATTGTCTACCTAGGGGGCGCGATTGCGCTGCCCAAGCACCCGCAAGGGAAACCTGGGCATGCCGACTTACGCTATGCCCAGCAGCCCAATAACAAAAATCCGTATCTACAAGTTAAATGGGCCATGGATGAGCTTGCACTGAAACAGGCCGAACAAGGTTTACCGGTGGTGATTGGTATTCCTAGTATGACCTTTGGTGAATTCGACTATGGGCCAACCACGGGTCAGCTGGTGACAGAAATCGCCAACCAAACACTGCCCGCCTATGTCGCCGGCGAGCGTAATGTGATTTATGCCGGCGACGCCGGCCGGGGACTACTCGCCTGCGCAGAACATGGGCGACCGGGCCAGCGTTATCTATTAACCGGCGCTAATACCAATATGGATCAGCTGGTCGAGTTAATTAGCCAAATTGCTGATACCCCAGCCCCCAAAGCAGCGCCGCTAATGGCGGCCAAAGCAATTAACCAGTTGCAAACGCTTCGTTATCGTTTGGGTGGCCCGGTGCCAAAAGTTTCCGCTACGGCACTAGCCGTGATGTCGGCCGGGCAGCATTTGGACGGGCACAAAGCCGAACGGGAGCTTGGCTTTAAAGCAACCGTGCAAACCGAAGACGCGCTAAAGCGGACTTTAGCGTGGTTTAGAAACGTCGGTTATTGTTAGCCCGCCGCGGCGAATCACGGGCGCTACAACTGAGCTCGATAGCCAATCGCTTCGGCCATATGCTCCGCTTCAATCATCTCGCTACCCGCCAAGTCCGCCACAGTGCGCGCCACCTTAAGCAAACGATGATAACCACGCGCGGTTAAGTTCAATTTATGCAGCGCCGTGGCCAATAACGCCTTGGCCGCGGCAGTTGGGGCTGCTAAGCGTTCTAATTCGGCAGCTTCCAATCGCGCATTCGGTCTCGCCTGCCGTTGCTGCTGAATCTCACGCGCCGCGATCACTGCTGCTTGCAGCTGCTGTGAGTTCTCTACCGTGACGCTGTCGTCGGCCATTAATTCCGCGTGCTTCACTCGGGGTATTTGTAGATGGATATCCATTCGATCGAGAATCGGGCCCGATAACTTGGCACGATAACGCCGAATTTGATCGGGGGTATCACGGCAATCATCCGGATCGCCGCAGGGGCAGGGATTCATTGCCATCACCAATTGAAACTCTGCCGGGTACCGATACTTAAAGTTGGCTCGGGAGATATCAATATAGCCGTTCTCAAGCGGGTCCCTTAAAGCTTCGAGGCTTTTGCGCGGAAACTCGAGCACCTCGTCTAAAAACAAAACCGAGTGATGCGCGCGAGTAATTTCGCCCGGCTTGGCACCCCCAATTAGGGCGACAACCGAGGCCGTCTGATGAACAATCCGCGATTGCCGAGTCAACCAACTCACGTCAGCTAGCGGCTCGCCGACTAGCGATTGAATGGCCGCCACCTCCAACGCTTCCTGATTAGACAACGGCGGCAATATGCCACTCAGGCGCTTCGCCAACATCGACTTGCCAGACCCTGGCGGCCCCTCCAGCATGACATTGTGAGCGCCCGCGGCGGCAACCACCATCGCCCGCTTAGCCTGCGCTTGGCCCCGCACGTCGCTCATGTCGAGCATGGCGGGGGCTGACGCCGCATAGCTAGGAGCTGCTGCCCGCGGTAACGCTTGGCCACTATTAAAGGCCGCGACTAAGGACAACAGATGGGTTGCTTCGTGAACAGCGAGGCCATCAACCAAAGCCGCTTCGCGGGCGTTATCCGGCGGCAACACTAATGCACGGCCAACGGCGTTAACTGCCATGGCAATCGGCAGCGCGCCTCTAACTGGGCGCAGCTCACCGTTCAGTGATAGCTCACCGAGTAGCTCCAACTGATCTAGCGCCTGGGTATTAAGCTGGCCACTGGCCGCCAAAATACCTACCGCAATCGGCAAATCAAAAGCACCGCCTTCTTTGGGCAAGTCAGCCGGGGCGAGGTTAATCGTGACTCGGCTGGCTGGGTATTCAAAGCCGCTATTTTGAATGGCACTACGCACGCGGTCGCGGGCTTCACGCACCGAAGCTTCTGGCAAGCCCACAATATTCATGGCTGGTAGGCCACCGGCCACATGCACCTCTACCGTAACCAGCGGCGCTTTCAAGCCACGCAAGCCGCGCGTTAATACTTTGGCCAACCCCATGCCATAACCCCATGTAATGATTCGAGCTGGCCCGTACCCCTACCGGCCAGCTCGGCAATTATGCGTTGCTAGTTTGCTCGCCTAGGCACCCATGTTTTTCGCTAACAATCGGGTAATTAAGCGATTAGGCGTAAGGCTGGAGCCCAAAGCGCCTAATTTATTCGGCATGCCGGGCACCACAACCGCCTTGCCTTTTTCCATCGCGTTTAGGGCGTCATCCACCACCTGCTCAGCGGTCATCATAATGCCGGCCACTTTTTTCACCATGCCTTGCGCCTTGCTCGAGCCGGTAGCTTCAAAAAAGTTGGTGGCGACGGGCCCTGGACACAACGCGGTGACCGTCACACCACGGCCTTGGCATTCTGCATGTAAAGCTTCTGACAAAGACCGCACATACGCCTTAGTAGCGGCGTATACCGCCAAATATGGCATTGGCTGGAAGCTGGCGGTCGAGGCCACATTGATGATGGCGCCATGCTGGCGTTCTAGCATGCCGGGCAAAAACGCATGGCAAAGATCCGTTAACGCGGTGACATTGAGGTCCACTTCGCTGCGTTCTCGTTGTGGGTCGGCCTTCACAAAAGCCCCCATGGTGCCAAAGCCTGCATTGTTGATGAGCAAGTCCACTTGGCGGCCAAGCGCTTGTACGGCTTCGGCCACATTGTCGCGATTATTGGGTTCAATTAAATCAGCCGCCATCACGTCAATGGTGACGCCATGCTGCTCATGCAAATCACCCGCGATCTGGTTTAACGCATCTTCCGATCGCGCTACGAGAATCAGGTTGCAGCCCTTGGCCGCCAGCTTGTTAGCAAAAGCCTCGCCGATACCTGAGGAGGCGCCGGTAATGAGTGCGGTTGAGCCTGCGTATTTAAATGCCATGTTTGGTACTCCACGAAATAGGCATCGAGTGTACAAAAAAGCCCCACGTGGCGGGGGCTTATTACATTAGGCTGTTTGCGGCGTAGGACCGGGTAGCGCGTAACGAAAGATTCTTTTCCAAGCACCGCCAAGCTGACGCAAGAAACTTCGATTGTTGTAGTAAACCCCGTATTTTTCGCAAATCGCTTCGACTTCTTTGGCAACCAGGGGATAACGCCAAGCTGGGAGGTTGGGATACAGGTGGTGCTCTATTTGGTGGGACAAATGACCACTGGCCAACTGCATTAGCTTGCCCGATTTAATGTTACACGAGCCCATAATTTGACGCAGATACCAACGGCCTCGATGTTCCTTATCGTCGCCAACATCGTCGAACGTGTGCGCTTCTGTTCCGAAATGCCCGCAATAGATGATAGAAAACGCCCATACATTGCGGCTGATGTCGGCGATTGCATTACCTAACATGACCTTCCAGAAAAATGGCCCTGCCAGTAACGGCCACAATACATATTCCTTAGCGATATGGCGTAGTTGTTTACCCATATAACCGCGCCACTTCGGGTCTCGCCGGTCTTTCTGGTCAATATCTACCTCATCACCGGCGCAATAATTCGCAATCGCATATTGGAAGAACAGCGCATTTAAGACGTTATAGAGCGGCTGTAATAGATGCTTACGTTCCCAGGGCACATCCGGCGACATGCGGAATAAGCCATAACCAAAATCTCGGTCTTTGCCGATGATGTTGGTGTATTTGTGGTGCAGATAGTTGTGCTCGTGCTGCCAGCCCTCACTGGTCGGCGCCATATCCCACTCATAGTTACTGGACTGATACTTCGGCTGGTCTAAAAAGTCGTATTGACCGTGCAGCACATTGTGGCCCAGCTCCATGTTTTCAAAAATTTTGTAGAGCGACAGGTGCACCACACCTAATGCCCAACCAATCGGCTCAAAGCTAAACAAAATTAAACCTCGGCCAGTCCAATGGCAGTAGCGGGTAAAGCGAGACAATTTACGTAAATGGGCCGCATCTTTTTCACCGAGGTCGGTTAATTGCCGCGCAAGTACATCGTCCAACTCAGCCTGAAAACGATCTAACTTTTCGGTCGGCCAGTTTATTTGGGTGGTCATACCGCCAGCTCCACATCGCTTAATGGCATCGAGATACAAGGCAGGATCCATTCTCCTTCTCGCAGCTGTTGCAGCCCGGTTTTAATGTTCTCCACCGCGCCGCTAAGTTTGCGAGTTTCGCAGCTTCGACACACGCCTTGACCACAGCAACTTGGCATCACAATGCCAGCGGCCTGCACCGCCTGCAAAATGGTTTGGCCGGCGCGGACTGCAACCTCACGCCCGTCGGTCAAATGCACTTTGGCAACCACGTCTTCCGCCTCAAGCGGGAGCTCAGTGGCCGCCATCACCGGCTGAGGTGCCGCGCTAGAAAAGCTTTCGATATGCAATTGCTCCACCGGAATACCGACCGCTTTGGCCAAGGCTTCAGCACGCTCAAGAAAACCTGCAGGCCCGCATAAATAGCCATGGGCATTGTTTTCGTAGGCGGCAAGCCGCTGCTGCAAGGCCTCGTCATTTGGCCGCGCCTGCTTGGCGGTGTCGATTCGCTCAATACGTAGCTGCTGTGGGTATCGCTGCTGTAACGCGCGCCATTCATCAGTCATTAACGCCTGCGGCTGGCCTCTAAATAGATACAGCAGATTAACGGGCTGGCCCCCCGCCAAAGCCTGTTCGGCCAAAGGCAGCATGGGAGTGATGCCGGAGCCTGCAGCCCATAACCACAACGGGCTAGATACCGTCGGGCTCACAAATTCGCCCACCGCAGCAGAAATCCGCAGGGTGCTGCCAACCACTAACGCTGGTACTAGCTCACTCGACACCAAGCCGCCAGGCACCTTGCAAACCGTAATACGGAAACGATCATTGGCCTGATCAACAGCCGACACGCTATAACAGCGCTGAACCTGCTCAGCACCGTGCACAAACTGCACATTGATGAATTGACCCGGCTGGGGCCAGGCCCAACGCATGGCTGGCCTTAGCCAGATATGGGTGGCTTTCGCCAATGGCTCAACTGCTACCACGCGCGCCGGTGCGGCCTCTTGGCGCCACAACGGTTCCAGCAGAAAACTAAGCAAGTCTATGCTCTTAAGGCGCCATTGCGCCGCCATTACGGTTGGCTCTAGTCGATAGCCAAAGCGCTGTATGCGAGATCGAAGCTTTTGGACCGAGTTAGCTAAACCTCGGCCGGAATGAATGTGTTCTGTTGTTGCCATTTATAGTTCTGTGGACGCATGTACACCGAGCACCTTAGGGTTGGCAGCAACAAACTGTCAATTTTTTATACAAGATGGCGCTATTGCCATTGGCCAAGTGTTTGTTATTGCTATAAATTAGGGTTTTTCTATTTGTGTACACGCGTACACAAATGCGCATGGGCCAAGGCATGAGTACTCGCACTGACAAGAAGCAGCAAACTCGGCAGAATTTGATTGATGCAGCATTGCTGTTGCTAAGCCAGCAACGCAGCTTCGATTCACTTAGTCTGCGCGAAGTCACCCGCGAGGCGGGTTTAGCGCCGAATGCTTTTTATCGCCATTTTGATGATATGGCCGACCTTGGTTTGGCGCTAGTTGATGTGGCCGGACAAACCTTACGCACCGTGATGCGTGAAGCGCGACTTAAGATTGAGAGCAGCGAAAGCGCCATCGAAACCTCGATCGCAGCGTTTTTTGACCATGTAGTGCGTGAGCCGCAGTTATTCCATATGTTGCTTCGCGAACAGGTGAGTGGCTCCGAAACCTGGCGCCGTGCCATTCGCACAGAGATTCGTTATTTCACCAATGAATTGGCCGATGACTTGGAACGACTAGGCGCCGCCAAAGGCCGCCCAGTACACGACCCACTGAACACTGCCAACGCGATGGTGTCGATTACTTTCAATGGGGTTGGCAACGCGCTTGCCGCGTCTGACGACGACCGCCAAGCCTTAGCAAGCCGGTTAACACTGCAACTAAGAATGATTTTGCTGGGTAGTGAGCGCATTGCCCGTTCGCAAAAGCAACAGCGCTAGGGAACACTTTCTCGCAGCAAGCCTTCGCGGCGAATACGCCAATTTTCTTCATCAAAGGCCGGGGCAGAGCAGCGCTTATCTGTACAAACGTAAGCCGCTGGCATAGGGAATTTGGGATACGGCACATCGTCATTCATTAGCGGCCCTTCCGAACGGTCCCACCACTCAACCCGTTTGTAATCTACCGGGTCTTGTAAGGCACTTAAGAACATGGCCCGCGACACCGACGATTTTGTAGCTGTCGGTTTCGGCCCTACAACCGCGTAATGAATGGGTGATCGGCTAAGCTCCTGATCAAACAACAAGATGCCTGTGTCTTCCAACCTTGATAACGCAACCGGCTCTGCGGCCAAATAACGCATCGCGTGCTGCGCGGAGTCACGCCAACGTGACTGGCCACTGTGGTGATAGAGCCGGTTGAAGAACCGTCCCGCACTGATATTGATATCAATACCCAGCTGTGGCGTCAGCGGGTCATCAATTTTTGCGTCGACCCAGCCAGCCGGCTGGTGACGAAACTGATCGTCGATGAATCTAGCCACTGCCAGGCTCTGCTGCAACCACCGACGCTCGGCCGTGACTTCATACATCGCCAGCAAGGCATTGGCCATCGCGAGGTTATCTTCCAAGTATCGTGCCGCCGATTCGCTAGAAGCATGACTAAAACCATCTGCTTTACCATGACTCTGCAAAATCACATTAAGCGCTCGGCGCGCGCTGACCAATGCGGCTGCGGCCTTTTCGCGGTTGCTCGTGTATTGGTAATACCGTATCAACGCTTCTATCAACAAGCCGTTTTCACGCGCGTAAATATTCTTGTCGACCCGGGGAATCCCTTGTCGCAGTCGAGCCTTATCGTCGGCGGCAAAATAGTCGTGTGCCTTCTGGCCCGGTATTAAATCGGCATCTTGGCTGGTATAGAAAGCACCGCTCGGCGCACGCAAAAATCGATGCAGGTAGCCCACAATGTGTTCCGCAGCTTGCTGATAACGAGGCTCCTTAAACACCGCGGCCGCGAGCGCATATAGCCGCAAATAACGGGCTTGGATACTCGCTAACTTTTCATAATGTGGATGCAACCAGTCGCCATGCGTGCTGTACTGATAAACCCCACCCCATACTGGATCGATTAGGTTCAAAGCACCATCAAGAGTGCTAATCGCGACGCGGCGGGCGAACGCCACGTCTGCTTTATTGGCCTCCGGGTTTACCACCGTTGCCAAGGCATATTCGAGTGCGCCCGGCTCAATAAACTTTTGGGCGATCCGTAGACCACCAAGTTCTGGGTCCGAGGTGCGTACAAAGCGCTGCTTGAGCCGTTGTGTGAGTGACGCTGACAAATTCGAACTTGCTGACTCAACTTCTGGTCGCAAACGTGCAGCTGCTTCTGGTGTCGGATCAGCCACCACAGCAGCCAACAGGCGCTTGAATGGCTCGGGCGCGATATATCCCGCCCGCTTAACTAACTCTGTACCGTCGGCTTTTAAGATAATAGTGGCTGGCCAACCCCATTCACGATAGCGATTGGCAAGGTCAGGGCGGGCATCATGATCGACCCGCACGGGAATATAGTGTTGATGAATATAGTCAGCGATGCTCGGCTGACTATACGTTTCTTTGTCCATCACGTGACACCAATGGCACCACACGGCTTCCATCTCGAGCAAAACCAGCTTGTCTTCCTGGGCCGCTTGAGTAAATACGGCAGGTGACCAACTTTGCCATTTCACCAATGTGTCTTTGGCGCTGGCATGGGCTGCACCAAACTGCAGTGCCAGAAACCCTAAAGCAAAAACCAACCGCATTGAACGCTCCAACCAAGCCATCTAAGGCTCAAACTTGTGTGTCATGTCTGACACACAATAATGGCTAACGTTCAGATCACTCGAAATGATGCACTTCAACACCACGGCTATCGCGCTCGGCGTCAGCCAACATGGCCTCAGCCACATGCTCAGCCAAGGTTGGGCGATATTTCTTTAAACCACCCATCAAAAACGGATTAAGCAGCGGCATTAACGCTTGACCAATACCTTCGCCAGAGCGGCTGGGTTGGTCTAAATGGTCACGCTTACCAATCAGTAGCGACGGCTGGTAAATATGTAAGGCGTCAAATTTCAGCGCCGTTAAGTCACGCTCCATATCGCCTTTGACTTGGTTGTAGTACACCTTTGATTGGCTTGACGCACCCAGTGCGGAAACCACGAAAAAACGTTTCGCACCGTTGTCTTGGCTTAGTTTTGCGAGTTCAACGGGGTAGTCGTGATCAATCCGATAAAATTGCGCCTTATCGCCACCCACGGTTTTGATAGTGGTGCCTAGACAGCAAAACACATCATCTACCGCCAACAGCTCGGCATAGTCTGCTGGGGCATTAATTAGGCTTTCGTAATCCGCCGTTACGCAGTGCAGGTGCGCAGCTGGCATCGGCTGTTCGCGCCGCAACAATACGGTGACTTGGCTATAGCGGTCGCTAGTCGCGAGCTGGTCCAACAGTAAGCGACCAATCAGGCCGCTACCACCTAGCACAAGGGCGCTACGCGATTCAGTACTCATGTGGGTTGTCCTTGTTTCATGGCCTCTAATTCTTCCCAGCGATTAAAGGCGGTTTCAAGTTCGGCTTGATACTGCGCCATTTTGTCTTGCTCAGCCGTAATCAGGGCAGACTCTTGCTTAAAAAATGCCGGGTCTGCCATGGCGGTACTAATGGCCTCCAACTCGGTTTCTAGTCGCTCAATTTCCGCCGGCAACATATCCAGCTCGCGTTGGTATTTATAACTTAACTTAACTGATTTAGCTGGGCCGGCCGAGCTAGACTTCTGGCTGGGCTTGGGCTGTTCCACCTTCTTTTGCGCTTGCGCTTGCTGCTTGCGTTGTCGTAACCAATCGTCGTAATTACCTACGTAGTGATTAAATTGACCGGGGCCTTCCCAGGTAATAATTCCATCAACCACATTGTTCACAAAGGCGCGGTCATGCGACACCAGAAGCACTGTGCCTGGAAAGCTGTCGAGTAAATCTTCCAGTAGCTCTAGGGTTTCTACATCCAAATCATTGGTAGGCTCATCCATCACCAGCAAGTTGGCGGGGTGGGCAAATAGGCGCGCCAGCATTAAACGGTTACGCTCACCACCCGACAGCACCGACGTCATCGACTGAGCCCGCTCCGGTGTAAATAAGAAAGCCTTCAGATAGCCCAGCACATGCAGTGGGCGGCCGTTGAATTCAACCTTTTCGTAACCTTCAGCAATGTTCCAAGCCGCCGTTTTATCTAACCGCAACGCTTTGCGCGTTTGGTCAAAATAACCCACCTGTAGATTGGCACCTTCAATCACGGTACCGCTGTCAGGCTGCAGCTCGCCCATCAATAACCGCAGCAACGTGGTTTTGCCACAGCCATTGGGCCCCATTAAACCAATCTTTTGGCCACGGGTAATTTTTAGGCTGAAGTCATTAACAATGGGCTGCCCATCAATCGAATAATTGAGTTTCTTAACCTCAACCACGCGCTTGCCAGAGGTCTCGCCCATTTGTGCTTGCAGGGTGGCACGCTGCTGATATTTTTGTCGGCCTTCGGCTTGCTCGCGCATGTCTTCCAAGCGCCGCACGCGGCCTTGGTTACGCTTGGTTCGGGCCTTCACGCCGCGCCGAATCCAGGCTTCTTCTTCCGCCAGCTCTTTATCGAACTGGGCATTGTTTTTACGCTCGCTTTCTAGCTGTTCAGCTTTACGCGCGCGATAGTCGCTATAACGGCCTGGGAAGTTATGTAGCTGGCCACGGTCCACTTCGACAATGCGGGTTGCGATCGCATCCAAAAAAGCGCGGTCGTGGGTAACAAATACGACTGCAAAACTACCGGCACGAATAAAGCCTTCTAGCCATTTCACCGACTCAATATCGAGGTGGTTAGTGGGCTCATCTAACAACAACAAATGGGGTTCGCTGGCGAGTGCCTGAGCTAACAATACACGCCGCTTTAAACCGCCCGACAGACCTTCAAAGGCCTGCATACCATCCAGCTCCATCCGCGACAGTATTTCATCGACTTGACGCTTGGCGTCCCAGCCGCCACGGTTCTCAATCTGATGTTGTAACTCGAGCAACGCGTCAGTGTGATCACCTTCCGAATGCGCCAATTGCTCATAACGGCTTACCAACTGGCCCACGTCGCCTAAGCCTTCAGTAACCACATCGTAGATACGACCAGAAATATCATGCGGCACGTCTTGCACTAACCGGGCGACGCGAAGCTCGTCGACCGTTATTCGCTCACCCTCATCGGCCTGAATATCAGCCGCAATCACTTTCATCAGGCTAGATTTGCCAGCGCCGTTACGGCCGACTAAACAAACCCGCTCGCCTGCATCCACTTGAAAGTTAATTTGATCGAGTAGGGGCTTGTCGCCAAAGGCGAGCGAGACATCACGCAGAGATAACAACATGGAAAATTAGGGGCATGGCCATAAAACGGCCGCCATTATAGGCGGAAACCTGCAAATGACGGCAGCGGCTTGAGGTGTGGGAGTTAGGCCTTACTCGACTGGGCTGCCAGCGCCTTATCGAACCAGGTAATGGTGTCGTCAGCGACCTCATCGCGGTTTATCTCATTAAACATTTCATGACGACCTTCGGGGTAGGACTTCACCGTAACCTCCGCGATACCGGCTTTGAGGTAACGACTGGCGAGCGCTTCAACCCCTGGCAGGCCGCCATTGCTGGTGTCGTTCTCTCCGGTAATCAAATACACCGGTAAGTCTTTCGCAATCTTCTTCAAGTTTGTATCGCGCTCGTTAAAACCAATACCGGAAAGCAAGTCAAACCACATGCTAGGCGAACAGGAAAAACCACACCAAGGGTCATCCACATACAAATCGACTTGCTTGGGGTCTCGAGACAACCAATCAAACCGCGTGCGCTGCGGCTTAAAAGACTTGTTAAACGCATCGTATGAGGAGCCGTCTAACAGCACACTGGCACCTTTAGCGCCTACCCGAAGCTTTTCAAGCAGCGCAACTAACTTACCTACATAACGCAGCGGCCCGGTTGCCCCGGTGGTGCCCGACAACATCGCCGCCGCCAGCTCTTCACCATAGCGAATTAAATAACTTTGCCCTAGGTGCGAACCCATGCTGTGGCCCAGCAGAATTACCGGCTTGTTGGGGTGCTGTTGCTTAATGTGGCGGGTAACCAATGCGAGATCATCAACCACTTTGCTCCAGCCACTGTGCTTAGCGAAATAACCATGGGGCAAGTTTTGTAACACCGCGGTTTGGCCATGTCCGCGATGATCATTGGCGTATACGGCATACCCAGCTTGATTCAACTTATTCGCCAACCAAGCATAGCGTGCTGAGTGCTCAGCCATGCCATGCGCGATTTGCACTACCGCCTTAACACCCTCCGGCGGTGGACACCAACAGCGTACAAACAGCGGCAAACCCTCTGCCGTGTTTAGCTCAAAATTATCTGCCAACATTTTTCGACCCCAACGTCATTATTTTTATAGTCACAGTCTAGCCTAAACCACAGCAGATTAAGCGCTTGACCAAAACGGTTAGCAACGCCATGCTCTATCTCGGTGGGAGAACCGCTCAGCCAACAATACCAACAAAGGAAGCCTGCATGAGCACATACCTATTGGCGATAGACCAAGGCACCACAAGCAGCCGCGCCATCGTATTTAATCGTGACGCCGAAATTCTCGGCTCTGGCCAAGAGGAGTTTACCCAACACTATCCTGCCGATGGCTGGGTAGAGCACGACCCCGAACAAATTTGGGACACCACCGTTAGCACCTGCAAAGCGGCGATGTCCGCAGCCGGCATTAGCGCCGAGCAAATCGCCGGTATCGGCATTACCAACCAGCGCGAAACCACGGTGGTATGGGAACGCGACACCGGCAAACCGGTATACAACGCCATTGTTTGGCAAGATCGCCGCACCGCAGACCATTGCGCCAAACTGCGCACCGACGGGGTAGAAAACACCGTCACCAAACGGACCGGATTGTTACTCGATGCCTACTTCTCGGGCACCAAGCTAGCTTGGATATTGAACCGCGACCCCAGCTTAAAAAAACGTGCCGCCAATGGTGAGTTGGCTTTCGGCACCATCGACTCTTTCTTGCTCTGGCGCCTTACCGGCGGCGAGGTCCACGCCACCGACGCCAGCAATGCCAGCCGCACCATGCTTTACAACATTCACAGCGGCGAGTGGGATCGGGAGCTGCTGGAGCTATTGGATATTCCCGAAGCCGTACTTCCCGAAGTTAGAGACAGCGCGGCAGATTATGGCACTACCGACCCGGCATTATTTGGCGCCGCCGTGCCGATTCGCGCATTAATTGGTGACCAGCAAGCAGCCACCGTGGGGCAGGCTTGCTTTCAGCCAGGCATGGTAAAAAGCACCTATGGCACCGGTTGTTTTGTGATGCTAAACACCGGTAACAAACCGATCAACTCGAAAAACCGGCTACTGACCACCGTCGCCTATCGTCTAAACGGCGAAACCACCTATGCGCTCGAAGGCTCTATTTTTAATGCTGGCACCGCCGTACAGTGGCTACGGGATGGCCTTAAACTGATTCAAGATGCGGGCGAAACCAAGAGTTTGGCCGAGGGCATCGAGTCATCAAATGGCGTTTATCTGGTACCCGCGTTCACAGGGCTCGGCGCGCCCTATTGGGATCCAGACGCGCGCGGCGCCATTTTGGGTTTAACCCGTGACACTGGGATCGCCCACATTGTTCGGGCCGCGCTGGAATCAGTCGCCTATCAAACCCGCGACCTACTGGATGCGATGCGTGCCGACGGAGCTGAATTGGAAACGCTACGTGTCGATGGCGGCATGGTGGTGAATGACTGGGTAGTACAACGACTTGCCGACATTATCGGCGCCGCCTGCGAGCGGCCAGTCATTACCGAGACCACCGCTTTAGGTGCGGCTTACTTGGCCGGCCTCGCCGCTGGCGTTTATCAATCTCTCGACGAAATTGGCGAGCAGTGGCGCTGCGAGCAACACTTCGAAAGTCGGATGACAGAAATGGAACGCGAGCGCAGATACCATGGCTGGCAATCTGCCGTACGTAAGGTCCAAGCCTAACGGCATGTACTAGCGGGGGAATGACCATGAATCGGCTGCTAACCATTAACAACTATTTGCTTGCAGCGTTTGTGCTAGCGGAGTTGCCTTTCGTCTGGCTGCTGAGCGCGCAGCCCGAATTTGAATCTAGCTGGCGCATCGCGCATTTGGGTCAAATGCTGGTGTTAATGGGGTGGCTGTTGCTGGCAAACCGCGAGCTCTCACCTGAGTTCAAAAACACGGGCCGCTGGTTATTCGCCGGCTTGGTTTTTTCTTTTATTGGCGACGTGATCAACTCTCGCTTAATTGATTTAAGCAGTATTGTCGAACCACAAATCTTTCTTTCGATTATTCCGTTTGCTGCTACCCAACTTATCTACGCTTTGCTGTTTTGGCAGGCCGCCCAGCGCAGCCCACAGATTTTCCAATACAAGCGCCTGAGTTTGTTGGCCTGGCCGATCATTACCCTGCTGTTATGGAGCCAAATTCTAGCGGACGGCATGCCAACCGTATTAATGGCCGCCACCCTCATTTACGCAGCGATGGTGCTATTAATGATGGTGACCAGTAGCTGGTTATGGCGAGCTTGGGGCGGTGCAGGCCTGCCGCTATTTGCTGGTGCCGCCATCTTTGTCAGTTCCGACGCTACCATTGGCTACAACATTAGCCAGGGCCACAGCCCCGCTGGCTGGAGCGCTCACTATATTTGGGTTAGCTATATCGTGGCGCAATGCTTAATTGTGCGGTTAGCGTTAATTCGTCAGCAGCAGTCATAAAGGACGCCGCCCCATTTCCCTTTGCGCGACCGAGCAACGGAGCAAAACCTGGAGACAAGCCTGCGGCTGTTTGAGCGCAGCGAGTTCCGCAGGCGCCCGGTTTTGTGAGTAGCGCAGGGAACCGCGTAGCGGTCGCGCGGCGGGTAAAGCATTTTTTCGTCTATTTTTGATGCTTCAAAAATAGACTCGGCCGTCGGGATAACATTACTGATACACGAACAATTTGCTACGGCCGAAACCTGCTAGCAGCCTGCCTCGCTCAGCCGCACAAAGGGGCTAAAATTCAAACTTCTCCAGACACAAAAAAGCCGCGATGATTCGCGGCTTTTTTGGCTGTAAGTTAATTAAAACTTACTGGAACAGGTCTTCAACCGCAGCACGCTCTTCGCGTAGCTCGTTTTCAGTCGCTGTCATACGCTCACGGCTGAAATCGTTGATTTCTAGGCCTTGAACGATTTCGTAACCGCCATCTTTGCAGATCACAGGGTACGAGTAGATGATGCCTGGCTCGATGCCGTAGCTACCGTCTGATGGAATCGCCATCGAAACGATCTTACCGTTAGAACCAGAGTGCCAGTCACGCATATGGTCAATCGCTGCGCCAGCAGCAGAAGCTGCAGAAGACGCGCCACGAGCAGCAATAATGGCCGCGCCACGTTGCTGTACGGTTGGGATGTAATCGTTAGCGTACCAATCCGCATCAACTTGCTCTAGCGCTGGCTTGCCGTTAACAGTAGCCGCATGTAGGTCTGGGTATTGCGTAGCAGAGTGGTTACCCCACACAACAATGCCGTCTACGTCGGTGCTGTGTGCGCCAGTTTTCTCAGCTAGTTGACTGATAGCACGGTTGTGGTCCAAACGCATCATCGCGGTGAACTGGCCGGGGTCTAGGTCCGGTGCATTTTGCTGAGCGATCAGCGCATTGGTGTTAGCTGGGTTACCCACCACTAGCACTTTAACGTCACGGCTAGCGTGATCGTTAATGGCTTTACCTTGCGGGCCAAAGATAGCGCCGTTAGCAGACAACAAATCTTTACGCTCCATGCCTGGGCCACGTGGACGTGCACCAACCAATAGCGCGTAATCAGTACCGTCAAACGCTTCTTCTAGTTTGTCGGTTGCAACGATGCCGTGCACCAATGGGAAAGCACAGTCATTCAACTCCATTACCACGCCTTTCAGCGCGTCTAGAGCAGGAGTGATTTCCAGCAACTGAAGAATAACGGGCTGATCTTTGCCCAACATGTCGCCTGAAGCGATGCGGAATGCCATTGCATAGCCGATTTGGCCAGCAGCACCAGTAATGGTGACGCGCAAAGGTTGTTTCATGGAAAAACTCCTGTTTGAAATCGAAACATCAGGCGGCCCAAAAGACTTGCACAAACCGGACAAAAAGCCGGCTTTTACTCCCGCCACCTGAAAATAGCCGCGGAAGGATAGCCGAAAGCGGCCGCTGGGTAAATCTTAGACAGTTTGGGCGTGCCGGATAAACGTCGCTAATTAGCCAGCTTGGCCTGAAAACGGGTCGGTCGGGCGCAGGGTATGCACACTGGCGCCACCCTCGGGCACCGTGGTGCGGAGCTTGTCAACAATGCGTTGCAACATTTGCTTGCCTTCATCCTGCGCGAGATAGTTCTGCGCGGTTGCCGCCAAGGCATTCATGTTACTTGGCTCAGAGTTGTCCATATCGCTGCTCGGCGCATCTAACCGCACCTGCACTCGGATATAGTTGTCTTGACGCAACAAATTACGGCACATGTAATTCACGGCTTGGCGGTTGCCATCGAACACAATGTCAAACAAGGGGATGGCCCAATCCCACGGGCCCCAGCTAAGGCCTTCTTCTATTGAGATATGGCGGGTAGAAACACCGGTACCCAGTGAAACCACAACATAGTCGTCTAGACTAATATCGATGCCTTCGTCGCGATTAATCCGAATCGCTTCCGTTAGGGCCGACGCCGCAGGACTCGCGGCCACCACACCACCATCAACCAGCGGTAAATCAGCAATGCCGACCCGCATCACATGGGCTGGAAAAAATGTAGGCGCCGAACTAGAGGCCGCGCAAACTTCCCACATTGGCAAGTGCTTATGATCGGATCGCCAGCTTTTTAGCATTAACGCGCGGCGATTCAATAGATTATAGGTAGTGACCATTGCGGGAATTTCGCAGTCACCGAATTCACGTTCGCCAAAGACTTCTTTTAGTGTGGCTTGTAATCCATCCGATGGGTATTGCGGGCCAGCAAAACGCTTGGTAACAAACCGTTTTGCGTTCTCCCAAAAACGCCCTTCGCCTTGGGGGAATACAATGCCCGCCGAATCGCGATAAATATTGGCGGCTTCTTGCATCGACATGCCAGTGGCCACGGCGCAGGCCAGTAGACTGCCTGTGCTAGTACCGACAACCAGATCAAAATATTGGTTGAGCGGAGCGCCCAGCTCTTTTTCCAGCCGGTCGAGCCAAATCGCCGGAATTACGCCACGTACGCCACCGCCGTCGATGGCCAAAATTCGATACGGTTGTTTACCTGTTGTCATTTGCTTACTTTGGCGCGCCATAGGGGAAGCGTCAAGTATAGCCGCGCGGTACTGCCAGCCCATGGCACCGGGTTAGTGGTACTCGGAACTGAACTCATGCACCGCAGCGAACATAGCGCCTGCATGCTCGGGGTCGACGCCCGGGGTAATACCATGGCCTAAATTAAAGACATGGCCGCTACCCTTGCCGAACCCTTGCAAGGTGTTTTTTACTTGCTGACGAATGGTTTCAATCGGGGCGTATAGGATGGACGGATCCAAATTACCCTGCAGCGCGACTTGGTCGCCAACCCGTTGTCGGGCCTGACGGATATCCGTCGTCCAGTCTAAGCCCAACGCGTCGGCGCCTGTCGCGGCCATGGCTTCTAACCACTGGCCACCGCCTTTGGTGAACAAAATAACCGGTACTTGGCGACCATCCGCCTGGCGGGTTAGTCCCTCAACAATTTGTTGCATATACCGCAGAGAGAATTCTTCATACATCGGGCCGCTGAGCGCGCCGCCCCAGGTATCAAAAATTTGTACCGCTTGTGCGCCTGCGGCGATTTGTGCGTTGAGGTAGCTGGTGACCGATTGGGCGAGTTTGTCTAGCAACAGATGAGCCGCGTTAGGGTCTCCATAAGCCATGGCTTTAATCTTGGCGAAGTCTTTGCTACTGCCGCCTTCCACCATATAAGTAGCCAGGGTCCACGGGCTGCCAGAGAAACCAATCAGTGGCACCTTGCCGTCTAACTCGCGGCGAATAGTGCGAACCGCTTCCATTACATAAGGCAGCTCAGCTTCTGGATCAGGCACCCCTAGCTTTTCAATCGCTGCCAGGTCAGTAACAGGATGTTCAAACTTGGGGCCTTCGCCGGTAACGAAATGCAAACCAAGCCCCATCGCGTCCGGAATGGTGAGAATGTCAGAAAACAGAATAGCGGCGTCAATGGCATAGCGGCGCAAAGGCTGCAACGTCACTTCGCAGGCAAGCTCGGGGTTTTTCATCAGATTTACGAAGCTGCCCGCTTGCTCACGAGTGGCCCGATATTCAGGCAGATAACGCCCAGCCTGGCGCATCATCCATACGGGTGTGCGCTCGGTAGGTTGACGCAACAGCGCGCGGAGAAGAAGGTCATTTTTTAGTTCTGTCATGCCTGCCTATCTATTGACTTAATTGCTCGGTTGAATTGACCAACGATATGAAAAGTGATGGTCCATTATGTTGCCTTGGTAACCACTAACCCAAGGTTTAACCAAGCTGTTATTTACATAAAAATACAGCGGAATAATCGGTTGCTCGGCCAGCACGATTTGCTCTGCTTGTTGCAACAATTGCTGGCGTTTGGCTAAATCGGTCTCGGTGCTAGAGGCGCTCAGCAAGGCATTGTACTCGCTGTTGTTCCAGCCTTGGTCATTCATGCCATGCCCCCCGGCTAAGATTTCCGCAAAGGTATAGGCGTCGTTATAGTCACCAATCCAGCCAGCGCGAAACATTTCAGTTTTAGCTTGATTTCGCTTGCTGTTAAGAAACACTTTCCATTCTTGGTTACGTAATGTGACTTCGACTCCCAGCTTTTGTTTCCACATGGCAGCCAATACGGTAGCGATTTTTTTGTGGCCTTCCGACGTGTTATACAACAGCTCAAACCGCAACGGCTGCTGGGATGAATACCCGGCTTGGGTATATAAATCCTTGGCTTCTTGGTCGCGCGCCGCTTGGTTCCAGCTCGCCCAAGCCGGCAGCTGCTGCTGGTAGTCATTCACATTCGGCGGTACCCAGCTATAAGCGGGTATTTGCCCGCATTTAAGAATTTTGTTGATCAGCAGTTCGCGGTCAACTGCTAATGAAAGTGCCTTACGGATAGCTGGGTTACTAAATGGCGGGCGAGTGGTGTTCAAACCAAAGTAATAGGTGCCTAAATAAGCATGCGTGTGGAGGTCTGACGCAAGATTCTCTCGCACCCACTCACATTTACCCAGTGGCAACGAGTCGTTGTAATCAATTTCATTCGCACGGTAGCGCTTGAGTGCGGCCTCTTGATCTTCAATGGGTAGGTAATACACCGTATTTACGCCGTGAGACTTACGCCAGTAGGCTTGGGCACTTAACTTAATATGCGCTTGCACCTGCCATTCCGCTAACTGATATGCCCCATTGCTAATTAGCTTGCCCGGCTGAGTGAACTGGCTACCAAACTGTTTGACCGTAGCGGGGTGTACTGGATAAGCCGTAGCATGCGTTAACAAGCCAAGAAAATAGGGTGTTGCTGCAGCTAACTGGATTTCTAATTTATTGCTAGCCAACGCCTTTACTGCCAGTGCTGTCGGCGGCTTTTCGCCGTTAATCACTGCCGTAGCGTTTTTGATTGGCGCCAACATCATGGCGTAGTGGGAACCGGTCGCAGGGTCTACCGAACGGCGCAAACTAAACACAAAATCCTCGGCTGTTACCGCGTCGCCATTGGACCAACGCGCCTCGGGATCAATCGTAAACCGATAGGTTTTACCGTCTTGGCTGATATGCCAACTGGATGCGGCCCCAGCGATTAAGCTTCCATCCGGCGCCTCGCCCACGAGGGGCTCAAATAAATCACGCAGAATATTGCTACTGGTAACATCTTCGGCGCGGTGCGGGTCTAACGTTTTGGGTTCGGCGCCATTCGCTTTACGCACCACGCCCGCCACCGGGCCACGCACGCCCAGCGGTGAAGCGTGATCGGTGTCTGCTTGAGTGGTTTGAGTACTTTGGTCGGCAGAGCCACAAGCCAGTAATAACCCGCTCAGGCCCAACACTAGTGCGAAACGCATACAGCATCCCCTCGGTTGGCTGCTTATAAATAAGCGCAAACCTTATCAGGCTGTTTTGCGCAGCGGGAAACCTTTCTTTTTGAGGTGGACCAACAGTAGCGAAACCGCGGCGGGCGTGACGCCAGAAATACGGGCGGCTTGACCGATGGTTTCAGGGCGAATATCAACCAGCTTTTGACGAACCTCGTTAGACAGGCCGTTAATCTCTTGGTAATCCAGCGCGTCCGGCAAACTGGTTTCTTCATGCGCTCGCGCTTTTTCGATTTCCATTTGCTGGCGATCGATGTAACCGGCGTATTTGATTTGAATCTCCACCTGCTCGGCAACGAGCGGGTCTTCTACACCGGGTCCTAGTTTAGGAATTTGACGCAGTAACTCATAGTTGAGTTTGGGGCGGCGCATCAGGTCTTCAGCACTATACTCATGCGCCAACTCACCATTAAAGGCTGCTTTTAAATCGTCCGGTACATCAGACGGTTGCACCACGGTGGTCCGGAAACGTTCGCGCTCTACGGCTACCGCTTCCCGTTTATGCTCAAAGTGCTGCCAACGGTGGTCGTCGACTAGGCCTAGCTCTCGGCCTTTTGGTGTTAAACGTAAATCGGCATTGTCCTCACGCAGTAACAAGCGATATTCCGCGCGACTGGTGAACATGCGGTAGGGCTCAATGGTGCCGTTAGTCACCAGATCGTCAACCAAGACACCAAGATAGGCTTCGTCGCGACGTGGGCACCACGGTTTTTCACCTTTAGCTTGTAACGCAGCATTAAGGCCAGCTAATAAGCCTTGTGCACCGGCTTCTTCGTAACCGGTAGTGCCATTAATTTGGCCTGCAAAATAAAGCCCGGATATGTACTGGGTTTCTAGCGAGTGCTTTAAGCCTCGCGGGTCGAAATAGTCGTATTCAATCGCATAACCGGGGCGGGTGATATGCGCCTTTTCAAAGCCTTTAATACTGCGCACCAGTTGGTACTGGATATCAAACGGCAGGCTGGTAGAAATACCATTCGGATAGAGCTCTGTGGTATTTAAACCTTCGGGCTCCACAAAAATTTGATGCGAGGTTTTGTCAGCGTAGCGATTTACCTTGTCTTCTACACTCGGACAATAGCGAGGGCCGGTACCCTCAATTTTGCCGCTAAACATCGGTGAACGATCAAAACCACTACGAATAATGTCGTGAGTTTGTTCGTTGGTGTAGGTGATATAACAAGAGATCTGATCGGGGTGGTCTGCTTGGCTACCAATATAGGAAAACACCGGGGTGGGTGTATCACCCGGCTGTTCTTTCATTACTGACCAATCGACAGTGCGGCCATCAATCCGTGGCGGTGTGCCGGTTTTCAACCGACCTACGGTAAAAGGCAGCTCGCGCAGGCGGTTTGCCAACGCAATACTGGGTGGATCACCCGCTCGACCACCACTAGAGTTTTCCATACCCACGTGGATCACGCCGCCCAAAAATGTACCGGTAGTAATGACCACGGTAGGGGCGTTAAATCGCAGACCCATCTGGGTAACCACGCCGCGAACCTGCTCTCCCTCCACAATCAGATCATCGGCTGACTGCTGAAAAATAGTCAGATTGTCTTGATGCTCCAGCATTGTACGGATGGCATATTTGTAAAGCATGCGGTCGGCTTGCGCGCGAGTTGCTCGTACCGCTGGGCCTTTACTGGCATTCAAGGTACGCCATTGAATGCCCGCCTTGTCGGCCGCCATGGCCATGGCGCCACCTAGCGCATCAATCTCCTTTACCAAATGACCTTTACCAATACCCCCAATCGCGGGGTTGCAGGACATTTGCCCAAGGGTTTCGATATTGTGAGTAAGCAGTAAGGTTTTGCTGCCCATACGCGCAGCCGCTAGCGCCGCTTCGGTGCCTGCGTGCCCGCCACCAATCACAATTACGTCGAAGGCCTGTGGGTAGTTCATAACTAATAAATAGCTCAATGATGCTGAAAATGAAAACGCCCCGGGCTGGTTTACAGCTCGGGGCGCGGATTTTAGTGGTTTGTATAAAAATTAGCCAGTTTGTAGGGCCCTAATTTAGGGCGGCCCACCCGTACAAGCTGCGCCGGCGTCGACCGGCACCGTATTGCCCGCACCCGCGGCAACACGGCCAAAGAAGCCGGCAATTTGAGTCAACATCTCGTCAAATTCAGCCGAGAAATCGAAATCTAAATTGCCGCCAGGTGTCGGTATGGTATCGGTGGGTTTAGCCACGGTAGAGTGCGTACCGGTGTCGAATTGCACCGCAACCGGTGCAGCAACCGCGGGGCGGGTATTACAGTTACCCGCTATACGCTGTTCAATGGTGCTAATACCTAATGCCGTGATCAGTGGATCGGTACCGCCGACGCCCAACTCGGGGATCGTTTCAATGCCCGCTTGCGGATCGAAGGCATCGTTTGGCACAACCAGATCGCTAGGCACAGGAATCGATACCACTGCGGGGCCGGTAGAGGTCGCGATGCCGCCACCAACAACCTCAATCAAATGCACTGGCACACTAACATTGCTGGCATGGTTAATGGGATCGCCTACATCCACCGCAGCTTGAGCAAAGTATAGGAATGACTCAAAGTCATCAGTACCCTCGTTAACCCCAGCGGCTGCTAAGCCCGCTGTAATTCTTGGGCCGAAGGCGGCTGAGGCATCTAACAACTTAGCGATGCCGCCACCCGGCATAGCGAGGCTTCCCGCTAAGACATCGGGAGCTTGGGCCAGGAAGGTACCGCCCACGATGCCTCCCAACGAGTGCCCAAAGTAGAAGACCTTAGTAGCATCAAAACTAACGGTTGGTGCTGGCGGCTGTACTGCTGGATTAACAGCCACCATATTAGGAAGAGCGGCTTTTACAGTGAGCAAATCAGAGACCGCTTGACGCAGATTGTCTCGCGAAACGACCAAGTCTGCTAAGTTAATGAAGTGCGTGCCAGACGCATCAACATTACCATCTGGACCAGCCGCACCGGTTGTGTTGTTGACGTAATCAACGTCGAAAATCCGCTCGCCAGGCAAACCAAGTGGTACTAAGTTGGGGTCGTCGGCTCGAAGAAAATCGAAATCATCGCCCGGTGGAATGCCATGTAGTGGCAGGTCAATGGCAATCGATGCGATACCGGCTTTCGACAACGCCTCTGCTACCGCAGCCACGGCTACACGATTCGCAGTAATACCATGTTGCAGAATTGCAACCGGTAGATTACTGGTTGGATTAGCCAATTCCGGCACCACAGCCAAGATGGGAATATCAATATCGGCGGTTTTTACCGGCGTTGGGTTATTGAACGTGAGGTTGCTACTGTTTCCATTCAGGCTCGAAGCCTCATCCGCCTTCCACGCTTCCGTTAATGGCGCGGTGGGATTGCTGCCAGAAGGCGCTTCTAGATAGTAGGGCACTTGCACTTTACCAACTAAAATCCGCCCGCTGCCGCCCGGCACAGTTTGGCCAGTTTCAAACAAGGTAATATTTTGGCCCGCACCCGCACTGGCTGCAGCCGTCTTCACCACATCCCAAGTCGATGGGAATTTAACCGGACCACCTTCAGAAGGAATGGTTAGCGAATCGGGGTTATCGATTGACACCGGTGAGTAACTAAAACTCAGGATGATATCGGCCGGATTCAACGGTGCTGTGCCTTGAGAAGCAATGAATGCTGCCAAGCCTTCCTGTCCATTGACTAAGCGACGAACATTTTCTGAGCTCTGTTGGCTGGCATCCGAGGCTGTGCCAAGTCCCGCCTCTATACCCGCAGGGGTAATACCCACAGGGTCGTTTTCATCGGTGCCCGGGCAGTCGGTAGCACCATCGGTTGGGAATCGATAAAAGCACTCGGTGCCTTTACTGAGCTCATAGACACCAGAGGCAGAAACATCCTCGCCATCCGTATCTTTAATGGCGTTAGTTACCACGACGACATAGGTATTACCCTTATTCAAGTTGCCCTGTGCGCCCGCTGGGCAAGCCGCCACTGAGGTGGCGTCGTATTTATCAGGGAAAGGGCGTAGCGGCTTAACAATAATTTTGTTTGGGTTAGCCGCTGCAATACCGATCGAGAAATCGACACCGGGGATAAACTCGCCTAACGGTACACCAGTAGGCGAGCCAAACCGGAATGGATCGCCACAAACCCGAAATAGCCGCACTGCACCCGCTAATGTTGCGGGGTCTATAGCCTTCGTCGCATCGATCGTAATCGGTGCCAAAGTCGACCACCCATCCAACTGATTGCCTGCGAGCGCTGGCGGAGAATCAGACGGAATATCGAGCGTGAAATCGGTTGTGCTCGGATCAAGATCAAACAACAGGTTGGTTGGTAATGGGAATTCTCCGGTAAACGGAGAAAACTTTAACGTTGCCTGACTCGATTGCTCGGGCGAGTCTGGCTCTGTTCCGGCAGGTGCGCTGCTACCGCCACCAGAAGGGCAGGCGCTTAATATGGCGCTACCCAATAGGGCCGCCATTACGGTTCTAATTTGATAAATGTTCATCTTGGCTTACCCCTTAAAAGCTGTATTCAATAGCCAATGAATAATGGTCACGATCGCTCAGCAGGTTGTGCTCATCGGCACCTGAATAGAGCGTATACCCCAGCTCAATATCCAGATCTCCTGGCGATTCAAAATTAAAAATCAGGCTCGCTTGTTTGCGGTCTTCCACGAAAGCGCCGCCGTTTCCTGGGGTTACCCCATCAACATCGTGGAACCATTGGAATCGAGGATTCAAATTCCAATTACCCAATGCGTTGTTGTATTCACCTCGGACGATCGCACGATAGCCCCAAGAAAAATCCGTAGCCCAACCGCCATCCTGGGTGCCAGGGCTGCGGCCTGCCAGATCTGGCGCGCCTTTACGGTAGGTAGCGGGCCCTTCATAACGTAATTCATCTTGTGACGGTAAGTCGTGTACACGGTTAGCGGCCGCTTCAAACAAGAACGTCACGCTATCAGCATTAAAGATGTTGTTGGGCCCCCATTGGCGGATGAGTGATACCGCTGCTTGCGACACTTTGTGTCGACGCCAGCCCTGCACGTAATTGCCATTACCCACAAACGCGCCGGTTTGATTCGGAAAACCTAAGCCCGCGTAGAACAACTCAACTTCATCAACCTGCAATGGCAAATTAGGGCGATATGCCCATTCCGCACCGAGCGACCAGTCACCCACCGTGGTTTCCATGGTTAAACCAAACAGGCGAATATTCTCTGGGTAGTCGGCAAAGTACTGACCGGTATCTGGCGTTGTGACAAATGCGAAACCGGATCCATAAGGCACGCGGCTGTGATAATTAGCGGCGATAAAGCCAAACTCGGTATCGTTGAGGGCCTCGACGTACCATTTAATGTCGACACCAAACTCACCACCTTCATCAGGGCTATTATCCGGAGCACGTTGCAATGTGGTGCCCGCAGAGCCTTCCGCCGTTAAACCAAAGCCCAACATAGCGAAATCACCACCGGGCACTACCCAATCATTGGTAGCAAAGTAGCTACCCTTTGCATCTGGCAGCGTCGGGCGCCATTCATATTGGTAGAACACATCAAAGGTAACGTTTTCGGTAAAGTCCAATCCGAAGCGCAACATTCCGACCGCACGCTTCGCCTCACTGACAGAAGCGCCAGGCACGCGTAAGCGGGCCACATCAAAAGCATCGAAGTTAACACCGCCCGGAATGGTCAGCACTTCACCCCAGTTAAGCACTTGGCGGCCTACTGATGCGGTTAAGGTTTGTTCTCCGGTGTCGAAGTCATAACTCAGATAGAGCTCTTCCACATCGCCGTTGCGACCAAGCCGCTCTTGGGTTTCTTTTGGAAGCGCCGGACGACCAGGCTGTAATGGCTGATCGTCGTCATAAATTGGGTCATAGCGACCGTAGAGGCGTCCTACTAACGCCAGCCCCTTGTAGTCAAAGGTAAAGCGGCTATCGATCCGTAAGGCAGCAATGGCCACATCGCCTTTTTTGAAATTTTGGGTCCCATCGTCAGAGTTGACGGAGTAGGCCGTACCACCATTGGCGATACCAATTAACGCCGGATCTGGGTCTTCAGCACGTACCACGGTGCCGAAACCAATATCGGTATTAATTCGAAAGCTGTAATCATCCTTGATGATTTCCCATGCTTGCGCAACGCTGCTCAAGCTCAGTCCCAAAACGCCTAAAACCCCAGCGATTGGAAAGAAAAATCGTTTCATTTGTTTCCCCTTAATTTAACCTAAACTGGTTAACCATTAAGAGTATTGACCTGCTTGAACCATAATTCAATTAGGTAAATGCCGAGATTTTTGTAAATTGTTCACATTGGTTTTGTTTACCTATTTACCAATACAAAAACTCGAAAAGATTTTTCCTAGCAAATCATCTGCTGTCACTTGCCCAGTAATTTCCCCCAATTGCTGTTGTGCTAGGCGTAATTCCTCAGCAACAAATTCGCCAGCGCCGGCTTGGAGTTGCTCTGCGCCTTGCTGCACATGGGCCCATGCAGAATTGAGTGCATCAATGTGACGTTGGCGTGCACTGAAACTACCTGCAGCCGCTTCAAAACCCATGCTTTCTTTAAGGTGGGTCCTGAGTTCTGGCAGACCCTCTTGCGTTTTTACCGACACACCTAAACGATAGTTAACACGACAATGTTCGCTGGGCGGAATTGGTCCAATATCAATTTTGTTAACAACCAACGTTAGCGCTAAGTTGCGCGGCAAATTGTTAATTAAGTCAATTTCCGGCCGCCCGAAGCCTTGTTCAGTGTCAATTAATAACAACACCCTGTCAGCTCGTTCAATCTCTTTACGAGCCCGTCGCATTCCTTCTTGTTCCACTCGATCACTCGAATCTCGAAGACCCGCAGTGTCAACAATATGCAACGGCATGCCGTCGAGGTTGATTTGTTCACGTAGTACATCTCGGGTAGTGCCCGCAACGTCGGTCACAATAGCCGTGTCTTCACCGGTCAACGCGTTGAGTAGGCTTGATTTTCCAACATTAGGGCGTCCCGCTAAAACTACCGACATGCCTTCCCGCATCAGGCGCCCCTGCTCGGCAGCGTCTAGCGTGGTTTCAAAATAGAACTGAATTTCTGAAAGCTGACGCAGCACTTCGCCATCATTAAGAAAATCGACATCCTCTTCATCAGGGAAATCGATTGCTGCCTCAACATACATCCGTAATTGGGTGATTAGCTCAACTAAAAAATGGACTCGTCGCGAAAACTCGCCTTGTAGCGATTGCATAGCCGCTTTGGCTGCCTGCTCCGAACCCGAACTAATTAGGTCGGCGATAGCTTCTGCTTGAGCCAGGTCTAACTTGTCGTTAAGGAAAGCGCGCTCGGAAAACTCGCCTGGCTTGGCGGGCCGCGCACCCAACTCGCAGACTCGAGCCAACAACAAGCGCATCACCACAGGGCCGCCATGTCCTTGTAGCTCGACCACATGCTCGCCCGTAAACGAGTGGGGCGCGGCAAAGTAAAGCAATAAACCCTGATCTATCTCTTCACCGTCAGCGTTGGCGAAACTTTGATAGTGAGCAAATCGCGGCTTGGGAGTTTTGCCTAATAACGTTTCAGCAATCGGCAGCGCTAGCGGTCCAGAAATACGCACGATGCCCACACCACCTTGACCGGGTGGTGTGGCAACTGCTGCAATCGTATCGATAGGTGCCGACAAGAGCTGGGCTTAGCCTTTGGCTTCGGCGTCTACTTTTTTGGTGATGTAGAGCTGCTGCAACATGCCTAGCAGCGTATTCACAAACCAGTACAGCACTAAGCCTGCCGGGAAGAAAGCAAAGAATACGCAGAACATTAGCGGCATTAGCTGCATAATTTTCGCCTGCATAGGGTCCATCGCCATGCTTTGACTCGACAGCTTCTGCTGAATAAACATGGCTGCACCCAATAGGATCGGCAACACGTAGTACGGATCTTGCGTAGTGAGGTCGTTAATCCACAACATGAATGGCGCACCACGCAATTCAACAGACTCCAGCAGAACCCAATATAAAGCGATGAATACCGGAATTTGCACCAACATAGGCAAACAACCACCCAGTGGATTAAATTTCTCTTTTTTGTAGAGATCCATCATGGCCTGGTTCATCTTTTGACGGTCATCTGCGTAGCGCTCGCGCAACGTCTTGATGCGTGGTGCAAAACGGCGCATTTTCGCCATAGACCGATACTGTGCTTCAGACAATTTGTAGAAGCCGAGTTTGATCAGCAACGTGATCAAAAGAATAACCACACCCCAGTTACCCACTACCGAATACATCAACTCCATCATCCAAAAGAGCGGTGCCGATAGCACGGTCAAAATACCGTAATCGACCGTATAGGTCAGCCCAGGTGCTACCGCTTCTAGTTGATTTTGTAGCTTTGGACCGAGGAAAAAACGCGCCTCATAGGTACGAGTTTCACCTGGCGCTACGTTGTGGTTAGCGCCCACAAAGCCGGCTAGGTAGCGGCCATTATTCGCGGGCTTCATATAGTAACGATTGGCACTGGTATCGTCGCCGGGTAATGCGGCCCCAAAAAAGTAGTGCTGTACCATCGCCACCCAGCCGCCATTAAAGCGTTTTTGAATAGGCTGCTCGGTTAAGTCTTCGAAGTCATATTTACGATATTTGTAGTCTTCGTCTTGTTCTTGTTCGTAAATAGCCGCGCCGTTAAAGGTTTGAACAAAGGGCACATCGCTGCCCGCTGCCGCGGCACTACGTTGTAACTGAGCGTAGTGGGCGCCACTCCATGTTTCAGTGCCAGCATTCACCACTTCATCACGCACTAGGACTTCGTAACTATCACTTTTGAATGTCCATACCCGATTAACAGAAATACCCGCTTCACCCTGCCAAGTGAGTGTTACCTCCAGGCTTTGCTGGTCTGACGCCATCCGGTAGTTGGTTTGCTGAGGAACAAAAGTTTGCAAATGGTTGGGGGCGTTGCCGGTGGTAGAAACCAAACCGGTTTGGGCCACAAAATAGTAGGGCAGGCGATTATTCAGTAACTGATAACGTGGACCTTCTGGCTTGGTGGTGTCATTGGCATAATCTTTCAAAATCATCCGTTGCAATGTGCCACCTACCGCAGAGATTTCCGCAATCACTAGATCCGTCTCTACACGTACTACGGCGGATTTATCGGCTGGCTTAGCGACTGGCGCGGCAGGCTTTTCTTCAGCTAACGCAGCAGGTACTTCTGGGTTGCTTTCCGCTTGCGCTGGAACCTCCGGCTCAAAAGCCGGAAAATTATCGCTGCTTTCTAACGAGTCAGTAGATGCGACGACTGGCTCAGGTGCGTAGTCTTGTTGCCACGCCTGATAAAGCAAGAAACTCGTTACCAAAAAGGCAGCAAATAAAGGAAAGCGCAAGTTATCCATAATCGGGGTCTTAATGCTGTGTATTGTGTTTTAGGGTGATGGCTTTGAAGCTGTTTTCGCGGTTGCACGCTTCGCCAGCTGGCGCCAATGACGCGCCAGTTTATCATGCAGTTTAGCTTTATCTGTACGCAAAAAATTACTCCGCGCTAAAACCACAATGTCTAACGGCGGCATGCCTTCATTGTGCTGGCGAAAACTTTCTCGAATTAGGCGTTTACAGTGGTTTCGATCAACCGCTCGGCGCAGTTGTTTTTTGGCAATGGCGAGGCCAATGCGCGAGTAACCGACCTTGTTGGGCGCCGCAATAAAGGTAAAGCAGTCGTCTACCGAGCGGCATGACTGTTGGTCAAATACATATCGGTATTGAGCGGGAAGGAGTAGCCGTTGCTGTTTGCGAAAACGATGCTGACCCGACATGGAATTATCCCGGCACTGAACCAGAAAAGAAAAAGCCCGCCATAAGCGGGCTTTTGGTGCTTTAAGCTCTTGGCACTTACGCGGTTAAGCGTGCGCGGCCTTTAGCGCGACGGGCTTTAACTACCTTACGGCCACCCAGAGTACGCATGCGGGCGCGAAAGCCGTGGGTGCGTGCTCGACGCAAATTACTAGGTTGAAACGTACGCTTCATTGCTCTGCCTACTCTCTAAATAAGTAATAGCTTCTTAAGACTAAAACCACCATTATGAGGTGAAATTTTTCGTCTCAAGGTTGACGGGCGCGCAAGGGTACGGATTAGGCTTACCCAAGTCAAGTATTTAGGCGATTAGAATACTATTCCAACAACGTACTAATGGCTGATACAACACCGTGAGATTGACGAAAATTTATACAAAACAAGGTGATAACGGCACTACTGGCTTAGCAAGCGGCGAGCGCATAAAAAAATCTAGTCACTTAATTTGTTGTATTGGCACAACAGATCACTGTAATTCTGTATTGGGTTGGGCTCGTTGCCAACTACCTGCCGTATTACAACAACATACCCAAGCTATCCAAAACTGGCTGTTTGATATTGGCGGTGAACTCGCGTTACCAGACTATGTGGCAATAAACGCTGACCACGTTTCCCAAATTGAAGCTTGGATTGATGAAATGAACCCATCCCTTAAGCCATTGAAGGAATTTATATTGCCCGGCGGCTCGGAAGCCGCTGCCCGTGTCCAAATATTTCGCAGTGAAATTCGTCGTTTGGAGCGGGAGCTGGTGGCTTTACAGGAACAAGAGCAAACAGTTAACTCGGTGACTTTGCAACTGGTCAATCGGCTTTCCGATTGGGCATTTGTTGCCGCTCGGTTTTGTAATTTACAAGAACAGGTGGAGGAGCCTTATTGGCAACATAGCGTTCCTAAGCCCAATAACTAGTTCAGCTGCTTAGTTTAACTTTTGAAGTTGAGTACAGAGTTGGTATAGGGCCGTGGGCAGACGCGGCCCCGGCCGGACTAAGGGGTCGACTTCTGGCTGTAATACCGGCTTATTTTGATAAGCCTCCGCCTTCCCAGCAAAATTTATCAGCGCATCAAAGTCGCCAGCCCACAAAAACTCTGGGCTTAGGTTAACAACCGCCTGTTTTTGCTGCAGGCTGTTTTCCCACCCACAGTAAGACAAGCTGGCAGCGAGTGAATCCCCCAAACCTAACGCTACCGGTGGTTGATGCTGTACCAGAATTAGCGCTTTTTTCTTGGTTTTGTTGCCCGGTTGTTGGTTGCTCTCTAGACGCTTGATCGCCCCATGCAGCTCTGTAAATTGAGACTGCGCTGATACACCCAATGTTTGAGCAAGCCTTTCTAGCTCTGAATAGACAGCAGATAGCGTAGTAGGGTTGCTGTTGAAAACCGTTAGCTTCATTTGATTGAGCTGATTAGCCAGTGTTTGGGGCGCTTGCCAGAGCAAAATCAGATCGGGTTTTAATGCCGCCAAGGCTTCTACATTAATACTGTATGCATCGCCGACTACCGGTATGTTTTCTACCGCAGCGGGGTAGTTGCTAAAACGATCCCGGCCAACTAGGCGGGCTTCTGCGCCTAACCAGAATACCGCTTCTGTTAGATGTGGCGATAGACTGATGATTCGCTGTGGCGCGGCACTTAGTGCTGCTGAAAAAAACAGACCAACAACCGCTACAACACGAGCAACAAAAGCGAGGGTTTTGGCCAACTGCAAATTACGCAATGACACCGCCCAAGGTAAACACCGCCGTTAACGCCAACCACGCTATCAAACTCCGCTGCACCAAATTGCCCAAGGCGACTAAATCTCCCGATTTATCGACCGCGGCATTAGCGCTTGCCCCTAAGCTCAACTCCAACTGGTGTAGGCGATGAACCACATGTTCTTGGTCCGCCTGTTGCTGTGTTTGCCAGGTATGCCAGGTCTCGCTTAGGCGACCCATCAAACCAAACGTCATCACCATCAACCACGCCGGTACAATAATGAGCCAATTAATCAACTTGATCAGGCTGTGTTCATCCGTTTCCCGCAGAGTGTCATGTTGATCACAAAACACGACTAATGCCCGTACGGTTGTGGCAACAATGCTACCGCCCACCAGATACCACATGATCGGTAAGAACAAACGATAGAACGATTCACTTATTAACTGCGTGTCTGGCGATTTTTCTGCTTGATTACGCCACCGCAAAACGCTGCTGCAATTCAGTTGGCCAGAGCCACTTTGTAGCTCTTGATATAGGCTACGCGGGCCGAGTGCAAACCATAAAGCGGCGGTTTCAAAGGCTAGGGTAACTAGGGCTTGGTCTGGCAGCAGTAATTTACTAATTAATAACAACAGTGGCACCGACAGAATCACTACAACCGTTATCACTAGCGGCGCTGACGGAAACCCCCGTGTAGCAATAGCCAGTGCATTATGTTCTAACCAGTGCCAAGCCGATATTTTTAGTTTGTCAGCGTGGGGAACAAAACTGTCTAACAATAAAGCTAAAACCATCGCGAGCAATATCATTTATTTCCCCTTTTTCATGCCAGTGTGTGGCTGCACCGTTGGTTGGCTAAAGCAGGCCTGATTAAAGCTTAACGCAGATAAATAGCGTTCCCAATTAAAAGCTGGGCCCGGGTCAGTTTTTCTGCCCGGTGCAATATGCTGGTGACCTGCAATGCGTTCGGCGGTGATATTGGGATAATACTCATGAAGCGCTTCGGTTAACTCCACTAAGCTAGTGTATTGCGCATCTGTATAAGGTTCATTATCGCTGCCTTCTAGCTCAATACCGATAGAGTAGTTGTTACAGTCTGGTTGATCTGCAAAACAAGATTTGCCTGCATGCCAAGCTCGATCTAAGGTGGAAACCAATTGCACGACCTCTCCATCTCGACGCAGAAAAAAGTGGCTCGACACTTCTAATCCAACGAGGTTTTTAAAATAAGGATGCTGCGTACAATCTAACTTGTTTTGAAAAAACTGTTCGACTTCTGCTCCGCCATATTGTCCAGGTGGCAGACTGATATTGTGGATTACCAGTAAATCAATTGCTGTGTTTGATGGACGGCTGTTGTAGTTTGGACTTTGCACGTAACGCACACCTTGTACCCAACCCTCTTTACTAATCCTCATATTTTCCCAAAGCCTTGTTTACAGCGGATCTATGAACTTTTTTATTGCTATAAAGCAGATGTTGCTTGTAAGTTATCCACAGGCCGCATAAACTATTCTGCCGTCGCCACTAGGGTTAATAAACTCAATACTAAGTGTACACGGCGGGCGCTATTTATTACCCATTTTCCTTAATTAGGGCGTCCAGTGAATCAGTCGGTTTGGCAACATTGTGTATCTCGTCTTGCAGAACAAATTTCTGAGCAAGACATGCAGACCTATGTACTCTCTCTTCAAGCCGAACATAACGATAATGAACTGTGTTTGTATGCGCCCAACAGCTTCACGGTTCGTTGGCTCGAAAACAATATTCGCGAATTAATTGAAGATGCCATTAGTCTTCAATTAAATGGGGCTACGCCAAAACTTTCTATTCAAGTGGGTGGAGCTAACTCTTCTAGTACACCACAAGCAACGCCTGCTCAAACGTTAAACACTACCAACGGTAATGGCAGCAGTAAGTCGAGCCTGTTTGATATCGAGGTAAGTGCACACAGTGAGAGCTTTACTTTCGACAACTTTGTTGAAGGTAACTCAAACGAATTAGGCCTCGCTGCTGCACGGCAGGTAGCGGAGCATCCCGGGCGTAGTCGGGTTTATAACCCACTTTACATCTACGGCGCCTCTGGCTTAGGGAAAACCCACCTAATGTACGCGGTGCATAACCAAGTTAAGAAGAGCAACCCCAACGCGAAGATTGCGTTTATTAACTCAAATCAATACTTACAACATATGGTGTTCTCGATCCAAAACCACAAAATGGACGAGTTCAAAAAACACTACAGCAGTGTTGATGTATTACTAATGGATGACGTGCAGTTCTTAGCTTCAAAAGAACGTACGCAAGAAGAATTTTTCCACACCTTTAACAGTCTTATTGAGCAGGGCAGACAAATCATTCTGACCTGTGATCGCTACCCAGATGAAATTGATGGCCTCGAGGCTCGCTTACGCTCGCGCTTTGGTGCCGGCTTACCAGTGCAAATTAATCCGCCCGAACTAGAAACACGCGTTGGCATTCTCATCACGAAAGCCGAGCAAATGGGTTGGCACTTACCTGAGGAAACTGCATTTTTTATCGCTAAGCACATCCAAAGCAATGTAAGGCTTTTAGAAGGCGCTCTGAGCCGCTTAGTTGCTGTAGCTGGTTTAAAAAATGCCGAACTCACGATTGAATTGGCAAAAAGCTCTTTGAAAGACGTACTTCAGCTGCGTGAAAAACGTATTAGTATTGAAAATATTCAACGCACAGTGGCTGAATATTACAAACTGAAATTGGCAGACTTAATGTCGAAGTCGCGCCGTCGTTCTGTCGCTCGACCTCGCCAACTAGCAATGTGCTTGGCAAAAGAACTAACAACATTAAGCCTGCCAGAAATTGGACGAGAGTTTGGTGGCCGCGATCACACCACCGTGCTACACGCCTGCAAAACCATTAATGAGTTAAAACAGAGCGATACTATTCTCAATAACGACTACGAAACCTTGGTGAGAACACTGCAATCTTAGGGCTCAAGTCGCCAGTAGAATAAACGGTAAAGTAAATTGTGGATAACTACGGTATAGGCCCTAGGAAAAAAGTTTGGGAAATAAAGCTAACAAACTATCCACAGGAAAAGGGCGATAAACCCAAAGCCTTACGACAACGCTTATAAATTATATAAGTAATTGAAAATTAAAGTTTTTTCGGGGTTATGAACAGTATTATCCTCGCTTAAACAACAACATAAACATCAATAAAAGAAATACTTAAGAGATATATAGCATGCGGCTATTCATACAACGAGAAGACATTCTTAAACCGTTACTCGCAGTCTCTAGCATCGTCGAAAAGCGTCAAACGATGCCTATCTTGTCTAACATCCTAATCACCGCAAATGAACAAGGCGTTAGTTTCACTGGTACTGACTTAGAAGTTGAAGCCATCGTGAATTTAAAAACTGATGTTGAACAAACGGGTGAAATTACGGTATCCGCTAGAAAATTAGTTGATATCTGTAAGGCACTACCGGATAGCTCAAAAATTGATCTAGCTGTTAATGACGGCAAGATGCAGATTCGCTCTGGTCGATCAAAATTCAACTTAGCTACTTTGGCCGCAGCTGAATTTCCTCGCTTGGACAACTTTGTCAGCACTGCGACCTTAAACCTAGCGCCCAGCACACTGAAAACCCTAATTGACAAAACAGCGTTTTCAATGGCTCTACAAGATGTTCGCTATTACTTGAATGGTCTTTTACTAGAAATTCAGCAAGGTAAATTGGTAGCGGTAGGCACCGACGGTCACCGGCTATCGCTCACCTCCCAAGCTGTTGACACGGGTGAGATTGAAGGCAAACAAGTTATCTTGCCTCGTAAGGCGGTGCTAGGTCTTTCACGCTTGTTAGCAGATGAAGATGGTGAATGTGTTCTTCAACTAACCGATAACCACATCCGCCTTATTTTTGGCGACTCTGTATTTACCGCTAAATTAATTGATGGGCGTTTCCCAGATTACGGTCGGGTAATTCCTCCTTATGCGGAGGAATTGGTTCAAGGTGATAAAAACCAATTCCGTGATGCCCTTTCTCGTGCCGCTATTTTAGCCAGCGAGAAATTCCGTGGGGTTTACTTAAAAATCGAACCAGGCAGCCTGTGGATTCGAGCCAATAACCCCGATCAAGAAGACGCGGAAGAAGAAGTCGCTATTCAGTACAACGGGCGTCCACTAGAAATTAGCTTTAATGCCGGTTACCTACTCGATGCTATCAATGCTTTGGAATCGGATGATTTCATTATGAGCATCCAGGACGAAACCAAGAGCTGCATCATTCGCAATGCAGACAGTGAAGATAGTATTTATGTGGTAATGCCAATGAGACTCTAAGTCTCTACAGCTCAGACAAACCATTGGCAAACATTGTCAATCAAATCTGGCTCCAAGATTTTCGTTGTTTCGAAAACTTGGAGCTTTTTTTTTCTGAAGGCTTAAATTGGATTCATGGCGATAACGGTTCCGGTAAAACCAGTATTCTGGAAGCTGTTTACTGGTGCAGCAGGGCTCGTTCTTTTCGCACTAGCCAAACCAAAACGCTGATTCGGAAAGATCAACCCCAAGCGTTAGTTCGTTTGTCATTTAATGAGCAAATATTGGGAAGCGCCATATCTCGCAAAGAAGCTCCCATATTTCGTTATCAATCAGAACCCATTAAGCGCACCTCTGAATTAAGCCGAATATTATCAACGCAATTTTTAGGTCCACAGTCTCATAAGTTAGTTGAACCGGATCCAGACGCAAGGCGCTATTGGTTAGATTGGTCATTGTTTCACGTGAAACAACGTTACCTAGTCGATTACCAAACCGTAAAACGGGCCTTGCAGCAACGCAATATCGCGTTAAAGCAAAGACAAGCTCGCAACCTTATCTATGCGTTTAACCCAATCATTGTCGAATCCGCTTTATTAGTTGAAAGCGCTAGGACTGATTTCGTTCAGGCGTTAACAGAACACCTCGACTTAATTGCCGCAGAATTCAAACTACCATTTAGGCTAGGACTTCAATATCGATCTGCCTTGCCAGCAGACAAGGACAGTTACCAGCTACTACTTAACCAACATTTGGCTGCAGATCTCGATAGGGGCTTTACCTGGCATAGTCCTTTCCGCTCCAAATTATTGGTTACCGCTGATGGCCAACTAGCCACCCAGACGTTATCCCGTGGCCAACAAAAATTAGCAGCGTTCATTATGTTGTTAGCTCAACAACGACTACTTAACCAGCAAGGTGAAACACCTACGATATTGTTGGTGGACGACCTACATGCTGAGCTTGACCAATCGAATCGACTATTACTTGCTAACTATCTAAATAGCAGTGGACAGCAAGTGTTGGTGACCTCCACCGAACTACCTGATAGCAACATGCAATCGCAAGCATTGTTCCACGTGAAACAGGGCAAGTTACTTAGGGATAACAAGGGATGAGTGATAGAATAATCACTAGGAGCACGGCCGCTATCAGGCCTCACTAAATAGACTCAACAGCGTTACAGCATATGACTACAGAAACTTATGATTCGTCCCAAATTAAGGTTTTAAAAGGCCTTGATGCGGTTAGAAAACGTCCGGGTATGTATATCGGTGATACCGATGACGGTACGGGTCTACACCATATGGTTTTTGAGGTGGTTGATAACTCAATCGATGAAGCGCTGGCCGGCCACTGTAAGCGGATTAAAGTCCAGATTCATACCGATAACTCTATTTCGGTAGAGGATGACGGCCGGGGTATTCCTACCGATATCCACGAAGAAGAAGGCCGTTCTGCAGCAGAAGTTATTCTTACCGTGCTCCATGCCGGTGGTAAGTTTGATAGCAACTCTTACAAAGTCTCTGGTGGCTTACACGGTGTGGGTGTTTCGGTAGTAAACGCGCTATCTGAAGAACTTAAACTCACCATTCACCGTAACGGTGAAATACATGAGCAAACTTATGTGCACGGGGAACCTCAAGCGCCGTTATCAGTGGTGGGTAAAACTGAAACAAGTGGTACCGCGGTACACTTTAAACCCAGCAAACAAACCTTTTCTAATATTGAATTTAAATACGAAATATTAGCTAAGCGTCTGCGCGAGCTGTCGTTCCTAAATTCTGGTGTCCGCATTGAACTATACGATCTGCGTTCAGATCGCGAAGATGTATTTGAATACGAGGGTGGTATTAAAGCCTTTGTAGAGCATTTAAGCCTCAATAAAAACCCGTTGCACGAGTCAGTGATGTACTTCACCACTGAAAAAGACGACATCGGAGTAGAAATTGCGCTGCAATGGAACGATTCTTGGCAGGAGAATGTTTTTTGCTTCACCAATAACATTCCCCAGCGTGATGGCGGTACTCACTTGGCGGGCTTCAGAGCCGCGCTAACGCGTAGTTTGAACCAATACATAGAAAGTGCTGGTATTGCTAAGAAAGCCAAGGTAAACCCCTCAGGGGACGACGCGAGAGAAGGTCTCTACGCTGTTATCTCGGTAAAAGTGCCTGATCCTAAGTTCTCCTCTCAAACCAAAGATAAACTTGTCTCTAGTGAGGTTAAATCAGCGGTAGAGTCAGTGTTCTCAGAGAAATTCCAAGAATTTCTCTTGGAAAAACCCGGCGAAGCCAAACAGATTGCCAGTAAGGTGGTAGACGCAGCTCGGGCCCGGGAAGCTGCGCGTAAAGCACGCGAAATGACGCGCCGAAAAGGCGCCTTAGATATTGCCGGTTTACCTGGCAAGCTAGCCGACTGCCAAGAAAAAGACGCCTCACAATGCGAAATTTTCTTAGTGGAGGGTGACTCGGCGGGTGGTTCAGCCAAGCAAGCTCGAGATCGCCGCACCCAGGCTATTTTGCCGCTCAAGGGTAAGATCTTAAATGTTGAAAAAGCGCGCTTTGACAAAATGTTGTCTTCAGCCGAAGTTGGTACTTTGATTACTGCCTTAGGTTGCGGCATTGGTCGAGAAGACTTTGATCCAGATAAGCTTCGTTATCACCGCATTATCATCATGACGGATGCGGACGTCGACGGCTCTCATATCCGTACCTTGTTGCTAACTTTCTTCTACCGCCAAATGGGTGAATTGGTAGAGCGTGGCCATGTTTATATCGCACAACCACCGCTTTATAAGGTTAAAAAGGGTAAGCAAGAGCGCTACGTAAAAGACGATAAAGAGCTAAACCAGTGGCTGCTCCGCATGGCGTTAGATGGCGCGCGTCTACACACCAGTGCGGATGCTCCAGCCATTAATGGTGACGGCCTAGAGCGCCTTGCCAGCCAATATTTAGCGGCAAAAGACACCATCAACCACTTGGTTCGGCACTATGATTCATTAGCCTTAGCCGCGTTAATGGATGTAAAACCCTTCGAAGCCAGCACCTTAGAAGCAGCTACCGAATGGTGCCAATCACTCGAAGCGCGCTTAACCGAGATGGCCGACGAGTCCGCTCGCTACCAGATTTTGGCGGATGGCGATGCTGACGGCCAGTTAGTAGGGATTACCGTCGTACGCCATCAGCACGGTGTTGCGCATGAAAGCCGCTTCTCTGCAGGCTTCTTTAACTCACCGGAATACCAGCCAATTAAGGCGGTTGCTGCTGAACTGGATGGCATGATTCAAGCTGATGCGAGCATTAAGCGCGGTGAAAAAGAGCAGGCGGTGAAAGACTTCCACCAAGTAGTGGAGTGGTTATTTGACGACGCCCGCCGTGGCCTACATATCCAACGTTATAAAGGTTTGGGTGAAATGAATCCGGATCAATTGTGGGAAACCACCATGGATCAAGAAAGTCGCCGTTTGGTTCAAGTACGAATCGAAGACGCGATTGAAGCGGATCAAATTTTCACCACCTTGATGGGTGATGAGGTAGAGCCTCGCCGAGACTTTATTGAAACAAACGCCTTGTCAGTATCTAACTTAGATGTTTAGGCGTTTTTTGTAGGAAAACTCGGCCAATAAGCGGCTAATCAATAAAAAAGGCCCCAGAGTATTAATCTGGGGCCTTTTTTTGTCTCAAAAACTAGCGAGAAACGATTAATAAATACTTTTAAATCAAATACTTAGAAACAAATCCATGTAGGTCAGCGGCAGTAGGAACAGCACTCAAAAAATCGACTCTCTCAGATAGCTTCTCAAGCGTTTTCTCACCATTTCCGGTCAGTACTAGCCCAGCACGTAGTTGCGCCTCTTCAGCGGCTTCTAAATCCCTTATAGAGTCGCCGATAAACCACGCATCCTCAATATTTCGTTGCAAACGGGTTTTCAGCTCTTCGAGTAGGCCAGGGGCTGGTTTTCGACAATCGCAGCCGGCATCTGGACCATGCGGGCAAAAAAGTAGCCCATCAACATGGCCTCCAATTTCGGCTAGGCGCTTTCGCATCTTTAAATTGATTTCAGCAAAGGCCTGGTAATCTGACAAACCGCGACCGAGTGCTGACTGATTCGTAGCCACAAACACTAACCAGCCATGTTGATTTAATTTGGCGATCGCTTCGAGGCTGCCGGCAATGGGATTCCACTCGGCAGCGGTTTTCACATAGGCATCGCTGTCTTGATTAATTACTCCATCACGATCAAGTACAGCGATTTTCATAAGTCACCTATTTATTGCAGCAGTGAGATATCTGCAACAGATGATAGTGCTGATCGAATATTGCGCAACAAGGCGAGGCGGTTGTTGCGAACCTGCTCATCTTCAGCCATTACCATGACATCGGTAAAGAACGAATCAAGTGGGTCACGAAGCTTAGTGAGCTGCTCGAGTGCTAGCGCATAGTTGCTATCATTAACCGCTTTCTCAACTAAAGGCGTAGCATCGTTTAACGCTTGGAACAGTTGGGTTTCAGCAGGTTCTGAAAATAAGCTGCTATCAACTGCATCAGCACCGTTTAAGGCATCTTGCTTGCGTAAAATATTGCTTGCGCGCTTATTGGCTTCCGCTAAAGAGCCGGCCGCGTCGGTCTGACTAAACTCAGAAACCGCGGTGGCTCGTGCTTTCAAATCCAGTGGATTAAAGGCAGCAACTTCAATTACGGCGTTAAAGGCTTGCGCACTAATTCCGGTGTCTTTGCTCAACACCCGAGCCCGTTCGGTAATAAAGGCGAGTAGCTCAGCTTGAACCTCGGCAACGTTATGATTACCCGGCTGGGCGTTGATAGCGAGCATTAGGCATTCGGCTAAATCAAGATCAAAAGGTTGTTCCTGGCAAAGTCGAAGCACACCAATGGCTGCACGTCGTAATGCAAAGGGATCTTTGTCGCCGGTAGGTTTTTTACCAATCGAGAAAATGCCCGCCAAGGTATCGAGTTTGTCGGCCAACGATACCAAGGCACCGGTTTGGTTGCTCGGCAACTGGTCACCAGCAAAGCGCGGCTGATACATGCCTTCGATTGCCTCAGCAATGGTCTGGCTTTCACCGTCATTCAGCGCATAGTAATAACCCATGCGACCTTGCAGCTCAGGCATTTCATAAACCGCGTGGGTAGTGAGATCGCAGCGGGATAAGCGCGCGGCTTGTTCTACCTCAGCTGCGTTGCCGTTGGTTAACTCAGCGAGTTGTTTACCGAGTTCAGCAACGCGTAGCGTTTTGTCGTATAAAGTGCCCAATTCTTTTTGGAAAACGACGGTTTGCAGTTTATCCAAACGAGAAGCGAGGGTTTGTTTTTTGTCTTGTTCCCAGAAGAATAAAGCATCTTCTAGGCGTGGTTTCACCACACGTTCATTACCCTTCTTAATTTCTTCAGGCTGGCTGCTAGCCAAATTAGAAAGGGTAATAAAGTAGGGTAGTAATTCGCCCTGCTCGTTTTCTACCGGGAAGTATTTTTGGTGGTCCTCAATTGTGGTGGTAATCACCTCGGGAGGCATGGCCATAAATTTGGTTTCAAATTCGCCAGCAATCGGCACCGGCCACTCTACCAAAGCGGTCACTTCTTCAAGTAAGTCTGGATTGATTCGCGCCTGACCGCCTAGTTCGGCGGCGGTAGTTTCAATCAGTTCGCGAACCCGCTCCATACGTTGTTCAAAGTCCACCATCACCGACGCTCGTTCCAGCGCCGATTGATATTCACTTGGGTGAGTAATGGTGATTGCCTCTGGGGCATGGAACCGGTGGCCACGAGTTTGGTTACCCGCAGCGACATCAAGCAGCGTGGTATCGACTACCTGATCGCCGTGAATCAGTACTACCCAATGCACAGGGCGAACAAACTCGGCGCTACCATTACCCCAACGCATACGTTTGGCAATCGGTAGTTTTTTCAGCGCATTATCAATAATGGCGGGTAACAGCTCAGCGGTTGTTTTACCGCTTTCTAGTGCAGCGTACGCTAGCCGCTCTCCCTTCTCGGTGTCTTTACGGCTGAGTTGATCAAACTCCACCCCGCAAGAACGCGCAAAGCCCAGTGCGGCCTGTGTTGGCTCGCCATCCTTAAAGGCCGCTTTAACATTAGGGCCCAGTTTTTCGATTTGTTGGTCGTCTTGTTGAGTCGGTAGGTCGCGCACTATCACCGCTAAACGGCGCGGACTGGCGAGTTTTTCAATCTCGCCAAAGTTTAAACGAGCTTCATTTAAACCCGCTTCAATACCAGTGGCTAGGGCGTCGCGTAACTTACGCAATGATTTTGGTGGGAGTTCTTCACAACCCAGCTCAAATAACAGATCGGCCTGACTCATTAGTTGGCCTCCAGTGACGCATTCGCCAGCATGGGAAAACCCAGTGCTTCTCGGCTTTGGTAGTACTGCTCAGCTACCGCGCGAGCCATCGAGCGCACGCGTAAAATATAACGCTGGCGTTCGGTTACCGAGATGGCACCACGAGCGTCCAGCAAGTTAAAGGCATGAGAGGCTTTCATCACCATTTCGTAAGCGGGCAGTGCGAGATTGGCTTCGATCAAGCGCTGACTTTCTTGTTCGTAATTATCGAATAACGACAACATGAGTTCGGTGTTCGCTTGCTCGAAGTTGTAAGTCGATTGTTCCACCTCGTTTTGATGGAACACATCGCGATAGTAGATCGGGCCAGAAGCCTCAGTGCCTTCAGACCACAATAGATCGTAAACCGACTCCACGCCTTGCAAGTACATAGCAATACGCTCTAGGCCGTAAGTGATTTCACCGGATACCGGCTTGCAATCGAGCCCACCCACTTGCTGGAAGTAAGTGAACTGAGTCACTTCCATACCATTTAGCCATACTTCCCAGCCGAGACCCCAAGCACCTAAAGTGGGAGATTCCCAGTTGTCTTCTACAAAACGGATATCGTGGATGGTGGGATCAATGCCCATTTCCCGCAATGAATTTAGATACAAATCCTGAATATCAATCGGCGAGGGTTTAATCAAAACCTGAAATTGATAGTAGTGCTGTAAGCGATTGGGGTTTTCACCATAACGCCCATCAGTTGGACGACGGCAAGGCTGCACATAGGCAGCTGCCCAAGGCTCTGGACCAATAGCTCGCAAGAATGTTGCCGTGTGGAAAGTACCCGCCCCCATTTCAACATCATAGGGCTGCAAAATACTGCAACCTTGTTTGGCCCAGTATTGCTGCAATCGCAGAATTAAATCTTGAAAGGTTTTGGGGCGCACCGGATTAACCGGTACCGCCGGGGTGCTGTTCACCGCGGTCATAGTGGTCTTAATTAAGCTGGAATTAAAGCGCAACAGTATAACGGTTTGTGCAGCACAATAGTTCGCTCGCCAACGAATCCCCAATGAGTGCCAATAGAGCAACAAAGCCCCATAATGGTGCAACGATCCAGTATGGTGCAATAAAAACATCACAAATTAGGTTGGTTTTCGGAATCGTACAGATATTTAGCAATATTGCGCTTTATTCGCGCCAAAATCGTGCAACTCTGGCCCAAAAGGCGTACATTTCACAGGCTTAACTGCATGCTGGCACGTTTCCTGCTGAGAACACAGCACAATGTGCCGCTAAGCCGCTACTACTCGTTAGAAATCTAAACGTTAGTGGTTCTTTCGCGGGGGAGACAGTAGGGCTTTGCTAGCAGCCAATGAGCACTGGCTAAAGCCTCAGATTTTACTTTTCATGATTCCACTGGAGGAATTGCAATGTCTGCACAAGACGTATTTAACATGATTAAGGAAAACGACATTAAATATGTTGATTTCCGCTTCACCGATACCAAAGGTAAAGAGCAGCACGTAACCGTTCCTGTTCGTGAATTTGGCGAAGATATTTTCGAAGAAGGCAAAATGTTTGACGGTTCTTCAATTGAAGGCTGGAAAGGCATTAACGAGTCAGACATGATTTTGATGCCGGATCCAACCACTGCGATTGTTGATCCATTCTTTGAAGAAAACACCTTAATCATTCGTTGTGACATTGTTGAGCCAGCGACTGGCGAAGGCTACAACCGTGACCCACGTTCTTGCGCTAAGCGTGCTGAGGCCTACTTAAAAGCTTCTGGTATTGCTGACACCGCATTCTTCGGCCCAGAGCCAGAATTCTTCGTATTTGACGATGTTAAGTGGGGCGACGACATGTCTGGCGCCTTCTACAAGATCGATTCTGAAGAAGCGTGCTGGAACACTGGCAAAAACTACGAAGAAGGTAACCTTGGCCACCGTCCTGGTCCTAAAGGCGGTTACTTCCCAGTACCACCAGTTGATTCTCTACATGACCTACGTGCTGCAATGTGCGAAGCCATTGAAGAAATGGGCGTAGAAGTAGAAGTACATCACCACGAAGTAGCGACTGCTGGTCAGTGTGAAATCGGTACCCGATTCAACACTATGGTTCAGCGTGCTGACGACAACCAAGTACTTAAGTACTGCGTACACAACGTTGCATGGGGCTACGGTAAAACCGCTACCTTTATGCCTAAGCCATTGGTTAACGACAACGGTTCTGGCATGCACGTTCACCAGTCTCTATCACTAAACGGCGAAAACCTATTCGCTGGTGACGGCCCTGGTGGCTTGTCTGAAACTGCTCTGTACTACATCGGCGGTATCATCAAGCACGCTAAAGCGATTAACGCTTTTGCTAACGGTTCTACCAACTCTTACAAGCGTCTAGTACCTGGCTTCGAAGCGCCTGTACTACTTGCGTACTCTGCACGTAACCGTTCAGCTTCTATCCGTATTCCTTACGTTGCTAGCCCTAAAGGCCGTCGTATCGAAGTACGTTTTGGTGACGCTTCAGGTAACCCATACCTAACATTCGTAGCGATGTTGATGGCTGGCCTAGACGGCATCAAAAACAAGATCCACCCTGGCGATCCTTCAGACAAAGATCTATACGACCTACCTCCTGAAGAAGAAGCTAAGATCCCAACCGTTGCCTCTAGCCTAGAAGAAGCGCTAGCTGCACTGGATGAAGATCGTGAGTTCTTGAAAGCTGGCGGCGTAATGGACGACGACTTGATCGACGCTTACATCGAGCTGAAATCAGAAGAAGTTCAGCGCTTGAACATGACAACTCACCCTGTTGAGTTCGACATGTACTACAGCGTGTAACACGCTTCGCTACTAGCTTTGCTAGTTGCAAAAAAGGCTCCTTCGGGAGCCTTTTTTTTGCCCGTTAGAAAATTCGACACGGAAGTTTAATCCACAACAAATGGGCTAAACGACTCCAATGCACTAAAATGGTGCAGAATAGCCAAATTAAAACATACACAAGCGATTGATAGACCAATACAAGGCTATTCAACGCACCAAAAATTGGCGCGAGTTTTGCATTAAAAGATCAATTACCGACCAATGGTTTAGAAGAGCTCGGATGTCACCCATGCCAATACTCACTGAAGTTGTCGCACGTAAGCTAATTGATAGCTTAGGTACGGCTTTGGTGTATTTAGACCAACGGTTGGAGATTCAATACCTTAACCCCGCGGCCGAAATTTTGTTGGGCACCAGCGCACGCCAAATTAAAGGTATTAATCTGCGAGACCTCTTGCCGGTTAATGACCCTCTGTTAGAGCACGCGCAATATTCGCTGAACACCAATGAAGGTGTTTCGGAGTGGGAGGCGGTGCTCAATGTGGTGCGCCAGTCACCCATTACGGTTGATATCACCATTAGCCCCTTTGAAGACAATGGTAGCCAGTATTTACTGGTGGAATTGCAACCGGTTGATCGCCATATCCGCGCTTATCGGGAAGAGCAGCAACGCGAGCAGCAAGATCTGAGTCGTGAGGTGGTACGTGGTTTAGCGCATGAAATCAAAAACCCGTTGGGTGGGTTACGTGGTGCGGCCCAGCTACTTGAGCGCCAATTAGAAGACGACTCGTTACTGGAATATACCGGCATCATTATTTCTGAGGCCGACCGCCTAAGAGATCTAGTCGACCGTCTACTGGGTCCAGCAGAGCTCTTAAGTTTCAGCACCATCAATATTCATGAAGTGATGGAGTATGTTCGCCAGCTACTGGAAGCAGAACTGGAAGGTCAGGGCCATCAAGTGGTGCGGGATTACGATCCGAGTATTCCGAATATTTCGGTCGACCGAGAGCAGATGATTCAGGCGGTGCTCAACATCGCCCGCAATGCCGCCCAAGCGTTTGTCAAAGAAGGTGTTATCACCTTGCGTACCCGCGCTGAACGCCAGGTCACTATCAATAACCAACGGGTTCGACTCGCGGTACGCATTGATATTGAAGATAACGGCCCAGGCGTACCGAAAGAGTTACAAGACAAAATTTTCTACCCCATGGTTACCGGCAGAGCTGAAGGCACCGGTTTGGGGCTTCCTATTTCGCAAAACATTCTTACCCAACATGGCGGCACCATTGATTGTCGTAGCCGACCCGGGAAGACCGTGTTTTCACTGACTATTCCGTTGGAGACTGATCGTGCCGGATAGCAATTCTATTTGGGTAATCGATGATGACCGCAGCATTCGCTTTGTATTGAGCAAGGCGCTAGAGGCAGAAGGTTATCAAGTAAACGAGTTTGAACATGCCGCCGCCGCCTTAGATGCTTTGGCCGAGGGCGAAAAGCCGGATCTAATCGTGTCCGATATCCGGATGCCAGGCTTAGATGGCCTTAAGCTTCTCAGCAAGTTAGAGCAGCAAATTCCGGATGTACCGGTCATTATTATGACCGCTCACTCTGACCTTGATAGCGCAGTAAAAGCCTACGAAGGTGGCGCGTTTGAATACCTGCCTAAACCGTTTGATTTAGATGATGCGGTGGACCTAGTCGGTCGCGCGGTACGCCAAAAGGTGGACGGTGCTGCTCCAGTAGCAGACATCAGTGGTAGCGAAAGCCACCCGGCTATTATTGGCGAAGCACCAACAATGCAAGAGGTATTTCGTGCCATAGGCCGCCTAAGCCGCAGCAATATTACAGTGTTGATTAACGGCGAATCAGGTACCGGTAAAGAACTGGTCGCGAAAGCATTGCATGACCATAGCCCGCGTTCAGCTAAACCCTTTATCGCCATCAACACCGCCGCTATTCCAAAAGATTTATTGGAATCAGAACTTTTCGGCCATGAACGCGGCGCGTTTACTGGCGCCAATACCCAACGCAAAGGGCGGTTTGAACAAGCCGATGGTGGCACTCTGTTCTTGGATGAAATTGGTGATATGCCTGCCGAGTTGCAAACACGCTTATTGCGCGTGTTGGCAGACGGTGAATTCTACCGAGTAGGTGGCCATACGCCGGTTAAGGCGGATGTGCGCATTATCGCGGCGACTCACCAAAATCTCGAAACCCGGGTTCGCGATGGCATGTTTCGGGAGGATTTATTCCACCGTCTAAATGTTATTCGTATCCAGCTGCCCGCATTACGCGAGCGTAGTGAAGATATTCCTTTATTACTGAAGCACTTCCTAAAGCGGGTGGGCGAAGAGCTCAAGGTAGAGCCAAAAACGCTCAGCAAAGAGGTCGAGCAATATCTTAGCAAGTTAGCATGGCCAGGCAATGTGCGGCAGTTAGAAAACGCTTGCCGCTATATCACCGTGATGGGCGCAGCCAGTGAAATCGTGATGGAAGATTTGCCGCCCGAACTAAAAGACCAAGCCGCGACGGCACCACCAACGCAAAACCAAGGCTCTGCAGATGATTGGCAAGCGGCGCTACACGCCTGGGCTAGCCGGCGCCTCTCGGCCGGGGTGCAGGACTTGTTGGCTGACGCGATGCCAGCATTTGAAAAAACCATGATTGAAGTTGCACTGGATGCCACCAACGGTCATAAACAAGAGGCCGCTAGGCTGTTGGGCTGGGGCCGCAACACGCTCACCCGCAAGATTCAGGCCTTACAAGTCGAAGAAAAATGATTCAATAAAAAAGGGCGGCATCGGTGGCCGCCCTTGCCCCGGGTGTTGTAACACTCGGGTCGGAGATGTTGGGCCTTAGCCCCTTCTATTAAAAGAAGGAATCTTGGTGTAAATCCAAGCGGTCTAAGGGGGTAGAGGTATCCCACTCGTGGGCATACAATTCGCCGGTTTCAACGCCGTAGTCTTCACGCTCCAAGTCGAGCGAGCCAGACCAATCTTCTGGCGCTGCAATCGCAGTCCAGCGTTCATCCATTAATGTACCCGCTTCAATTTCTTCGATTGACCCATCGAAGTATTGAATTTCTAGCGTGCCATTTTTCTCATCAATGGCCACGATTTCGAGTGCTTCGCCGTCTGGTTTTTGGAACCATTGGCCGATGGTTAAATCTGTGAGTGCAAACATTTCTTGCGCTCTCCTTTTTGCCCCGTTGTACTTCATGTATAGAACAGGGGAAGGAAGCGTCAAGAAAATAAATTGCTAAATAGACAAGCGGTAATTACGCCAACCAAAGAACAATGATTTAGCTGTGAAAGCTCGGGTAGCCGGCGATAGAAAACTGTTATTTGGTGATTGATTTTGCGTTCGCTAAGTGGCGACAAGATGTAATCGCCACCCAAACTAGCGAGTTTATGGACAGGGATTAGTCCACTGGGCATGCACTTGCTCAATAGCTTTTAGCACGTCTTTGCTAAGCTCTAGTTGACTACTAGCAATATTGCTACGTAACTGTTCCATGCTAGTGGCTCCGATAATGTTGGAGCCCAAGAAAGCTTGTTGATTAACAAATGCCAGCGCCATCTGGGCTGCGTCCAATTGATGGTCAGTCGCCACTTGGAGATAGGCCTCTACCGCTGCGTCAGCCTCATTACCGCTGTAACGAATAAAGCGATCAAACAAGCTTAAGCGAGCCCCCGCTGGACGTTGCCCGTTAAGGTATTTACCACTCAGTACACCAAACGCTAACGGCGAATAAGCTAGCAGAGGCACTGATTCACGAATAGCACATTCCGCTAGCCCAATTTCAAAGGTACGGTTTAGCAGATTGTATGGGTTCTGAATGGATACGGGTTTAGGTAAGTCATGCTGCTCCGCCAAGCGAAGATATTGCATCAAACCCCAAGGGGTTTCGTTAGACAGGCCAATATGTCGTACCTTGCCGGCTTTTACCAAGTCGGACATCGCATCCAGCGTTTCCAATAACGCTATACCATCGTCGTCTGTTGGATGTTGGTAACTGAGTTGACCGAAATAATTGGTTTGTCGGTCAGGCCAATGGATTTGATAGAGGTCAATATAGTCGGTTTGCAGGCGCGCTAGGCTGGTATCAATCGCCGCCGTAATATTGGCACGGTTAAGGCGTGTTTCGCCGTCATTCATCTCACCACGAATATGATTCATCCAAGGGGCGCGGCCCACGACTTTGCTCGCGAGGATAATTTTGTCGCGGTTGCCGCGAGCCTGAAACCAATTACCAATAATGGTTTCTGTGCTGCCTTGCGTATCGGCTTTCGGCGGCACGGGATACATCTCAGCGGTATCAAAGAAATTAATGCCTTCTGCGACGGCGTAATCCATTTGTTCAACGGCTTCAGCTTGCGTGTTCTGCTCGCCCCAAGTCATGGTGCCTAGGCAAAGTTCGCTAACGTTTAAATCACTGCTACCGAGCTGACGATATTTCATAGTGCTATTTGTAATGGTCGGTTTTCTGGGGGCGGTTACTGGCTAGACAAGGCGGCGCGCCAGTTGGCGGCTTGGCGCTTGGATAGCAGCTCTTCCACGATTGGGGTGAAGATCACCTCAATCGCAATTTCCATCTTGCCGCCTGGCACCACAATAGTGTCGGCGCGAGACATGAAGCTTTGATGGATCATGCTGAGTAAATGAGGGAAATCGATTTTAAGCTTACGCGGGTCGCGGAACCGAATCACCACATAACTTTCATCTTGGGTAGGAACCTCCGACACGGTAAACGGATTAGAGGTATCGACCGTCGGTACGCGTTGGAAATTAACGTCAGTGCGGGAAAACTGTGGGGTGATGTAGTTCACATAGTCATACATCCGCAGCAAGATATTTTGTTTTACTGCGTCATGGCTGTAGCCCCGATCTTGGGTGTCGCGCTGGATCTTTTGGGTCCACTCCAGATTCATGGTGGGCACAATACCAATCAGCAAATCAGGGTACTGCCCGACATCATTTTCTTCCGTCACCACCCCGCCATGCAGACCCTCGTAGAACAGCAGGTCAGTGTCGGTAGGTAATGGCTCCCAGTCGGTGAAGTGACCCGCCGGTACGCCAAATAAGGCAGCCTCTTCTTCATTATGGGCGTAGTGACGATACTCGCCGCTGCCATTTTTGCTGTATTGGCGGAAGAGTTTCTCTAGCCGATCGAAGTGGTTTGCCGCAGGGCCGAAGTGACTAAAGTTTTCAGAACGAATGCGCGCTGTTTGCAATGCATCGCGCATTTGGGCCCGATTGTAGATATGAAAGCTATCGCCCTCGACCACGGCGACATTGGTGTTCAAACGATCAAAAATACGACTAAACGCGCGTAGTACCGTGGTGGTACCAGCGCCTGAAGAGCCGGTGGCGGCAATAATAGGGTGCCTATCTGACATCGCTGATCTACTGAATCAAAGGGGCAGTGATTGTAGCAGGGCGATTAGCTGCAACAAAAACCCGAGCTAGCCGAGTGAAGAGTTTGATTGATACACCAAGTCGGCGACTTCATGGCCTTTCTTTAAGCCTCGTCGTTCAAAATGGGTTTCGATCCGATTGTCTGGCCGCGGCAGAATTTTGCCTGCACCCGCAGTGTTTTGCCATTTTGGGTGGGCCTCTAATACTTCCAACATATGCTCAGCGTAAGGCACCCAATCGGTGGCTAGGTGCCAAAACCCGTTGGGTTCAACCTTGCTGGCAACGAGGTCAGCAAAGGCAGTTTGAACAATGCGGCGTTTGTGATGGCGTTTTTTATGCCAAGGGTCAGGAAAGAATAACCACAAGGCCGCCAAGGAATGGTTCGCAATTCGGCGGTTAAGCACCTCGACCGCATCGGCACACAATACGCGCAGGTTGGTTAGGCCGCGTTTTTCGATTTGATTGAGTAAACGCCCAACCCCGACACGGTACACCTCAACGCCCACGTAGTTTTGATCGCGGTTTCGGTCAGCTTGTTCCGCTAAGTTATCGCCGTTACCAAAACCGATCTCAAATATGGGTTTACCGGGCTGATCAAATATCTCAGACCAGTCGAATTGCCAACTGGCGTCATCGTCGAGCTTCGGGTCGAGGCCCCACAAGGGAAACAGTTCATCGATTGCCCGTTGCTGTGACGGTGTTAAACGGCCATCACGAGTAACGAAACTACGTACCGGCCGGTGCGGTGGAAATGGCGAACGTTGATCCATTGGCGCAACCCGAGGCTAGGCAATTAAACCGTCGATAGGAGAACTGGCATTGGCATAACGCTTGCGCGGCATGCGACCAGCCAAAAAGGCTTGGCGCCCAGCTACGATGGCGTTTTTCATTGCTTCAGCCATCAAAACGGGGTTTTGAGCAGCGGCAATCGCCGTGTTCATCAACACACCTTCACAACCCAACTCCATCGCGACCGCAGCGTCGGATGCTGTGCCCACGCCAGCGTCAACCAAAATGGGAACTTCGGCATTTTCAACAATTTCGAGAATGTTGTACTTGTTTTGAATGCCTAAACCCGAACCAATGGGAGCGGCCAGTGGCATCACGGCAACACAGCCAATCTCTTCTAGTCGTTTAGCAATTAATGGATCATCAGAGGTATAAACCATCACCTCAAAACCGTCGGCCACCAGTTTTTCCGCGGCTTCTAAGGTCGCAGGAACATCAGGGTATAGGGTTCTCTCATCACCCAATACTTCGAGTTTAACCAGCTGGTGACCATCCAAGAGTTCGCGTGCCAGCTGGCAAGTGCGCACCGCCGATTTGGCGTCAAAACAGCCAGCGGTATTCGGCAAAATGGTGTACTGATCGGGTGAAATAACGTCAAGCAAATTGGGCTCGTCAGGGTTTTGCCCAATATTGGTACGGCGAATGGCAACGGTAACGATCTCTGCTCCGCTGGCAGCGATGGCAGTGCCCGTTTGTTCAAGGTCTTTATATTTTCCGGTGCCCACTAATAGGCGGCTGTTGTAAACCTTACCGGCTATTTCAAAACTGTCTTGCATGGATACTCTGTAATTGGGGTTGGGCCGAAACGACTGCTAGCCGCCACCGATGGCGTGCACAATTTCTATTTGATCGCCTTCATTCAGTTCGACCTCAGCCCATTGGCTGCGTGGGCAAATTTCTTGGTTCAACTCGACTGCGATGCGCTTGTCAGCAACCGCAAGGCTTTCTAGTAAAGCTAATAAACTGGCGGCCTCCAGTTGTTGAGGTTTGCCATTCACAGAAATTTGCATAGTGAAGTGGGTGGGGCAGTAACAAATGAAGCTCTTATTTTACCTTGCAGGGATTTTCTATGGCGGATAATTGTCTTCTTATCGTTGCTTGAAGCCGGCTAGGGGCCGCGTAGAATAAGCGACGTTAATCCCGTTAACGGCGCGGCCGTAGGGTCTATCTCATTACATTTCTGGCAGGGGCAAATATGGCTAAGTGGATTTTCGGAATAGTGGTGGCTGTGATCGGCGTGCCCGTTGTTGCGGCTATTGCATTGGTAACGTTGGTTAACCCCAACGATTACAAACCAGAGTTGGAAACCCTTGTAAAAGATAGCACTGGGCGTGAGTTAACCCTACGGGGAGATATTGGGCTTACCCTGTTTCCTTGGCTGGGCTTTGAAGCAGAAGGCGTTACCCTTGCCAATAAAGCGGGCTTTAGCGCGGAGCCGATGTTGAGCATCCAACGAGCAGAAGCACGATTAAAGTTATTGCCCCTGTTTACCGGCCAAATTGAGGTTGGCAAAGTCTTGTTGGATCGGCCCACCCTGGTTGTGGGTATTGATAAAGACGGCAGTATGAGTTGGTCAGATTTGGTTGCTAGCGATGCAGCAGCCGAGCCGGCAAGCTCGGCAGAGGCGGCAGCGAGTGACAGCAGTTTGCCGGCGTTCGGCTTAGCGTCGTTTGAAGTGTCAGAGGCCAGCTTGAAGTGGTTAGACAAAGCGGCAGGTACCACTACCACGATTGAGCCGTTTAACTTAACGGTGGGCAAGGTAGCCAAGGGCGACACCTTTCCACTGGCGCTGAGTGCTAATGTGGTTCAAGGCCAAGGCGACGACCAGTTGATGGTAGAGCTTGACGTAGCAGGACAGGCGCTACTAACGGATCAGCAGTTGGAATTAAAAACGCTTTCGATTAAGGCGTTATTGTCGATGGCTGGGCTCCAGCCAATCGAAGCCACGTTAGACAGCGCTTTGGTGGCACAAGTAGACGGCAGCAAAGTCGCACTTACCCAACTGCAAGGCGCGATCAACACGATGGAATTATCGGGTGATCTGTTGGCTACCAACCTAAACAGCAGGCCGGACATCAAGCTGAATTTAGCGATTGATACCGTTAATACCGACGACTTCTTATTACCATCGGCTCAGACCGAAGAGGCCAAAGAAGCGTCGGCGGAACAAACGGAAGCAGAGCGCCAAGCACTGAATAAAACCCCCGTTGATGTCGCTGCATTACGCGATATCGATATGGTGGCAAATATTACTGCACAACAGCTCATTGCTTCTGGTTTGCGCGCCAGTAATTTACAACTGAAAGCGTTGTTGAAGAATGGCTTGCTTAACCTTAAGCCATTCAGCTTTGACCTCTACGAAGGCCAGTTTTCTGCGCAGGCGCAAGTCAATGCCGCCAGCCAGCCGGCGCGGTTCAGTTGGCAGCACCAGTTAACCAAGGTGAACTCTGAGCCGATGCAGCTAGATGTGATGGAAAAGGCATACGTGGGCGGAGCACTCGCAATGCAAGCGGCCATTAATACCCGAGGCGCTACCGTAGGCGCGCTACGCCAAGCCCTTCAAGGCAACGGTTCGTTGGAGTTTACCGATGGGGCAATTAAAGGCATCAATATTGCGGGCTTGTTGCGCAAAGCGATCGCCAAGTTCAAAAATGAGCCCCTGCCTGAGGGCGATGTTGAGGTGGCAGACACCGACTTTTCGTCAGCAACAGCCAGCTTCACGATCGTAAACGGTGTAATCAACAACCCAGATCTACTAGTCGAGTCGCCATTAATTCGAATTACAGGCGCTGGCGACGTTAATTTGGTGAACGAAACCGTAGATTATCGAGCGCGACCTATGGTGGTTGCGACCTTAGAAGGTCAGGGCGGGCGTTCATTAGACGATTTAAGTGGCGTGCCCATTCCGGTGCGTTGTATCGGGGCGCTATCGGCGCCTGATTGCCGCACCGATATCGCGGCTGCGGTAAAAGAAAAAACCAAGCAAGCCTTTGACCAAGAAAAAGATCAAGCCAAACAAAAGCTGCAAGAAAAGTTAGACGACAAAGTAAAAGATATCTTTAACAAATGGCGCTAAAGAATCCGCTTTATTGGGTTGCTATTTATTGTTTATTTGGCCAATTAGCCTTGGCTGGCCAAATTGAGCAAGTGCAGGTAGAGCGCGAGTCCAACCAATATCGCCTCAGCATTAGCAGTCAGTTGGCTATGCCATTGGCTGAACTACAGCAGCTACTGACTAACTATGAGTTGGTCGCGCAGGCTAATCCAGCCATAAAGTCGTTAGAAGTTGTGAGCCAAAGCCCCAATGGAATAACCCGAATTAAAGCCAAGCTGAGGGTTTGTATTTGGTTTTACTGTCGCAGCCTGCAACAAACACAAAATATGCAATTGGTAGAACCGGGCCATTTGGTGGCAGACCTGATTCCTGCTGAAAGCGATTTTCGTTATGGTCGGGCTGACTGGTTGATGTCTGACCATGCCGCAGGCAGTCACCTAACGTTTAGTGCAGCGTTGACCCCAGATTTTTGGGTGCCGCCGCTGATTGGGCCCTATGTCATTAAAAAGAAAATGCGTGAAGAAGCTATTGAAACAGTGCTGGGCTTAGAACGGTTAGCAGCAGAGCTCAATCCATAGCCTAGTTATTGCAGCACCGATGACCACCAACAAAAACGGCTTTAGCCAGCGCGTGATCCGTTGGCAAGGCCAAAATGGCCGCCACAATTTGCCTTGGCAGCAACATAAAACTCGCTACCGTGTTTGGGTTTCGGAAATCATGCTGCAGCAAACTCAAGTAGCCACGGTGATACCTTATTTCGAAAAATTTATCGCGCGCTTTCCTAATGTCGGAACGTTGGCCAAGGCGCCGTTAGATGATGTGTTGGCACACTGGTCTGGCCTTGGCTATTACGCTCGTGCGCGCAATATGCATGCCGCAGCAGAGCAGGTGGTGGCCGCAGGCTTCGACGACTTGCCTACCGAGCAATCCGCATTAATCGCATTGCCGGGAATCGGCCGCTCAACAGCGGCAGCGATTTTATCGCTTACTGACGATCAACCGCTGCCCATTCTTGACGGCAACGTAAAGCGCGTTTTCGCACGGCACGCGGCAATTCAAGGTTGGACCGGAAGCACCCAGGTACAAAAGTCCCTCTGGCAATTAGCCGAACAGCGTATGCCTAGCGAGCAAGCGGCAACTTACAACCAGGGCTTAATGGACTTGGGGAGTCTAGTTTGCCGACGCAGCAAACCCCTTTGCGAGGTCTGTCCGGTAGCGACTGATTGCCAAGCTTTGGCAACCGAGCAAGTCACCCAATTGCCTAGTCCTAAGCCTAAACGAGCGGCACCGCGTAAAACCGCGTATTTCTTGGTCGCGCAGGATCGTGTTGGCGCTACGTTGGTCGAGCGCAGAGCACCGGTAGGTATTTGGGGTGGGCTCTGGTCGCTGCCCCAATTTGATAGTCTGGCGATGTTGCAACAAGCGGTAGATAATCTCGGGCTATCACCTAGTCAGTACCAATTTGTTGCGTTAGAGCCCTTTGAGCATGCTTTTAGCCATTTTCGGCTTGAACTGAAGCCGTATAGAGTATTGCTGAGTGCCGAGCAGAAAACACTTGCAATAGCCGAGGAAAGTCGGCAGTTTGTGCCCCTTAAGCAATTAGGTGAACTAGGTTTGCCAGCGCCCATTCGGCGCTTGTTGGGCGACCTTACTGCCTCCTCAAGCAACTAAATATTGGAGTAAGCAATGGCCGGCACAGTAGACTGTGTAAAGCTCGGTAAAACCGCCGAAGCCCTCGAATGGCAGCCATATCCGGGCCCGTTGGGTGAGCGTATTGTGGCTAATGTGTCGAAAGAAGGATGGCAACAATGGTTGTCACACCAAACCATGCTGATTAACGAATATCGTTTGACACCTGTTGATCCCAAAGCGCGCGAATTCCTAGAACAAGAAATGGAAAAGTTCTTTTTCGGCGACGGCTCGGACAAACCGGCGGATTTTGTCGCCCCAGAATAAGCTACGAGGGTCCTTGTGAGCTCGGCTGACCGAGCTGCTGCGAACAATTAACGCTCAGCAGGGTCTTAAACAAACACACAGTTGGAGTTGAGAACAATGAAACAATGGTTAACCGTCGCCTTGTCGGCGTTTACATTACTGGCCTGTAGTGCGGCCTCTTCAGCCTACGAAGAGGGTAAGCATTATCAAGTGCTGGATAACCCACAGCCGACAGCCAGTGGCGATCAAGTCGAAGTGGTCGAAGTGTTTTGGTACGGCTGCCCACATTGTTATTCACTGGAGCCGACGGTGCATCATTGGCTGGATAACAAGCCTGCTAACGTTCAGTTTGAGCGTATGCCTGCGGCTTTGAATCCGACTTGGGCATTTCATGCCAAGGTGTATTACACCGCCGCTGCTTTAGGGGTGATGGACGTGTTTCATGAAGCCTTTTTTAACCAAATTCATTTGCACAAAAAGCGCATGAACAGCGAGGGCGAAATTAAAGCGTTTTTTGGCCAGCTAGGTGTGGCTGGGGCTGACTTCGATAAGGCTTGGAAGTCTTTTAGTGTCGACTCCAAGGTTCGACGTGCCAAGCAGCGTGTTATTGGGTATCAGCTACGTAGCGTACCGGCCATTATTGTTAACGGAAAATACGTGGTGACGGCGCAATCTGCCGGCGGTAATTCGCAGATTTTCAAAGTGGTTAACGAACTGGTCGCCAAAGAACAGAAATGATTAATTTGGTCAGCAGCCCCAAAATGATACTAAGGATGCTGGCCTTGTTGTGTTTGGCCGGCCCAGTGTGGGCTGATGCGACTTATAACCGAGCCACCGAAGCGAAGCGTTTACAAGAGGGCGATGGTAAACAACCCCGTGAAACCGCCCCGTTTGAAGCGGTGGCGCTGACTCGCTATAGCGTCGAAGAGCTATGCCATCGGGTAGGCAGGAAGTTAGGCAGCGTGTCGGTGCAAGATTGTCTTGATGCACCGCTCGAAAGTAGCAATGGCTACAGTCACCAAGGTTTGCCAATGGCGGTGGCAGAGTTTCCACCGTTATTGGATAAGCGTGAACCGGAAGGGCGTGTATTGGTGCTCGGTGGTATTCATGGCGATGAGTATGCGGCCGTCTCAATCGTATTCGGCTGGCTCAAAATTCTACAAAAATACCATTCTGGCTTATTCCATTGGCGCGTTGTCCCGGTGACCAACCCAGATGGTTTATTGCAGCGTCGTTCGCAGCGGATGAACGCAAAAGGGGTAGACCTTAATCGAAACTTCCCGACCGATGGCTGGGAAAAAGAAGCGCCTCGCTATTGGGCCTGGACGGGTAGAAATAAGCGTCGTTACCCCGGCGAAAGCGCAGCCTCAGAACCAGAAACTCGCTGGATTATGCGCCAAATTGAAGAGTTCCAGCCTGACATCATTGTGCAAATTCATGCGCCCTACGGCATTGTTGATTTTGACGGCAATGACAAGCCACCCAGTAGCCTAGGCCGCTTACACTTAAACTTGCTAGGTACTTTCCCCGGCTCGCTCGGAAATTACGGCGGCAACAAACTGGATATACCGGTGTTAACCGTAGAGTTGCCCAGTGCGGGCATTATGCCCAGTCGGCAAGAGCAAGCAAAAATATGGGTGGATTTGATTCGTTGGCTCAAAAGTCGGCTACCGCGTAGCCCCGGTAAGCCGGTTAAAGCCGTGGTTGCTGACGATTTAAAGCTAGCGGCCGAGTCGGGTTACCACTAGTTTTACCGAAGCTGGCGAAGCTTCGGCTGGCTGGAGTCTACACGCCGTTTTCCAATAGGATCTTCCAGTCGCCGTTACTGTCGCGTTGCCAATACAGACGTTTACGGTCTACGCTCGAGAAGTTGTTACTGACGTAATGTTGGGTGAAGGTGGCAACCACAATGTCGGTGGCGGGGTCTTGGAGCAGGCTAATGTCCGACAGGTCCACGTTAATCTCTGTTTTCCGGCTGTTAACGCGCGTTTTGTGTTCGCTCCATTGCGCCAGATCCATGCCTTGTCCAATAAAATCTTCCCGATAATTTGCCAGGTAGCGTTGGGTATCGATACTCTCCCAGTCTGCAACCCATTGATTGATTGCGGCTAGCAGTTCCTTGGTCGTATCGGTCGGTGCTTCATCGAGCCATTCAATTGACTCACTTAAAATCACCGGTGTTTTTCGCACATCAACTTTATTCTTTAAGCGTTGAAAATCGCGGTTCGCCATGGTCACGCAACCTCGGCTGGATTGGGGGGCACGAGTCCACGTGTTACGGGGTACGCCATGCAGCCAAATACCATTGCCGGTGCGCTCAGCCATGCGGTCAAGCGCATTCGGGTAGTTGATGGGAAAGGCGCCGACGCCATAGAGCTCGTCGAGTTCATCATCTAGTAATTCACTGGTGACAAAATAAACCCCAACCGGCGTTTTCTTATCACCTTCTACCTCTTTCCCAATCCCCGCACTACCAATCCCCGCGTAAAAATCTGCAATCAAACGTGGCTGGCCGGCTTCGTTCTTAAAAATGTATAAACGGTTGCGGCTTAGGTCCACCATGATGGCGTGAGCTTGGCTCTCCGACAGTTGCAGCAGGTTTTTGGGCTTGACCTCGTTGCTCGCTGGATCAAGCAGGTAGTTCCAGCGCTGTTCAAACTCGGTTTTGCTGGCCTCACCAACGGATTGCGACATAAATGCCTGATAAACCCCTATATCTTGCGGATCGGGGTTCTCACGAATCGCGGCCCGCAAACTTTTGGCGACACCAAATTTGGGTGCTAGCAGCAATAAGGAGTCTAAATTGGTTTGGGCGAGTGCCGAGTTGCCATCTTCCCAACCATGTAGGGCGCTGATCAGCAGCCCCTCTTCGGGGCTAACATAGCGGGCGGCGCCGAGCCGAATTTTGTCATGCTCAGCATGGGCGGTGGCGGTAGATAGCGCTAGGCAACCACAAAGCCCCACGGCTAGGGCGGCTTTTGGGGGGCTCAGGCGGTTAGCCCGGGTTGCGAGTTTACTCGGGCAAGGCAACAAAAAATTCAACATTGGCTAGCGAATCGATTGCTCTCGAACGATAAGCCAAGCATCGCCGGTACGCTCTAACAAGAGGGTTTTGCGGACGACATCTTGGTATTTATCGGAGCGATATTTTTGTAAGAACTTAACGGTGGCGAGTTGATCATCCAATAGCAACACCGACGGCTGGCTAATATCAATGGAAATCTTGCCAGGTGCTGCCAAGCGGGCTTTGCGTTGAGCGATCCATTCGTCGCGTGATTTATCGGCTTGGGGTTCATAGTTCGGGCTGTATGCCGCTAAATAACCGTCAATATCTTGGCCTGCCCACTTCTTGGCCCAGCTAGTGACAGCATCCATTACGGGTTGCTGTTTAGCGCTCAGTGGCGTGCTTAGGGCAATGCTTGCGCCGGCAACCAAAGCGTTGCTAACAGGCTTGCGGGTTACGGCGGGTTCTGGCGTTGCTTCCACTTCGGCTTCGGCTACCACGGGCGCTTCATCCGCTGGGCTGGCGGCTTCGGTTGCAGCGTCCGTGTCTTCGATATCTGCTTCTTCGGCCGCATTCGCAGCGACTTCCACCGGCTCAGCTGTGGTGGGTTGAGGCTCTGAAACGGGTTTAGGTTGTGGTGTGGCTTGAGCCTGAGCCGAACCACTCATTTGCGCCAAACGGTACTGCGCGATGGCGTTGGTGGGTTCTTGCTGCAACACCGTTTCGTAGGCAATGGTTGCCAAAATGCTATAGATGTCAGCTAGGTTTTCCCAGGCTGCGGTGTAATTAGGATGTTGGTCGACGGCCGCTTCTAGTGCATCGCGGGCGCCATTAAAATCGCCTTTTTGGGCCAGTAATACCGCGAGGTTGTTATAGGGTTCGGGGATTTCGCGATAGTCTTGAGTGAGGTCACGGAACACTTCGATCGCGTCGTCAGCCCGACCGAGGTTGGCCAGTGCAATACCTTGTAAAAACCGGCCGCCAGCATTGGTTGGGTCTTCCGCGAGAGCCTGTTCAACCGTGGTAAGCGCCGCTTCAATTTCGCCGTTTGCAAGGAGTTGCTCGGCATCGGCAAACGAACTGGCTGATGCAGATAGCGGGGTAAGCAGAGTGGCGATGGTAAAGCTGGCCGCTAGCCAGAAGGTTTTAATGTTTAACATTACGTTGGTGACCGTGTAGTGATTGTGCTGTTGCTCAGTTCGAGCCATTGACCAAAATCCAGTCAAACTGACCAGAACGACTATTCTCGAATACTCCTTGTGTGGATGCAAAATTTTTCTGTTGGCTGCCGTGGTTTCGCACAGAAAGCGACCGATAGGCTGGCAATGTATAATCCGCGCCCAGTTGCACGAGGTCTTGGGCCCAATTGCGGTCAGCTACGTTGGCTGGAGTCGCGTACGTGCGGAACTAGGGAGCTCAAGCATTAATGGCTTGGGACTATTAGCGATAACAATCGCCAATCAAAACAGAGAACAACATATGACTACAGTAACTAGCGCTGGCGCGCGTTTTCGTGCCGCCCTTGCGTCGGAACATCCATTGCAGATTGTTGGCACCATTAACGCGTATCACGCCATGATGGCAACTCAAGCCGGTTTTAAAGCCATTTATCTATCGGGCGCTGGTGTAGCAAACGCTTCTTTTGGATTGCCGGACTTAGGCATGACCTCGTTGAATGATGTGACTGAAGATGTGCGTCGCATCACCAGTGCGGTAGACACACCGCTATTGGTTGATATTGATACCGGCTGGGGCGGCGCATTTAACATTGCTCGCACCGTAAAAGAAATGATTCGTGCGGGCGCGGGCGCCGTACACATGGAAGACCAGGTAGCGCAAAAGCGTTGTGGTCACCGGCCTAATAAAGCCATTGTTAGCCTGCCTGAAATGATTGATCGGGTGAAAGCGGCAGTTGACGCGAAGACTGACGATGACTTCGTCATTATGGCTCGCACTGACGCGTTAGAAGTCGAAGGCCTAGATTCGGCAATTGAACGTGCGGCAGCCTGCGCGGAAGCCGGTGCCGACATGATTTTTGCTGAAGCGATGACAGATATCGGTCAATACCAGCAAATTAAAGACGCCTGTAAGGTGCCCGTGTTGGCCAATATGACCGAATTTGGTCAATCGCCATTACGCACCACTACCGAATTGGCAGAAAACGGTGTGGATATGGTGTTGTATCCCTTGTCTGCATTCCGTGCTTGTAACGCTGCGGCTAACAAGGTTTATCAAGCTATTCGGGCTGATGGCACTCAAGAGAATGTGGTCGACACGATGCAAACGCGCAAAGAGCTTTATGCGTTTCTCGACTATCATAGCTATGAAGATAAGCTCGACGCCTTATTCAATAGCTAGGGTTACGGCGACAAGCAAAGCGATTAAAAAAGGCCACGTTTATGTGGCCTTTTTTGTTTCTGTTTGAGTGACGCCTAAAGGGCAAGCTAGTGTTGGTGATCGGCGTGGCGCTTATTCAAAATAACATGTAGCAAACTGCCGGTTACAAACGCTTCAACCCAGCCAAGGCCGGGATGACCGGCGGCAATCGCCTGATCGGCCGCAAAATACCCAAGGTAAGTGAAAGCACCAATGCTCAACAGGGCGGCGACCGCCGGTTTCCAGCCAAACTGCGGGCCGAGTAGCCACCATGTCATCATGCCAATCGGAATCCGGTGTAGCACAATAGCCCAGCCCAGCCAGTGGCTGTGATGCGGTTCGGCTAGGTTAGCCATGGGCGCCAACGCGGCGCCATCAATCGCTGCGTGTAGCATCAACCCAGCCAAGCCCACGCCTAAAGTTAGCAAATGAGCCTCACGGGCAAAGCGCTTAAAACCGTGTTCTAACAAGAAGGGAGCGGCAAAACCGGCGCCAAGCCACGCCAATGCCTGCCAACCCGTACTCGGCAAAATATCGCTCGCTAAAACCCCGCCTAATAGTGCGAGCATAAGCCCCATCACCAGGCCATCGACTATCTTGTGAGTGCGAGGATTTTGGTCAAGCCACTGGCAGGCCCCTGCGCCAATGGCTAAGGCGATTAAACTTAATAAAAACATAACTTGAATTTTGTTAAATATGCCCCAATTTTACGCAAGTCCCCCGAAAATCGGTTAGATATTGACCTTAAAAACCTTTAGCAGTACCTTGGCAACTGGCCTAGCTATGACAGCTTATTTACAGGGCCTTAGCGAGAGAGACATTAAATGACCGCAGTACAAGAAAAGAGCAGATGGGATGACATCCCAACCGTGACCGAGAAGAAGCTGTTGCGCATGCCTGAAAAGGACTACATGAACGAAGTGCAACTGGCGTTTTTCCGCCGCCGTCTGCTTGATATGCGCGCCGAAATGACGGACCGCACCGAAGAAGTTAAAGAACGTTTGCACGCCAATGAAGTGATCGCTGATCCCAGTGACCGCGCCACGGCGGAAGAAGAGCATTGGTTAGACTTGCGCTTGCGCGAGCGCGAGGCCTACTTGATCCGCAAGATTGATGAAGCGCTGCAATTGATCGAAAACGGTGATTACGGCTGGTGCGAACAGTCGGGTGACCCCATTGGCATTCCGCGCTTGCTGGCGCGCCCAACGGCCACTGTTAGCATTGATGTGAAAAACATCGCTGAGCATAACGAGCTGCATTTCCGCGACGTGCGCTAAGCGCGGCAGCAGTCACCAAGAAGAGCCCGCACAGCTTGCTGTAGCGGGTTTTTTATTGTCTGGCCGCGATTGGGGCTGGGTGCTGTTAAAATACGCGCTTTCGACTCAGCTCCAAAGGACAGGCTAATGCCGATTCTGATTACCAACGCTCGTATGGTAAATGAAGGCCAGATTACCGAAGGTGATCTATTGGTACGCAATCATCGCATCGAAAAAATTGGCAACAGTATTACTGCCCCAGAGGGGGCGATTGTTATTGATGCCAAAGGCAAATTATTAATGCCCGGCATGATTGACGATCAGGTGCATTTTCGTGAGCCGGGGCTAACCGCCAAGGCGGATATCACGACCGAATCTCGCGCCGCCGTGGCGGGGGGCATTACCAGCTTTATGGAAATGCCCAATGTAAATCCGGCTACCACTGATCACGAGGCGCTCGCCAACAAATACGCGATTGGCGCCGAAAAGGCCCGCGCCAACTATGCCTTTTATTTTGGTGCGACCAACGAAAACCTAGAAGCCATTCAGCGCTTAAGCGTCGGTCAGGCTTGTGGCGTAAAAGTTTTTATGGGCGCTAGCACAGGCAGCTTGCTGGTCGATGACCCGCAAGCGCTTGATGGGATTTTCCGCGACTGCCCGCTGTTAATCACCACCCACTGTGAAGACTCGCCGACTATCTTTGCCAACGAAAAAGCGGCCATTGCCAAGTATGGCGATAACGTACCACTGTCTGAGCACCCCAACATCCGCTCGCGCGAAGCCTGCATGAAGTCGTCAACCTTAGCGGTCGGTTTGGCAAAAAAACACGATTCCCGATTGCATGTGCTGCACTTAACCACAGCAGATGAAATGGAGCACTTTGAGCCAGGCCCCGTGCGTGGTAAACGTATTACCGCAGAAGCGTGCGTGCACCACTTGTTCTTTGATTCCAATGATTACGCCGAGAAGGGCAACCTAATTAAATGCAACCCGGCAATTAAGTTGGCCTCCGATCGCGAAGCCCTGTTGCAAGCCTTGCTAGATGATCGCATTGATGTGATTGCAACCGACCACGCCCCGCACTTACTGGAAGAAAAGAACCTACCGTTTATGCAGGCACCGGCCGGCTTGCCATTGGTGCAGTACGCCTTGGTTAGTGTGTTGGAGCATGTGCACAATGGCGTCATCAGTCTCGAGAAGGCAGTGAGCAAAGTGACCCATGCGGTTGCCGAGTGTTACCAGCTAAAAGAGCGGGGCTACTTGCGCGAAGGTTATTGGGCCGATCTGACCTTGGTCGACTTAGAAAAGCCTACCTTGGCGAGCCACAGTGCGGTGTTGTCGAAATGTGGTTGGACACCCTTTGACGGTTATCGCTTCCGGTCGAGCATTGATACCACTATTGTTTCGGGTCGCATTGCCTACCAAAACGGTGAAGTACAAGACCATGTGCGTGGCGAAGCCTTGGAGTTTGGCCGCCAGCGATGAGTGCGCTGTTTGTTAACAATCTGACGGTTATTGATTGCTCATATCTGGACGACGAGCTGGGTTTAGTAGGTGAGAGCTGGATCGTTGATCTGGTGCTGCACGGCGAGCTCGATACGCAAGGTATGGTGTTCGATTTTGGGCTGGTTAAGAAAGCCGTGAAATCAACCATTGACGATCAGGTTGACCACAAATTGCTCATTCCAGCGCGTTCGCCACGGCTGCACACCGCTGCCAAGCCCGAAGGCACCGAACTGCAGTTTGAATATGGTGATAGGCAGCCTTTGCACCATTGTTCGCCAGACGACGCCTTATGTTATTTGCCGGTGGCCAGTGTTACTCCAGAAGGGGTCGCAGGCTATGTACGCTGGTGCGTGCAAAAAGTCGTGCCGAAAAACGTGAAGGCGGTTGAAGTGCGGCTACGCAGTGAAAAAATTGAGGGCGCTTGGTACCGCTATAGCCATGGCTTAGAAAAGCATGATGGCAACTGCCAACGTATTGCCCACGGGCATCGTTCGGCTATCCATATCGAAATTGATGGTCAGCGGGACTCATTACAAGAAGCGGCATGGGCCAAGCATTGGCAAAATATCTACATCGGCACGCGCGAACATGTAGTGAGCGAAACCGAGCTGGCCGGCGTGGTTTGCTACCGTTTTGGTTACCAAGCCCAGCAAGGCTGGTTTGAGCTAACGATTCCGAAAGCGCGTTGTGCACTAATTGATACAGAATCCACCGTAGAGTGGATAGCGGTGCATATCCGCGACACAGTGCAACAACAGTTGCCGGATAAGAAAGTAAAAGTCTGTGCGTTTGAGGGAGTTCAAAAAGGTGCGTTGGCTTAAGGGCCGGTCGCCCAAAACAGATTTTTGAGTTTACAAATATGAAATCCGAATTAAAAACCTTGGTCGAGTTGCTGGACCTTGAGTACCTTGAAGACAATCTATACCGAGGCGAAAGCCGTAACCTAGGCGGCAAATCGGTATTTGGTGGGCAAGTGGTTGCTCAGGCATTAGTGGCGGCTTATCGCACCGTCGCAAAAGGGCTGGTAGCGCACTCGCTACACAGTTATTTTTTGCGCCGTGGCGACATGGAATACCCCATTGTTTACCAGGTTGAACGAATCCGAGATGGCCGCAGTTTTACCGCGCGGCGGGTGATGGCAATCCAAAAAGGTCGACCTATTTTTTCGATGATGGCGTCGTTCCAATCGCCAGAATACGGCCTTGAGCACCAAGCGCCAATGCCGGAAGTCCCTAAGCCGGACCAATTGAAAGAACAACTTGAATTGCGAGAAGAATGGATTGACGACTGCCCGGCCATCTTCCGTGATGCGTTTTTGCGCAAATTACCGATCGAGATTAAACCGGTTGCGCCTCGCAATCCGCTTAAGCCGGATACTCGCGAGCCGATTCAAAACAATTGGTTTAAAGCTTCGGATGTACTGCCTGATGACCCCATGATCCATCAGTGCGTGATGGCCTATGCCAGCGACTTTACCTTGCTGACCACGGCGTTACACCCACATGGCGTGACCTGGGCGCAACCGGATATGACCGTTGCGAGCTTGGACCACGCGATTTGGTTTCATCGGCCAATTAAAGCCGACCAGTGGTGGCTTTACAGCATGGATAGCCCGATGGCAGTCAGTGGTCGTGGCTTATCGCGAGGTTTTATTTTCGATCAGGACGGCTTGTTGCTAGCCAGTACCACGCAAGAGAGTTTGATGCGTAAATATGGCTTAGCTGAAATGCAGGACGGAAAATTGCCGCCGGTGGGTAACTAGACGGCGCTGTGGGTTCGCTGGGCGTGCTTGTAAAGCAACACATAGCTCGCACAAAACGTCATCACCACGGCAATACATAACGCGGTGGAGTGAGCTACCAAGGTGGCTGCGCCAATAAAAATGGCTGACAAAACCCATAGTGCGGGGGCAGACGAACGAGCCCACAGGCCAAAGTTTTGCTTATCGCGCAGCGATTTGTAGTACAGGCTATGTAGATGCTCGAGGTCAGGTTCAGAGAATGATCTACCGGCCTGAATCCGTCGCCACATCGAAAATAAGGTTTCCCAGATCGGATAAACCAGCAACGCTACGGCGTACCATGGGCTGAGCTCGCCACTGCCTTGGATGAGTTGCACCGTGGTGACGGCAACTACTGAGCCGTTTAAATAAGCGCCCGCATCCCCCAGGAAGATTTTCCCCAAAGGAAAGTTAAATAATAGAAAGCCTAGGTTTGCGGCCGCGCACAAAGCCGCCAACGCCATGGGGGTGTTGAGGTTATACAAATGGGATTGCCAAGCAATCGCGACGCAGCATATAACCGTAATGCCTGCGCATAGGCCATTTTGCCCGTCGATTAAGTTAAACGCGTGCGAGACGCTGGCCACCGCGAACACGAAAAACAATATGCCAATAACGGGAATAGTGAGTAGCGCGTCGGCTCCCCACACATCGACTTGTGTAATCCGCAAATCCGTTGCCGTGGACACCAGCAGTCCGCTCAGCGCGGCGGCGATATAACGGCTAGTGGGGCTAACTTGTTTGGTAATGTCTTCTGCAAAGCCTGTTAAGTAAACAGGCGCAAAGCAGGCGATCAGCAATAGTAGTGTTAGCGTCAGTTGTTTGTTGATGCTGGCGATAGCCAGCGTGCCCAACAGCAAGCCAACAAAAATACCGATGCCGCCGATACGTGGAACAACATTGCTATGCAGTTTTTGTACCGCATCGTTGGTGGCGTCACCGGTGTAGCGAAGGTGCCATCGGTTGGTGGCCAAAATTAGCGCACAACTTAAAGAGGCGGCCAGTACGGCTATTAACAACACAGTAAACATAGAGAGACCGCAGTGACACCAAGTGTGGTTTAACTAGGGGGTCTAGTATAGGTGCTTAATTGCCTGCGTAACTGAAAATAGCGTCTAACATGGCATGTAAACCGTTGCTTCGGGTCGGACTTAGGTGTTCGGTAAACCCGATTTTGCCGATGAACTCAGGCGGTGTTGCCTTAATTTCGGCGGGTGTACGACCCGAATAAACCCGCGTCACTACGGCAATTAAGCCCGAGACAATCGCTGAATCAGAGGTTCCTTGAAAGTAGAGTCGACCCTCTTCAAAAGCCGGTTTAATCCAAACCTGTGACTGGCAGCCTTCAATTTTGTAGTCGTTTATCTGCCATTCTGCTGGAAAATTGGGCAACTTTTTACCGAGATCAATGAGATATTGGTAGCGGTCCATCCAGTCTTCAAAAAAGCCAAACTCTTCGATCAGTTCTGCTTGCGCTTCATTAATCGAGTTGGAGGGAGGAGTGGTGTTAATTTCAGCCATCCGTTACTTCGCTTTCCAAGTAGTGCCTTCGCGGCTGTCATTCAAAACCACGCCCATGGCCTCAATTTCACCGCGGATGCGATCAGCCTCGGCGTAATCTCTATTCGCTTTGGCTTCAGCACGGGCCGTAATGAGCGCCTCGATTTTGTCGGCATCCAGGCTGGCGGAATCCTTTGCTAGTGCAAACCAATCTGCAGGTGTTGATGCGAGCAGCCCAATCAATTGGCCAGCGGCCAGTAGCTGGGCCTTTAGCTTCGCTTGTTCGGCAACGTCGGTGGCCACATTCGCGGCTTTAGCCAGACCAAAGAGTTCGGCGATCGCCTTGGGGGTGTTGAGGTCGTCTTCCAATGCCTCAACGAATGCGGTTGGCGCTCCGGTGTCGGCGCAGGCTTCAATATCTTGAAGTTTCTCGAGGGCGCCATAAAGCCGGTCAAGTTTTTTCTTAGCCTCGACTAAACCGGCCGCTGTCCAGTCGAGCGGCGAGCGGTAATGGCCAGTGAGTAGCGCCAAACGAATCGCTTCACCCGGAGTTTGTTTAATCAGGTCATGAACCAGTAAAACATTGCCCACTGACTTCGACATTTTGTCGCCTTCTACGTTGAGAAAGCCGTTATGCATCCAATACTTAACGTAGAGCTCGCCATCATGTGCGCAGGTGCTTTGTGCAATCTCGTTTTCATGATGCGGAAACTGTAGATCGTGGCCGCCACCGTGAATGTCGATGCTGTCGCCCAAGTGGGCCTCAATCATCGCTGAGCACTCTAGGTGCCAACCGGGTCGTCCGCGGCCCCAAGGGCTATCCCAGCCGGGGGTTTCATCATCCGACGGCTTCCACAGAACAAAATCGGATGGGTCTTTTTTATAGGGAGCGACTTCAACCCGTGCGCCCGCCAGCATTTCCTTCTGATCGCGCTTCGACAGGCGGCCGTATTCCGGGAAAGAGGGCACATGAAACAAGACATGCCCTTCGGCAGCGTAGGCATTACCGTTGGCGATTAACTTTTCAATCATGCCAATCATCTGTGGCATATGGTCCGTAGCATGCGGCTCAATCGTCGGGGCTTGCACATTGAGCGCCGCCATATCTTCACGATAGATGGCCGTGAACTTATCGGTGATTACCGAAATATCGACCCCTTGTTCGCGCGCGGCTTTGTTGATTTTGTCATCCACATCGGTGATGTTGCGGGCATACGTCACTTGGTTGTAGCGGTTTTTCAGTACCCGAAACAAGGTATCGAAAACGACAGCGGGCCGGGCGTTGCCAATGTGGGCATAGCTATAAACCGTGGGGCCGCAGACGTACATGCGTACGTTAGCGGGATCAATCGGCTCAAAAATTTCTTTTTCTTTGCTTAGGGTGTTGTGAAGCCGGATGGGCATGGATGGACTTTCTTGCTTGAGAATGGAACGCATTCTATCAATTGGGGGCAATGGGGTGTGATTACAATCGTTTGTAATACTTGAGTCCGTATAATTGCCACGATGAAAGAATTTAAAGCACTCAATATTGCCGTTTTAACCATCTCTGACAGCCGCGACTTGTCGACTGACAAGTCGGGTGACATTCTGGTGGCAGGCATAACCGATAGTGGGCATCATTCGGCCGCCCGAGCGATCGTGCCTGACGATATTTACCAAATTCGAGCAGTACTCAGCCAGTGGATTGCTGACGACCATGTCGATGTAGTAGTGACCACTGGGGGCACAGGCGTGACCGGGCGTGATGGCACTCCCGAAGCCGTCCGGCCATTACTAGACAAAGTGATCGAAGGCTTCGGTGAGTTATTCCGCCAAATTAGTTACGATGAAATCGGTGTTAGTACCTTACAGTCGCGTTGTTTGGGTGGCGTTGCCAACGGCACCTTTGTATTTTGTCTGCCGGGCTCAAGCGGTGCCTGTAAAACGGGTTGGACTAAAGTATTACAGCCGCAGCTAGATATGCGTACGCGCCCCTGTAACTTTGCTGAACTGGTTCCGAGACTGAAAGAAAAATAATGAAAGTGTTAGTAACGGGGGGAGCGGGCTATATCGGTAGCCACGCTTGCGTTGAATTGTTAAACGCGGGCCACCAAGTCGTGGTGGTCGACAACCTGGTCAATAGTAGCCGGGAGTCGCTTGATCGTGTGGCGAGCTTAACCGGCAAGGCAGTGGAGTTGGTCGAAGCCGATATTGCTGACCGAGAAGCCATGCAAAGTTTGTTTGCCGCACATCAATTTGATGCCGTGATGCATTTTGCCGGTCTCAAGGCCGTTGGTGAGTCGGTAGCGCAGCCGCTGCGCTATTACCAAAACAACATTACCGGTAGCTTGGTGCTATTCGAGGTGATGGCGGAGCATGCGGTAAGAACGCTTATTTTTAGTTCTTCAGCCACGGTTTATGGTCAGCCTGAACAGGTGCCAATTGATGAGTCCGCTGCGCTCAGCACCACTAACCCCTACGGCAGTAGCAAGCTATTTGTCGAATCGATCTTGCGCGATTTATACACCGCAGATGATCGCTGGAAAATCGCGTTATTGCGTTATTTTAATCCGGTCGGTGCTCACCCTAGTGGGCAGATTGGTGAGGACCCTAACGGTATTCCCAATAACTTAATGCCTTACATTGCGCAGGTTGCGGTAGGTAAGCTCGACCAACTGGCGGTATTTGGTGACGACTATCCAACCGCTGACGGTACGGGTGTGCGCGATTATATTCACGTGGTGGATTTGGTTAAGGGTCACCTGGCTGCTCTCAACACGCTGGTGGCCCAACCAGAGGGTGAGTTGCTGACGGTCAATTTAGGTACCGGCCAAGGTTATAGCGTGCTGGATATGGTGCGCGCATTTGAAGCCGCGAGCGGTAGCCAAATTCCCTTCACTATTGCACCTCGCCGTGAGGGTGATGTGGCTGAGTGTTGGTCCAATCCGGCTTATGCCAAAACTCGTTTAGGTTGGCAGGCTGAACTCGGAATCGAGGCCATGTGTCGCGACACATGGCATTGGCAACAGCAGAATCCGAACGGTTTTGGGAGCTGAGTATGACGGTGGCTTCACAGGGCTTTAATGCCCGTCAGAACCTCGACAAACACCATGGCGTAATTCGCGCCATTCGTATGGTCGACTTGTTTGATGCAGACCCTGAACGGGCCAGTGTCATGAGCCTGCAGCTCGGACCTTTATATTGCGACTTCAGCAAGAACCGGGTAGATGACGAAACACTTAGGCTTCTCGTGGCTTGGGCCGAAGAGCAAAAGCTACCGGCAGCGATTCAGGCCTTAATGAGTGGCAAGCCATTAAACACCACCGAAAAACGGGCAGCCTTGCATACCGCCTTGCGGCAGCAAGACGATACGCCTCGGTTGGTAAATGGTGTCGACGTGATGCCACAAGTCAGAGCGGTGCAAGCGCAAATGCAATCATTTGTTGAGCAAGTGCTGGCTGCAGGCCATTACACCGATGTGATTAATATTGGGGTAGGCGGCTCTGATCTCGGACCCAAAATGGTTTGCCGAGCGCTACAAGGTCAGGCAGCAGGCCATCTGCGCCCGCATTTTATTTCCAATGTCGATGCCCACCCGCTGACTGAACTACTAGCCACCCTTAACCCGCGTACCACCTTAGTGATTGTTACGAGTAAGTCTTTTACAACACTAGAGACGATGGTTAACGCCGATTTGGTCAAAAACTGGTTGGCCGAAAGTGTTGGGGCAGAAGCCGCTAAACAGCAGATGGTGGCGGTTACCGCCAAGCCAGAGTTGGCAGCCGAGTATGGCGTGTTGCCAGCGCAAACCTTTCCGTTCTGGGAATGGGTAGGTGGGCGTTACTCGTTATGGAGTGCAGTAGGTTTAAGTATTGCCTTAGCCCTCGGCTGGCGCTCATTTCAACAGCTGCTGGCGGGCGCCAATGCAATGGATCGGCATTTTGAGCAAGCTGAGCTGGGCCAAAACATACCAGTAATATTGGCCTTGCTCGGCTGTTGGTATCGTAATTGGTTTCATTATGGCAGCAGCTGTGTTGCGCCTTACGAAGAACGGCTTGAGTTCTTAGTGCCGTATCTTCAGCAGTTGGATATGGAATCCAATGGCAAAACGGTGGCGCGCGCGGGTGACAGTGCTGTTGGTAAAACCGGCGCGGTTATTTGGGGCCAACCTGGCACCAACGCTCAGCATGCGTTCTTCCAGTGGCTACACCAAGGGCGAGATATTGCGCCGGTTGATTTTATTGTTAGCAAAACGCCAGAGCACGACCATGAAGAAAGCCATCGCTGGGTATTAGCCAGTGCCATTGCTCAGGCTGAAGCGCTGCTAACCGGTAAGCCAGCACCAACCGGCCAACCTTACCGTCAATTCGACGGCAACCGGCCCAGCAACTTTCTATTGCTCGACCAGTTGGATGCCCACAGCTTAGGTATGTTGATCGCGTTGTACGAACATAAAGTGTTTGTGCAGGGCTGGATGTGGGGTTTAAACAGCTTTGATCAATGGGGGGTTGAGCTGGGCAAACAGTTAGCCAATTCGGTGATGCACGAGCTACGCACAGCACAGCGCCTGAACAACCACGACTGCTCTACCAATGCGTTGATTGAACGGCTAAACCGATGAACTACCTCCGCGTCAGCCCCCAGGCAGGAGAGATTTACCACTTCTATCATTACTTCGGGGCGCTCGTGCTGCCCGTGTTAGAGGCGTGGTCAGCCAGAGTAATTAAGCCCGGCGAAATTTATCATCTAGCCAGTTGTGGCGCGATGGATAAGTACACGGTTGAGTTATTTCAAGCGCTGTCGCTGGAATTGAAATGGTTGGACGAAAACTTCTGGGACGAGCAAAACCCGGGATCAGTCTTAGGTAATGTAATAGAGCTTGATAGTTATGACCGGCGCTTTTTTATGCGAGGCGGTGGGCTAGGCGCAGACAAAATAGCGCGTGTTCGACATGCATTGGCGGATCTATGGGATGCCGACTTTCGCAGTTTACGGTTTTGGCAACGGCCAAAGTTGGATGTATTGATGATTGGTCGTAAAGCCCCAGCAGGCTTCTACAAAGACCGCAATCGGACTTCAGGCACAGAGCGCCGAAGCCTACCAAATGAAGTGGAACTGGCAGAGGCGCTAGCGAGCGAAGGGCTATCAGTAAAGCGCATTTTTCTAGAAGACTACAGCTTGCAGCAAAAATGTGAACTGGCACAACAAGCAAACGTGTTGCTGCTGCAACATGGCGCAGCGCTACAAACCGCTTGGTTTATGCGTGAGGGTTCTACAGTGCTAGAAATCATGCCCCGGCAATTGCTGGGTAAGGCCGTATCGCGGATTGGTGAAGGCATGGCGGCCAGCTTAGGGCTAGAGCATCAGTTGGTGGTTCAAGCGGGGCTACACCAGCCGGTTAATATTGCCGAAGTGGTTAGTAGAATAGGGCAGGTCCGTTAGGCCAAATGGCTAGCGAACAGGAAGGTCAACTCATGCCGCAGCCAGAAAAAAATGCCGGTCAGGTGGCGGTGCTAGCCATTGCAAAAAATGAAGCGGCCTACTTGGCGGAATGGGTGCATCATCACCTTTACATGGGGTTTGCCTTGGTAATGGTGGGTGTAAATCGCTCTAGCGATAATAGCTGGGCGTTGCTAAACCAATTAAAACAGTCGCACCCGCAGTTGGACGTGCTCGACCTAGATTGGATATGGCGCGGCACCTTGCGCAGCTTTCAAAAGGTTGCCTACTCCTTCATGGCAGAAGAAATTGCGCAGCGACACTCCAATATCAAAACTCTGTTGCCGCTTGATATCGACGAGTTTTTTTACACCTCAAACCTGTCTTGTTCGGTCGAGGACTATCTTAGTCAGCAGCCTGAATTCGATGCGCTAACGTTGAATTGGTTTAATCAAGCAGGGGATGCTTCGGCATTTTCTCGCCCGTTTGATAATTTGTACGGTACGCCCAACTCGATGGGTAAGTCCTTTCTTAAGGTTGCGGCATTACCCGACGTTGAGCTGTTTACTGTGCACTGTCCCAGTTTTAGGGCCAGCCTGAGTCCTAAACGGCATCTGCAGGCTGACGGTGCGACCTACGTTTGTGCCGGTGACGAGACTGCTATACGACGACAGCAGACAAAAACCATTCCCGAGCCAATAGCCGGCGCTTGGATCGTGCACCGAAAACTACGTTCCGAACTAGAGTATCGGGCCATTATCACGCAGGGCTCGTCAAACAGTTCTGGCGATATGCTCAAACTCGCGAGAAAGCCATTCACTCGGCAATTGAAAACAGACCAAGCACTCGACTTGGATGAAGATGCCCGCACGTCCTATCACCTGTCGTTAAGCGAGTTTATCGACAAAGCTAGTTTGGCCGAGCTGATAGCGAACGCTCAGCAGGGCGTGGCCCATCGCGCAGAATTGGTAAAAACACTGCCGGTTGAGGTCATCTTTAAGCACTTAGGTTGGCTGATTGATCGGCTGCAATATACTGAGAGTATCGACTTATTCTTGGCTGATGTGTCGCGCCTTACGGTGGAGTATGGACAGCTACTTAGCCTGATAGAACAGCTTACAACTAAGGCCGCTGAGCACGCGCTGAAGATTGATGTCGCACAGCGGGCGATTCAGGTCGCGGTTGAAACCAACAACGCAACTGAACAAAGCTTTCTAGCGCAGGATACAGGCCAGGCGGCCGACGGAGCCCGTGGTCTAGCGTTGGCGCTTGAGAGCATTGATCTAAAGTTAGCTTGCCGTTTTATGCAGATTGCACAAACTCACCGGCCAAATGGCAAGTTAATCAATAGCAAACTAAAAGCCTACCAAAAGCAGTTGGCGCGCTAAATCCAAGTAATCCACCGGCAACAAGATATGCGGGGTGGATTTCTTGTTGTCTAAGCCGCCTAAACCACAGGCCAACGGCGATTACTTTGCTATACTCGCCGTCTTTTCCGCCCTTAGCTCAGCTGGATAGAGCGTTGCCCTCCGGAGGCAAAGGCCAGAGGTTCGAATCCTCTAGGGCGGGCCATCTTATAGTGCTAACACTACCCCAGCGGCAACCGCGGTTTGGTAGAGAATCTGCACAATATCGCTACTAAACTGGAAGCGCTTGCTGTCCACTTTGGGTAGCACCAAAATCTCGTCGCCAGCTAACAAGCCCTTAGCACCTTTTCCGAATAACCCCGGCTTGCCTTCAAATCGTAACGCGCCTGACGGCGTTCTAACCAAAACCTTTCTCGCATTTGCGTTGGTGGTATAACCACCGGCTTGCTTAATGTAGTCTCGAATTGAGGCCTCTGGATTCCAGCTAAACGCGTTCGGGAAAAAGACTTCGCCATGTACATTTACGTGGTGTTGGTGGCGGGGGATGCGAATGACATCGCCGTCTTCTAGCGCAATCGACTCCCAGTCGGAGGGCCCTTGCAAGATCAGCTGCCCTTTGGGATCAATTTCACGTGCGCGGGCGATAAATTTGCTGATTAGGGCAGCCTCGGCAGTGCGCAGTCCGGCTTCATTTTTGCTGGCTGAGCGGGCATTCAAAATAGACGCTTCGAGCCGATCAATCGACTCATTTAAGAGTTGTTTTTGACGTTCGGCAATACTCTTGCGAAATAGCTGTAGGCCAATCGCTGAGGATTGCTCGCTCAGCTCAACTTTGTCCATGACTTGGGCCAATGTTGAGCTATAAGGCATTACATATTGGCTTTTACTTTTATGTTCACCTTCAACGGTGACCAAAATATGTTTCACAAGCCGATCAGCGACCACCACAATCTCGTCGCTAGGGAGGACGTAGACGTCGGAAATATCGTCGTGTAAAGACAGGTACATGGCGCTGCGTTTCTCGCCAGAATTTCGGGCGATTTCAACATTGGTTGCATGCCGACTAACGCCAGCGCGTTCCAGTAGTGTTTCTAGCTCGATCGCGCCTTCAAATTCATATTGGGCGGGCTTGCCCACGAGGCCTGACACTTTGGCCACGGATTGGCGTTGGCCAACAAAAATGGTGTCACCGTCCTGAAACTGGACCAGCTCCAGCTTACCCGAGTCGAGGAAGTCGTAAAGGTTAATCGCCTTGGTAACGCGGCCTTCTCGCAGCACTGTTATGTCGAGATAGCTACCAGACTCCGGGTCGATGCCGCCCGCGCGATCCAAGAAATGCAAAATTGAGTCGGAGGCAAAGGCGCTATATAGGCCGGGGCGCTCCACATGCCCAGCGACAAAAACCTTAACGGGTTGTGCCTGTGCAAGCGAAGCATATACGCCTACGTCATCTCTAAATACGTCTTTAATGTGATTGGTGAACACGGAGTTTAAGTCTTCGTTACGAACACCAGCCACCGCAATTGGCCCAACTTTCGGCACAAAAACATTACCTTGTGCATCAACCACTAAGGGCAGCTCGGCCTCAAAGGCACCCCAAAGGCGAAGCACAATGGTGTCGCCAATCGAGAGGGTATAACCCGGATTAAAGCCCGTGACTTGTTCCGCGCCAAAGTCGCCTTGAAATAACCATTGGCCATAAACGGGCGTGCTGTCATCGGATAGCCCCGACGCCTCTAACACTTGCCCATCCGGCACAGTGGGGGCGGCACCAGGAATATCGGCGGCGGTAATTTCGGTATTCAGATCGGTTTTCAGGTTAGTGATACCTGCCGCGGCCAAGCGCGCAGGAATTTCCTCAGCAAACCCAGCGAGTGGCGTGGCTGTCAGTACTAAGGCAACAATGGCGGAGCGAAGGCGATACGGCATGGGATTACTCGCGATGGTCGTTAATAGTGGCAACAATTAGCATAGCCAAAAGGTAACCTAAATTAAGTAATAAAAACCACGTGGCAACAATATAGGCGCGTCGGGGTTCAAGCGCGTTGTCAGGCAGTTGAGCGGCTGAAATGGCCACCAAATATTTAACTTTACGTGAGGCCTCGAGGCGCGTTGATTCCAAGCTAGCAAGACTGGCTTGGTAAAGCTCGGTGGCTACTTTTACCGCAAGCTGCGCTTCCTGATACTTCAAGTATAAGGTGCTCACCGAGTTTTCTTCGCCGCCAGTTTGGGCTGCGCGCTCTTGCTCAATTTGCTTCTCAAGAGCGGCCACTTGGCGTTTGCTAGCGAGCACCTCGGGAGCACTCTCAGTCAGGAAGCTCAATTTAGTTTTCAGCTCAGTTTTGGCTTTGGCCAGCTCGGCCTGCAAGCCGGCAATAATTTGCCCTAGCGTGGCGTTTTCCACTTCCGGGCTCACAATTTCGTACTGGCGTTGTAGCTCCACCAAGGCGTTAGAGGCTTCCCGCAAACGGTTATTGTTTTGGTCTACTTGGCCTTGCACAAAGGCCAGTTGCTGAGCACCTAAACCCTGGCCAATGGCGTTAACAAACTCCTCGGCAACGCTCGTCATGCGATCAGAAATTTCTTTTGCCATTTCCGGAGTGAATGCGACGACACGCAAGGTAATGATGTTGGATTCTTGATCAACGGTTGCAGTAATAAAATCCTGCAAATAGCTATAGAAGCTTTCCAGCGAAGCATCGGCGTCGAGTCGGGCCCAAAAATCAATGGAACGACTCGAATAGTGTTCGCGTAGCCCAAGCAGCGCATCAATTTGTGCCAGCATAGAGGGTGAGGTCATAAAGGCCTCGACGATCAAGGAGTCGTTTTGGTCAGCGCCGCCCGATAATGACAACAGGCCTAAGTCGAGCCCAGCGGGCGCCGTTGCGCTATCTTGCTCTACCACGAGTTGAGCTTCTGCCACGTAGCGGTCGGAGGCCCATAGTCCATAATAAATACCGACTACAACAAGCGGCCCTAGTACCCAATAGCGGTACGACAAGGGCAGCGCAAAAAACACCGTTTGCACGGTTAGTTTGGCCTGATTTAGCAAAGCGTTAAGATTCATTTTTTCTTTTGTTATTACGCCGGCGGCGCTTATCTCGTGGTTGGTGCGCTTGATAGTAGTCTATGGCCTCTTTGACGTCGTCAAAATAAGTGACCTTGCCGCCGGGTAACAACACGATGCCAGCATCGCAAAATTGTTTAATTTGGTTCATGGCATGGCTAACCAACACCAGCGTGCTATTGCCCTGCATGGACGCAAACACTTTTTTTGCTTTTCGTTTAAAAGCGCGGTCACCAACGGCGGTGAGTTCGTCTACTAACAAATAGTCATAATCAAATACTACGCTACAGGCGAAAGCAAGCCTAGCTCGCATCCCGCTCGAGTAGGTTTTTACTGGCTCGCGAAAAAACTCGCCGAGCTCAGCAAATTCTTCAATCCGTTTAACTCGCTCCTGTAGCGCTGCGCCGCTATCGCCTTGCAGGCGACAACAAAACTTGGCGTTTTCTAGGCCAGTGAGCTGTTTAGAAACGCCACTTTTTAGCCCCAGCGGAGGACTAATACTGCCTTCTCTTAGAATCTTGCCTTTGTCAGGCAGATCAATGCCGCCAATCATGCGTAATAGCGTACTTTTGCCACTGCCATTGCCGCCCATTACTGCCGTATGGGTTCCGGCAGGAATCGTTAAGCTCAGGTCAGAGAAAACTTGGTGTACACGACCATCGCCTAGCGGATAGCTTTTGGAAACATTCTCGAACTTAATCATGGGCTAGTAGAGCCTGTACTGATAACGCCGATAAAGCGCTAAGCCGAGAAAGAGGGCAACGAGGGCACTGCAGGTTACGTACAGCGGACTTGCGGGTGAGGTATAGCCACTGATGGCTGCGTCGCGAATCAGGTCGTTAACGTGCAACAACGGGTTCCAAAGCAAATACGGCCAGTACTGGGTAGGAACCATGTCGATCGCGAAGAACAGCCCAGAGATGAAAAATAATGGCCGCATTAAGACATCAGAGAGCCGTTTGATATTGGGCGACAAGATTGCGCCAATTTCCAACATAAGGCCGAAGCCAAACGTGAAAACCAGCAAACAAAACGCGTAGTACCCGATCAGCAAAAAGTTGGGTATTTGCGGCGCAAAACCTAACCAAAAAGCAGCAAACAGCAAAACAAAGTAGGCCACGGTCATAATCAAAAATTCGATACCAACGCGCACAATGGTGATATCAATGGGCTTAATTTGCCGATAACCAAATAGGCCACGATTACCTTTAATGCTGCCTCTCGCTTGGCCAACTGCGTGTTGGAAAGCTAGCCAAGTAATTACTCCGTAGAGCATAAATACAGCGGGTGATGCGCCGTATAAGTCATGCCCCGGACCACGGATTACCGCATGCAAAACCGTGAATATCATTACTTGGTACAAAGGCTCAATAATGGCCCATGCGTAACCCAGCCGAAACGAGCCGAACCTAACCCGGAACTCGCGGAGCCAAAAGGCCTTTAGCGCGGGTACTAGCGTGGTGTTCTTGATTAATGAATACTCGGCCATGCGGGCTTGCCTTAACTGGTCTCCGTTAGCCGTTTAATGATTTGCAAGTAGTGGCCGCTGATTTTGCGATGACAAAACTCGTTTTGAGCTTTCTGATGCGCGTGCAGCCCCATTTGTTGTCTCTCAGCTAGCGGCATTTCAATCATTTTTATCATTGCATTAGCAAGCTCGTCTACATTTCTCGGTGTTACCAGCAATCCGGTCACGCCATGTTCAACGGCGTCTCTGCAGCCGGGCGTATTGGTCGTGATAACCGGCTTGCCCATGGCGGCCGCTTCCAACAGGCATTGTGGTAGCCCTTCCTTATAGTAAGACGGCAGCACCACACAGTCATGATCCTTTACACACTCAAAAACATCGTCCGACTGGCCTAAATACCTAACCGGGCTGTTGTTGAGGCGTTGGCTTAGTTTGGCGCGGCTAATACTTTGCGGGTTGGGGGTATCGAAAAAGCCTAACAAATCGAATTGCAGAGACGGCCATACCGAGGCTCTGCCGGCCTGCTGCGCACGCTCAATAACGGCCTCGGCTGCTTTAATGTACTCGTAAATGCCCTTGCTCTTTAAAAGTCGCGCAACCAGCACAAACTTAATGCAATCAGGGTCGCTGGGGGCTTGGTAAGGGAATGCCGCTAGGTTCAAACCAATGCCACTTACCAGTGAGTAAGAGCCTTCACGGACGTAGCCGCCCGTAACGTAGGCGTGTTGGTCGGCTTGGTTCTGAAACACAATATGGTCAGCCCTTGGGTGCGTAAGTCGTACCATCCGGCGGCCGACAAAGCTCTTGAGTCCACGCTCAGAAAATAGACTGCCCATGCCGGAAACCGTATTGATACAGGGGATGCCGTACCGCTTGGCTACCGTTGTGCCGTAAATATTTAGTTTGGGCGTGAAGTTTAGTATGCAGGCCGGTTGGCAGCGGCGCACGATAGCCGCAAGTGCACGTAGCGAAATCAGTTCATTGACTACGTTGCCGCCATCACGGGAAATGGGCAGCGCTTGAAACGAAAACCCGGCAGCCACCAATTTATCGGCATAGTCGTCGGCGGGTGCGACTACGGTAATTTGGTAGCCAGCAGCCGCTAGATCCGCCAAGGTGTGACGAAAGAAGTTGTACACAAACCAGCTAGTGTTTGCGGTAATCAAGAGCTTATTCACGGTTGAGTACTGCTGTCGCGCAACGCGCTTATGTAGGTTTTGTAGTGCTTGTTACGTAGGGCGAGTAACAACCAAGATAGCAGCTTTAGTGGTGTGTAGATTAGCCGGATAGTCAGCGGCAGTTTGGCTAGCGCCCAGCGCCCGTTTCTCACCAAATAATAGAGCCGTTCAGCACTTAGCTGCTGTACTTGGCGTTGGCAGGCGTGAATATAGTGAATACGAGGGTCAAACTGCACCGAATAACCCGCCGCACCCATATCGAGGCAATAGGCAATATCGTCCCAGTACAAAAAGTAATGCGCTGGCGGAGTCAGGCCGCTGGCCTTAACCGCCCGTAAGGAAATAAACATTCCAACAAAGGAAGCAGCCATCACGTTAAGTGGCTGCCGCTGCTGGTAACACTGAGTAGCCACAGCCGAGGGCGAGCGTCGCGTGATGATATTGCGGAGGCTGCCCCACCAGCTAGCCTGAGCCACCGGGGTATTCATTTTGCAGATGTCGCCATCGGGCAGGTATACCGCGGATGCAACGATGGCCGCTTCGCCAGCCTGATTAGCCCAATGCTCTGCAAATCTATCGAGTGCGTCAGCAGCAGGGTAGGCGTCGTCGTCTGCCAGCACTAGCCAGTCTGCTGAGCTATGTTGTCTGGCATAGTCGATGCCAGCTGCAAAGCCGCCAGCGCCGCCCGTATTCTCGGGCAGGTTTAGCACATCCACTTGGGTGTCAGATGCGGCTGCATACTGCGCCAAATAGTCAGCCGTGCCATCGTTGCTGGCGTTATTCACCACCACGAGTTGCGCCACACTGGGGTGGCAATAGGCTGCCAACGCCAGCTTCAGTTGCTCAAGCCGGTTGAAGGTCACAATGATGACGCAGAGCTGCATAGCTGCCTAGGGTTAAGTTATTACCAGCCGAACTTGAGTGCTGAAATAGCGTTAAGCGCTACAGCGGATTAACAAAAAATGCAGGTAGCGGTTGTTGTGCATTGGTGAGCTCGCAGGCCTTACGCCCGGCATCCAGCGCCTCGCGGATAGTGACATCCATATCGAGGTAACGGTAGGTGCCAAGCCGACCTACAAAGCTAACGCCGGTTTCATTATTGGCGCGATCAACATATTTTTGCAGCATCGCTTTTTCGTCCACCAAGCGGATCGGGTAGTAGGGAATGTCATCCGCTTCACAGGCGCGACTAAACTCTTTGTAGATAACGGTTTTCTCGTGTGTTTCCCAAGGCGCGAAGTGCTTGTGTTCTGAAATGCGGGTGTATGGTACTTCGGTATTGCCGTAGTTCATCACTGCGCAGCCCTGGTAATCGCCGTCATGGCGTTCCATTTCAAAATCGAGTGTGCGGTAGCCTAATCGGCCTAACTCGTAGCCATAAAACGCGTCCAACGGGCCGGACCAAAAGGTATGGTCGTACTCGCTAGCTTGTTCGGCGTTAAAAGCGGTGTTGAGGTGAACGGTAATATTGGGATGGTCCAGGATGCCTTCCACGATTGGCGTATAGCCATTTTCTGGCATGCCTTGGTGCTGGTGGAAAAAGTAGTTGTCGTCGTAATTAAAACGAACCGGCAAACGCTTTAGAATGCTAGCGGGTAATTGGCTGGGTTGCAGGCCCCATTGTTTAATGGTGTAGCCCTTAAAAAATGCTTCGTAAAGTGCCTCGCCAATAAATGCCAATGCTTGTTCTTCAAAGGTTTCTGGCTCGTGATCAAGCGTGATGGCTTGCGACTTTAGAAACTCCGCAGCTTCCGCTGGGCGGAAAGTTTTGCCGAAGAATTGGTTAATCGTATGCAGGTTAATCGGTAGCGAATAGACTTTGCCATCGACCGTGGTTTTCACCCGATTGGTGTAGGGCTTAAAGTTGGTGAACCGGTTCACGTATTCCCAAACTTCGGTGTCGTCGGTGTGAAAAATATGTGGCCCATAAACGTGTAATAACACGTCAGTATCGTTGTCGCGTTGGGTATGACAGTTGCCGGCCACATGAGACCGAGTCTCAAAAATCTCAGCGGTATGACCTTGTTCAGCGAGTTCTCTTGCAATAACTGCACATGAAAAGCCGGCACCGGCGAAAGCGAAATGAGCCATCTTAAGCCACCTTGTTTAATTGGCTGTTTGAATTCATTACTTGCTTGTAATGTTCAAGCAGCTCTAAACAATGAGACTCATTGGTCACGAGCGGCTTACTTTTGGCAAAGTAATCGGAAATTGCACTACGTTTGCGGTTAACTATTTTGGCAAGTTTGTAGTTGAAATCGTCTGCGCGGCCAGCTTCAAATGTGAACAAGTCAGAAGAACTCAATTCATGGGCCCCTCCTTTATTACTAGCTAACACTGCGCACCCGTGTGCATGAAGCTCTAGGGCCACTTGGGGTAAATTATCTTCCCACAAAGGGGGCACAATGCCGACTTCGACATTCTCTAAAATCGCATCGAGAGTGTTGTGGTTGTAACCATCGTATAGTGTTACAGCGTGAAATTTCGAGTTGAGTGCCTTAATGCGTTTTAAAGTTACTCCATCATTGGTATGACACGCGAAAACTACATGTACTTTTGAGGCTAAGGTGTTTGGTGTGGCTTCAAGAGCGTCTAGCAGAAAGAAAAAACCTTTATCTCTTCTGGCATACCCTATAAACCCGACCGTGAGTGTGTCCGAGCCTGTAACTTTTGGAGGCATCTGCGTTTGAGCAAATTTAGTGCCGATATAACTAGTAAAAACTTGTTTAGCGGGAATTCCCTTCCCAATGGCTATATCTCTTGTTCGGTTTGAAACGGCCAATACGCGATCCACTTGGTTAATCATTAAATCTTTGTAAGCGTTGATAAATTGCTGATATGGCTTGCCATCGCTATTAAACAAAACGCCGAGCCGGTCTGTTGGTGTTGGCGCGACCTCGTCTATTAATCTACTCGTACCAAGTATTTTGCTGATGGCCTTAATTAAAAGCTTAGCTTTGTTGAACCGATGGTATGCAGCCCTGAATAGGCGTGTATGAGGCTTTATGCCTATTAAGCTCATTAAATAAGCTATTTGGTGGGCTATGATGACATTATCTTTAGAAGGGATGTTTTGTACGCAGTTTACACATAGCTTGCCCTCTTGATTGTTTTCGCAATGTTTGGATTCTTTTTGCCATAAATTGACTTGGGGGCAAAAGGGAAAGTAATTGTGAAGTCCAAAGATAACTTTTATATCAGGGTGCCTAGTTTTTAACTTTAGAGCGCTTAGTGAAAGGCCCTCGAAGTTGTTGAGGTGAATAATGTCTGGGTTTCCCGCGCTACGAATTATTTCGTCAACAACCTTGTCGAGTGATGTGTCAGATAGGGGGGCCTTGACTTTGTCGAACATTAAATGTGCAGGCGCCAGAATGGGAGAGTTAACAATGGAGTAGCATTTGCATTCGGGTGCAATACTGCTTTTGTACTTTCTTACATAGACGCCTTTTTTAAGGGGGTTGTACTCAATCCCTGACGTAAAAAAACTTACTTTATGGCCCTGCCTTATCAGCTCAAGGATGACATTTTTTTGGTACAGAGTAACGCCACCACCTCGTTTTTCAGGGTCATCAAATTTGACCCAGTTGTAAAATAGAATATTCATTTAACTTGTTTTAACTCGTTTTCAAGCCAATCTGACAGGCCATAGGTTTTGCACGTAGAAATTACTTGTTTGGGGTTGGCGAACCTTTCAATAAGGCTGTTTGGATTTTGTTTGAGCAATGAAGAGGGCTGAAACTGGTTATCAACATTTAGGAATCTTGCAACCGATGCTAGAAGCGAGTCAAGGTGAGCAAAGTCTGAGTATGTAACGCGTAAAGTATTCGGGCGATTCTTGATGGCCCTTTTAAATAAACTGTCTAGGGTTTTGCTGAGATTGATTTGTCCAATATATTGGAAGCGCTTAAAAGAAATCTTTTCTGCTTGAATATCTTTAGAGTTTTTCGTCGCCCATATTCTATCGTCTAAAGCTTTGAACCAAGAGGATGCTTGTCCAAGCTTGTTTTCACGTTCTAGAAATATAATTTTTATCTCCTCCTGATTAAGCAAATAATTCAGCACTTTAAAATTGTGCCCTAGCATAAAATTAAACCCGATAGCGCTTACCTTAGTATTGTCTGCTGAGGCATAAAAGTTCTGTAAAAATTGAATTGGCCGATTATTTCTCTTTCGAAGAGCAGGCGGCGAGTCGTCTGTTTGCGATGAATCGATTTTGACTATTTGACGAGGGTTAAATAACTCGTTTTCGCAGGTAAGTTGAGGGTTCGAGTTCAAGGTTTCAACCAAGTAGGTCGACCCGCTTCTGGGTTGTGTTATCACAACGAACTTAATTGTATTCATAATGTAGAAATTAACGAGTTATTCGTAAAGAACTAAAACACCTCGTCAGTAGGCGCTTCAGAGCGGTAAGAGTAAATCTGGGCTTGTTGGTATTAGCTTTTCGTTTGAGGCGTTTGACCTCTTTTAGTAAAGCAAGAATAACCTGATTTGCGGACTCTTCAGTCCATGTGTCGGTCGCTTTTTCTGGGTAGCTGTCAAAGCTCTCGGAAAATAGAGTGGGAGTTGACGCTATATTAAAGTAGCTGTTCAGCGCGGAATTTTTTTCTTTGAATTTCTCGTAGAAAATTTTTGCTTCCTCCTTGCTGGGCAACATCTTCCCACTATTAGGTAACGTGGCTTTTAATTTTGTATGGTCACGAAGGTCGAGCTTTATTTTATTTGCTAAATGCCCAAGCTTGACCTCCTCTTTTCCTAGGCTTTCATTTTTAACCAGTTTTTCAGGGGTTATAGGCAAATCGAGCGTTTTGACGAAGTCTGAAACGACGTCGTTGTTAATTAACTTGTCAATTTCGAAAACTCTGATGAAAAGGTTATTTTTTCCGAAATGATTAGCCCATTTTTTTAGGCGCAGGTCGTAGTCAAGGTAGTTGTCAAAATGTTTTTTGTATTTGGGGAGAGCATCATTTTGTTTGCCGAAAAAATTGCTGGCAGCTGAACTGCTAGCTTTACTGCCTTGTTGGTGGTGGGATACGGCGTGGAGGTCCTGTCGACGGATATAAACAATAACCTTAATAGATTGAAACTCTTCCCTGAGGGCTGAGTGAAATTTTTGAATCTCAAGTTCATCAAATACCCAGGACATCCCCTCACATGAAAATATTACATTCCCTTCAGCTTTCTTTAGGGCCAGGGCCAGTTGTGAAGATATTATGTAGCCCGATTTTTTGAGGGAAGTGTTTGGATCTCGCCGAACCCAGCCGTGCGGCCGCATGGCTTGAGCACTTTTTTTGCTTCGAGGGTGGTGGGCTGTAAAATAGGTGTAGCCTGCTCTGTAAAGTCTACTTTTCTCTTTATTTAAAAAAGCCTGAATAGAGGTAGAGCCCGTTTTATGTCCACCAATATGTAGTATTAGAGTTCGATGAGGCATTGGGTGAATGGCTAAGGATTTGAGTAGGCGGGCATGCTATCACAAGGTCCAGACGAATCTGATGCCGCCAGCGGTGCAATACAGAATATATACCTTACTAAGAGTAAAAACTTGATGCCTAAAAAGCTAATATTACATATTGGTGGACATAAAACGGGGTCTACGTCGATACAGACTTACTTGGCAGAGAATGAACTTCATCTAAATAAGCATGGTTATAAATTCGTATATCTTGATAACCAAATAAATCTATCGAGCTGTATTGGCTGGGGGCAAAAAGATGGCGCTCCGTTTTTTTATATTGCTGACAAGCAATATATTAAGTTACTTGATATGTTGCGTGGCCAGCCAGGAAATGTAATTTTGTCCTGTGAAGATCTGTTTTTCTTAACTCAGAGCATAGAAATAGAAAAATTCGTTGATGGTGTAAGTGCTTTTTTTGATGAAATAAGTGTAATCGTCTATCTGCGGCGTCAAGATTCAATGGCGATCTCAAATAAAGCTCAAGGTGCAAAATCAGGGCAATCAGGCATCGTTTTTGGCCATTCGAATCATCCATTGCCCGAATTGAGCTCGGCAGTTTTAGACTATCTGGACTATCTGCCTAAATTAGACCTGTGGAGTTCTCACCCGCGTATCAATAATTTTGTTGTACGGATATATGATCGCGCCACGCTAGTTCGAGGCGATGTAGTTGCCGACTTTTTATCACAAGTTGGTTTGCCTCTAAATAGTCACAAGGTCCTTGCTAATAAGTCTCTGTCCGTTGCGCAGACACTTTTTTTTCATCACTTATGGCGACTGGGGTTGCCGGGTGATGTTATATGGCAGCTAGTGTTAGCTGGCATTATTCCAGATGGTCAAAAGTGTATAAATAAACCCTCCAGGGGGGGGGGCTTGCGTTTCTATAATCAATTCACTCATAACAATAAGTTGTTGTTAATGAAGTATGGCGAGGGACAGCAGTTCAGTGAAGACTTTTCTATGTACCCTGAGCATGAGGTTCTGGGCCAGTTGTCTGAGGAGTATATTGACGCTTGCTATAAGCAAATAATCCTTTTCAGTATGCGGGGCGCAGCATCTAGAGGCCCGTCTGTAGAATTGCTTAGGGATAGTGCTTTGCTGTGGGAGAAAAATCAGAATCTAGCTAATGCTCGTGAGCTCATGGAACTAGCGGCCGTAAGACGGCCAGAAGGTCCAATTATAAAAAACAAACTGAAAGAGTATCGGAAAACACTATCCGAATAGGTGAAGAAGGAGTAGCGAACGCTAAACTTCTTCGTGTAGTCCGCACTCTCGCTTAAGTCCTTGAAAACGTGATGATTCTTCAGTTGTATCTGCCGTGACGGGAGCGCTGCTGTGCCAGTCGCCGATACTCATATAGCCCTGCTCCCAAAGCGGGTGGTAGGGCAGTTCGGCTTCTTTTAAGTAGTAGTGAACCTGACGGTTATCCCAATCTACGATGGGGTGAATTTTAATTCTGCCGTTTTGTTCTTCCACTACTTTGCGGGCTGTGCGAGTGGACGATTGGGCGCGGCGAATGCCACTAAACCAGGCTTCGGCTTTTAGCTCTTCGAGTGCTTTACGCATTGGCACAACTTTATTCATGTCGTTGTACTGGTTGATGCCGTCTAAGCCTTGCTCCCAAAGCTTGCCGTAGCGCGCTTCTTGCCAGGCGGCACTGGTGTCTGCGCGATACACTTTCAGGTTCAAATCCAGCCGCTGTTGAAGCTCGTCAACAAACTGATAGGTTTCTGGAAATAGGTAGCCAGTATCCACCAGCACCACCGGAATGTCGGGCTTTTGCCGGGTCACTAAATGCAGCATGACGGCAGCTTGAGCGCCAAAGCTAGAAGTTAAAACAATTTTGTCGTCAAAGTGCTCTAGCGCAATCCGCACACGATCTTCAGCCTCGAGATTCTCGAGTTGGTCGTTCTTGTCTAATAGCGGGTGTATGGGCATTGCCAATCCTTAAAATCTAATGCGTTTTTGCCCTGGTTGCGGTGGGCAAAATAATAGTTGCGTATTATACGCTCGCGCTGAGGCCCCTTTCCTATTAACATAGGTGCAAATATAAGAATTTAAACCCCACTACTAGGGATAGAGACAGTGAAATCAGCAGACCGTACATTTTTTGCGAACTTTTTGGTGGTGTTAGCTGCATTGGTAGGTATCGCCATTTTTGTCGGTATTGCCGCCGGCATGATCAACAGTGCCCAAGAGGAAAAAGATGGTATTGACCCGCGCGCCGCTACCGTAATTGGTGAGCGCATTGCCCCAGTAGGCAAAGTCGCTGTGGGCGAGCCGCCGGCAGAGGGTGGGGACACCCAAACGGTTGCTGCAGCGCCAAAGAAAGCGCGTAGTGGCGAAGAGGTAGTGAATTCGGTTTGTGCGGGTTGCCATGCGGTGGGTATTGCCGGCGCGCCTAAGTTAGGCGACAAGGCAGCTTGGAAAGCATTGTTAGCCACCGGGTTTGAAACGGTGCTAAGCAATTCGATTAACGGCAAGGGTGGCATGCCGGCTCGTGGCGGTTCGGGCGCTAGCGACGAGGAAATGCGCGCCGCAGTCATGTTTATGTTTAAGCAGGCTGGCGTTAATCCTTAGGTTAATCCTTAGCGATTACTCGCTTAATCTCGCTAGCCTGGGTGGCTAGCGAATAAATGCCCGCGTATAGCGGGCATTTTCGTGTTTGGCTGATTTGTCAGCCTTCATTTAGTTTGATTGGAATTTGTTAGGAAACAGTTGTGGCAGAACATAACGAAAACATTGTGTGGCATGAACATGCCGTTACCAAAGCTGACCGTGCAGCACAGAAGAACCAGAAGCCTTGCATTCTTTGGTTCACCGGCCTTAGCGGTAGTGGCAAAAGCACCATTGCTGGGGCGCTAGAGCAGTTGTTGTTCGCGCGCGGCAATCATGTGTACCTACTTGATGGCGACAACGTGCGCCATGGCCTCAATAAAGATCTAGGGTTCTCCGACGCCGACCGCGTAGAGAATATTCGCCGCATTGGTGAAGTGGCCAAGCTGTTTGCCGACTCTGGCCTTATTGTGTCGACCGCCTTTATTTCGCCATTCAAGGCTGATCGCGACATGGTGCGAGAGCTGACCGGCGAAGGTGAGTTTATTGAGGTATTTGTCGATGCTGATTTAGCCACTTGCGAGTCGCGTGATCCGAAGGGTCTGTACAAGAAAGCGCGTGCCGGTGAGATCCCACACTTTACGGGTATTGACTCGCCTTATGAGGCGCCTGAAAACCCTGAGTTGGTGGTGAAGTCAGGTGAGTATTCGGTTGAGGAATGCGCCACTCAGATAGTGAGCTACCTCGAGCAACAGGGCTATTTAGCTAAGTAGCAATCAGTCGCCGTCATTGGTTTGTCATACAGAAACATATACTGGCGTGCAGACAAAGAGCACAAAGGTATAGAACATGAAAGTGGCCGTATTTGGTACCGGCTATGTTGGCTTGGTAAGTGGTACTTGCCTCGCCGAGGTTGGACATGATGTTATCTGTGTTGATATTGATGCGGCTAAAGTTGATGCCTTAAAGCGCGGCCAGCTGCCGATTTATGAGCCAGGTCTCGAGCCGATGGTATTGCGCAACTGTGAGCAAGGCCGGTTGCGCTTTACCACTAATGCCGCCGAAGCCGTTGAATTTGCCGATATTCAGTTTATTGCGGTAGGCACGCCACCCGATGAGGACGGTTCGGCCGATCTACAGTATGTGTTGGCAGTGGCCGAAACCATTGCCCAACATATGAATGGCTTTAAGGTCATTATCGACAAATCAACCGTTCCGGTCGGTACCGCCGACCAAGTTTCCGCCGTCATTAACCAGACGCTGCAAGCCCGCGGCGTCGATTTCTCGTTTGAGGTTTGTTCAAACCCTGAGTTCTTGAAAGAAGGCGCCGCCGTTGCTGACTTTATGAGGCCTGACCGTATTGTTGTGGGCACCAGCAGTGGGCGGGTGAAGCAGTTGATGCGTGAGCTATATGTGGCGTTTAACCGCAATCACGACCGCATTCTGTTTATGGATGTGCGTTCGGCAGAGCTAACCAAATACGCCGCCAATGCTATGTTGGCCACCAAAATCAGTTTTATGAATGAAATGGCCAATTTGGCTGAGCATGTGGGCGCCGACATTGAGGCGGTTCGGCATGGCATTGGTTCGGATCCGCGTATTGGTTATCAGTTTATTTACCCCGGCTGCGGTTATGGCGGCTCTTGTTTCCCTAAAGACGTTCAAGCATTAGCGCGTACCGCCGGTGAAGCCGGCTACCAAGCTCGGGTTTTGGATGCCGTAGAAGCCGTCAATAATGATCAAAAAACACGCCTGTTCAACAAGTTGCGCGCTCACTACAAGGGCAACTTGCAGGGTAAGACCATTGCGGTTTGGGGCTTGTCATTTAAGCCCAATACGGATGATATGCGCGAGGCTCCTAGTCGAGTGCTAATTGAAAGTTTGTGGCAAGCAGGCGTGACAGTCAGGGCTTTTGATCCGGTTGCCAATACTGAAATGCGGCGAATTTATGGTGAACGGGAAGATTTAGTTATCTGTGATAGGCAAGCCGACACGCTGGCAGGCGCCAATGCCTTAGTGGTGTGTACCGAATGGAGCAATTTTAAGAGTCCGGACTTTGAGTTAATTGCGTCAAAATTGGCGGACAAATTGATTGTTGATGGCCGTAATATCTATGATCCAGACATTGTTTCTCGCTACGGCTTAACGTACCGTGGAATTGGTCGAACTAACTAAAAAAAACAATAGGACGTTGGGAAGATGAAAATCGCAAGTGATCTCATTTTTTGGACCGCGCTTTATGGCGGCATGCTAGGTGTATTAATGGTATTGCTGGCGGGCAATGTCTCGCGTTTGCGAATGAAGCATAAAGCGGCATGGGGCGATAAAGGCAACCACGAGCTGGTAGGCGCCATTCGCGCGCACGGCAATGCGGCTGAATTCATTCCAATTTTTCTTATTCTGTTTTTGGTTTGGGAGCTACAAGGCACCTCCGATAACGCGCTAGCGATTGTTGGCGGCTTGTTTGTAGCGGCGCGTTTGGCCCATGCTTTCGGCATGATCTCGGTGCATAAGGCAGCGCGCCAGTTTAGTGCTGCCGCTAGCTATTTAATTCCACTTGGCTTGGGCCTTACCGTAATCTTGAATGCGCTTTAAGCTGTGATGATTTGGTAACCGACGCGCCAAAATTTAGCGAACCGGAACTGTTGCAACTCTCACAGCAGTTGCAGCAGTTACAAAACCAGTTGGATCAGTTGCAATCCGAGCTGAAAGCTAACGCGGCTGACAGCTCAGTCGAGCCGCGTTTAGTGGCCGTTAACCAGTCAATCCAAACCCTCCGGCAACAGTGGCGCCAGCTACTGCAGTTGTCGCCCCCCGTTTAGCCTGCTGTTACCGACCGTTATCGACTCATGGCCGCGCTGTGGCACAATGGCGCCTCGTCCTAGGGTGCTGAGTGCTGCAAAGGCTCAGTTAAACGGGAAGCAGGTGATTCAAGCATACGAAAAATCCTGCGCTGCCCCCGCAACGGTGATGGCGTTGCGGCTGTTATATAGCCACTGTCTTAATGATGGGAAGGCACAGCCGCTAAAAGCCTAAGCCCGGATACCGGCCTCGGGTAATCTCACTCTATAGCTATCTGCGGTGGGCAGATAAGCAGAGGCATTAATGAAAACTACAAGTCGTAATCTAGCGGCGCTAGCCATGTTGGCCGGTGCTCTTACCCCTATGTTGTTGGCTGCTGAGCCAAACAAAAACTCTGACCGTGAAGAATTGGTAGTCACCGGTACGCGTACAAATTACCAGGTTGCAACGCCTGCGTTATTAGACGTTATTGGTGCAGAAGAAATCCGTCGCAGCGCGGCATCATCGGTTGTGGATGTGTTGCGTAACCGTGGCTCGGTGCGTATTACCGATTTGTTCGGTGACGGTTCACGAGCCACCATTTCAGTGCGTGGTTTTGGCGACAACGCCGGTTCGCATGCGCTGGTGTTGGTTAACGGCCGCCGACTCAATAATAACGATCTGGCCAGTGCGGATCTGAATAGCATTGCCTTAAAGGATGTCGAGCGAATCGAGATTCTAGAAGGCTCGGCATCAACCTTATACGGTGACCAAGCTGTAGCGGGTGTGATTAACATCATTACCAATAGTGCACACCAAGCGAATCACTATGTACGCGTAGGTGGCGGCAGCTACAACAGTGCGAATGTCGAACTGGGCGCAACGGCTGACTTGGGTGATTATTGGGCGGCTAGCGTGCGGTTACAGCGCCGCGAGTCGGATAACTACCGCGACCACAACGAAGCGACATACAGCAACGCAACGATTGGGCTGGAGCGCAATGGTGAGCGCCATCGGCAGTGGTTGGATCTGCAGTATGTCGATGATTATCTTGAAACCCCCGGCGCGTTGTTTGAAGAGGAAGTTGCCGCGAATCGTCGTCAGTCGACGGCTAATTACCGCGACGATTTTCTCGACACCCAAACCTTGAGCCTCCGCTTGGGTTTTGCCGGACCATTATCAGATCACTGGGATTATGAGCTGGATATTAGTGGCCGCGAGTCAGATGGTGAATTTTTGCAAAGCTTTTCCTTTGCCAAGGAAACCCAGGTCGCCACTCAGGATCGTCGCCTGATTACCCTGAACCCGCGGTTGATAGGTTACTTACCCACATTGGCAGGTGATGCTCTAGTGGTAGTGGGCATTGATTGGGAAGACATCGAATATGACCTACTAACGCGTTTTGGCCCGCAAAACAGTGAGCAAACTATCAGTAGCGTTTATGGGCGGGTGGTTCAACCGCTGTCCAATGAGGTTGAAATGACCTATGGCTTACGTTTTGCACGCTCCGAAAACGAGCTGCGTGATGGGTTTAAATTTGCGACCCCAACGCAGGCGAATGACTCTGTCTGGGGTGGTGAGCTGGGCTTTCGCTTTGATGTAGGCCGCTCGAGTGAAGCCTACTGGCGGGTTGAGCGCATTTACCGTTTTGGCAAGGTGGATGAACACACGACATTTGCTACCACCACGCCGCTAGAGCCAAGCACCGGATTCTCTTACGAGATTGGTATTGAACACACGACGGCCCGAGCTCAGTGGCGCGCAGCGTTATGGCAGCTTGATTTGGAAAACGAAATTGCGTTTGACCCCGCTGTATTCGACAACGTTAATCTAGATCCCACTCGGCGTATCGGCCTGACTTTGTTTGCGGCCTATGACGTAAGCGCAGCGACGCAATTGTCGTTGTCTGGCTCGCTGCTCGACGCAGAAGTGAGATCGGGCACTTACCAAGGTAAGGATGTGCCGATGGTGGCGGACTACAATTTGCGAGCTGCGCTAAACCAGCGCTTATGCGAGACGCTAACCGCATTGCTTGAATGGCAGCGCGTGGGCGATCGGGTCAGCTCAGGCGACTTCAACAACAGCTTCGGTCGTCTGGCCGCCTATGATGTGTTGAACGTAGCATTTGTGTGGAGCCCGTCGCAGCACGAGTTAAGCTTACGGGTGAACAATGTGTTGAACGAGAAGTACAGCGAATTTGGCGCGATCGGTTCTCGTCCAACCACCTTTATCCAAGATGAGGCGTTCCAACCATCGCCTGAAATCAACGCCAATTTGAGTTGGCGCTACAGCTTCTAATCGGCTGCTTGATTAGCGCGGGCAGCGTCTTGCTGCTCGCGTTCTTTGATGCCCGGTACCAGTAACCGGGCCATCACGATTCCCGCCTCAAACAGTAAATACATCGGTACCGCCAATAAGGTTTGGCTGATGATATCCGGTGGCGTCAGAAACATCCCAGCGACAAACGCGCCTAAAAATACATAGGGGCGCTTTTGCTTCAGCTTGGTAGGGGTGGTGATGCCTGCCCAAACCATTAATACGGTAGCAATGGGCACTTCGAATGCTAGGCCGAAGGCGATAAATAGGGCAATGACGAAGTCGAGGTATTTGCCAATATCGGTGGCGATGGTCACGCCATCTGGCGCCATGCTGGTAAGAAACCCAAATACCAGAGGGAACACCACAAAATAGGCGAACGCAATGCCGGCGTAAAACAACAGCACGCTAGAAAACAACAGCGGTATGGCAATACGTTTTTCGTGTTGATACAAACCGGGCGCAATAAAGCCCCAAGCCTGGTGCAGAATCCAAGGCATGGCCAGTACGATGGCGGCCAGTAGCGCTAGCTTGAAAGGCGTTAAAAAGGGAGACGCGACTTCCGTCGCAATCATGCTGGTGCCTTCCGGCAAAAACACCATTAACGGACCGGCGAGCAGCGTAAACAGGTCTTTAGAAAAAATGCTGAGCGGGATAAAGACCAGCAGCACCCCGAGTAAGGCGCGCACGAGTCGATCGCGAAGCTCCACCAAGTGGGATAGCCAAGGCAAAGCCTCGGTTTGGGATTGGCTAGGTTTACCCATCAGACGGTGAGTTGTCAGTTTTGGCCGGTTTTGCCTGAGCGGTTGAATCTGTCATGAGGTTTTGATTTAACGCTTGGCTGGCATCGTTCATGTTTTTGCGCATGCTTTCTACCGACGCTTTCAGTTCGGCTTGGTCTTCAATTGCAATCTGGCGATCAATATCGCGTTGAATGGTTTGCGCCATGCGGCGAATTTTGCCCGTCCAGCGGCCTAACGTGGTTGCCAATTTGGGCAGGCGGTCAGGGCCCACCACAATCATGGCGATCACCAATAGTAGGGCGACTTCCCAAATGCCGACATCAAACATAACGAATTACTATCTGGGCCTAAAAGCCGTTGCTAAGCACTAAGATTCTTTTTTCTCTTTGGCTTCAACGTCGATGGTTTCGCCGGACTCAGAGGATTCCGTAATTTGTGCTTTGTCTTCGCTGTCGGCAGAGTTCTTCTCGTCGTTGACTGCGGTTTTAAAGTTTTTGATTGCGCCACCCAAATCGCCGCCCATGCCGCGTAGCTTTTTCGTGCCGAAAATTAACACCACAATGGCGAGAATAATTAATAGTTGCCAAACGCTAATTCCACCAAAACCCATGGTCTACTCCTAAATCCTAAATGCGCCGCTCATTATCGCATAGCAAGCTTTACAGGCATCTTGCAGTCGCAAGAAAAACCTAAGCCTGATTGTATAGGCGCGGCTGGTTTCTGTTAGCGACACTGCCAAGCAATGGTGCTGGTTAGCTTGCCTACCGCAAGCAAGTGCGAACCGAGCACACCTTTACCGCTTACCAGCAAGCTGCAGGACACATCGCGAGCCGGGTCGGCCCAACACATGATGTTCATAAAGCCGATATGACCATAAGCCTTGCCGGTCATTGGCCCCCAAATGCCATAAGGGTTGCCGCCCAGCATTAAGCCCTGCGAATAACGCATGGGAATTTTGAGGGTATGGTCAAATTTGAGACGCGTGGTGGGTTTCACCGCGAGTTTAGTGGTTTCAGGTTTTAGTACCTGCTGGCCATTCCATTCGCCACGATTGAGCAGCATTTGATAGAACCGTGTCATCTCTTCCGCGTTCGCGTACATATTGCCGGCCGGAATAATGGCGTCGTAGAAAATGTCTTGGTTGGATACGCCAACCACTTCTTCGATCGGCGCATTTAGTGCTTTTTCCAACAGTTTATTAATCGGAAAGCGCACCGGCGCGCCGGCTTCATAGTTCACAGCAACACCATCGCGATGTTCTTGCGCCAGCCCATAGGTAAAGTACTTCATGCCCAGCGGCTTGCGTAGCACTCGGTCGTTGTATTCCTGAATGGTGTCGCCGGTTACCCGTTTGATAATTTCACCGATGATGTAACCACCGGTAATGGCGTGATAACCCATGCGTGGCTTGCCGTGTTTCTCAGGCGCCATGCTGCATAGTACTTCCACAATATCGTCCCAGTCGGTTAGCCGTTCTGGGGTCAGTTCGTCCCGCGGCAGGTCAAACATGGGGAAGCCGCCATGGTGTGAAAGCACCTCTGATACGGTGGTCTTGGCCTTGCCGTTTTGGGCAAACTCGGGAATGTAATGCGCGACGGGTTTGTCGATATCAATACCGCCTTCTTCCGCTAGCTTCAGGGCCAGCACGGCGGTAACCGCTTTAGACGCGGAAAACAAACAAACCGGCGTTTCCGGTAGCGCACGTTTTGCGTTGTTGCCGCTTTCTAGTGGGCCGTTGCCAGAGCTATGGCCTAAGGCGCGGTTCAATACGAGTTCACCCTTACGGCGCATTGCAAAGGTTACAGCGGGGAACGCGCCTGAGCTGTAAACATCTTCGACATCGGCCCAGATGGAGTCGACGGCGCGCTGGGTTAAGCCAGCAGCTTCGGGGCTTTTTTCGCTCTCGTAGTTAATGCTGGTAACAGTGCTTAGATCATGTGGAATTTTGACGTAGGTATTAGCCATTTTTAGGAATAATTTTGATTATGATGGCAGTCACTATAACAGTGGCGATAGCGCCTTCACTATTCCGCTCCGTAAATTATTAAAAAGAGATGACAACCAATGGCTTGCCAACTTGCCGCGCCGCCAAAAATCGTTAGCCATGGGGCTGAAACTTTTGGTGATCTTTACGCTAAAACCATGATTTGCGAGAGTCGAGACGGGGGGCAGTTCGCGCTGACTCATTTGCCGGTTCAGACCGAAGCGGATACCGAAGTTGCCGGCGCGCCGGTACTAATTACGTCCGGCATGTTTACCGGCCGTGGCTTTTGGATTTCTCCCAAAGGGTTAGGCCTGGCAGCCGAATTAGTGAAACGTGGTTTCGAGGTCTATATTCTTGAGCGTCGTGGTTTGGGCGAGTCGCCACGCCAACAGACGGCACGCGCGGGCCTGAACGAGGCGATTCTGTATGACTTACCCGCAGTGCAAGGGCTGATTGCCCAGCGTAACCCGCAGCCCTTGTTTGTGATGGGCCACTCCTTTGGCGGCGTGATGATGGCGGCCTCGCTGGCCACCAACCATATGCAGCGCAGTGGTATCGCCGGTGTCGTGATGTTTGGGTCACAGTTAACGGTAGATAAACCCTTTTTGAATCCGCCCTGGAGCGTGATTCCTAAGTTGCTCTGTAAATTATTCGGCTATTTCCCATCTAAAAAGCTAAAAATGGGGCCGTTTAACGAGCCGCCTGCCGCAATGGAGGATGCCGTTAATTGGGTAAGCGCGGCGAAGTCGCGTGGGGATTTTGTGTTTTGGAACGGTTTCGACAAGTTACAGATGCCGGTGCTGGCGCTTGGTGGAGGTGGCGATACGGTTGATCCGCCGTCGGGGGTTCGGTTTTTAGCTGAAAAATTTAGCTCCAAGGATCGCACCTTCAAACTGTTAGCAAAGGCTGACGGGTTTGCTCAAGACTACGACCATGTCGGCATGGTGGTGAGTAGGCAGGCTGCTAACGAGGTGTGGCCATTGGTCGCTGACTGGATGGGGAAACGGGCAAAGTTAAAAAATTAGCGCCGGTTAATTTTTTACCAAGAAAACCATGGAACGCCTTGAAATCCATTTTAAGCATCCCTAAATAAAGCATGTAGGTCGCCATAATGGGGCCTATGAAAGGGCATATTGCCCAAGCGAATGCCGCCGCATGGTGTGCTCATGAGAAAAGAGCAAAACGTGCATGGGTTCGCGACTTTTAACATTGCTTTATGAGGATGTAATGATGACTACAATCGATTTTTCTCCACTTTATCGTTCTACCGTGGGTTTTGATCGCCTAGCTTCGCTAGTCGATAGTGCCGCGCAGTTGAATCAAAACAGCGCAGGCTACCCGCCGTATAACATCGAAAAAATTGAAGATAACCGTTATGGCATTACGCTAGCTGTAGCCGGCTTTACTGAAGCGGATATCGAAATCACCACAGAGGCGGGCGTACTGACTGTGCGTGGGCGCCAAAATGGTGATGATGGCGAGAACCGTCATTATCTGCATCAGGGCATTGCCAATCGCAGCTTTGAGCGGAAATTCCAGCTAGCCGATCATGTTGAAGTGAGCGGTGCCAATTTGGCCAATGGCTTGCTTAGCATTGACCTGGTAAAAGAAGTGCCAGAGGCGCTGAAACCGAAGAAAATTTCTATCGGCAGCAGCAGCGAGCGTCCCGCGCTTCAAGCCGCTAGCTAAACGGCAGGCCGGAAACGGCATTAGAAAGGCGGCCATTTGGCCGCCTTTTTTTGTGCTTATAGGCCCTGTTATAACCCGAGAATACCTTCAACCTCTTGTCGCAAGGCGGGTACGCAAGCCAGCATGCTACTGGTGTCCAGATCAATATCGTTACCTTGTAGGTCGGTCACGATGGCGCCGGCTTCACGGTTGATCACGGTCAGAGCGGCAATATCAAGAATATTGAGGTCGCTTTCTACAATGATCTCAATCTTGCCACTGGCCAATAGGTGGTAGTGGTAGAAGTCGCCGTAGCCACGAATGCGGTGCACTTTCGTAATCAACTCACCCAAGTTAGCCCATTGTGGGGTGGCGGCAATGCTCGGCAGGTTGCCTGTGGACAAGGCCGACAAATCTAACTCGGTGATCTCGCTAATTTGCAGCGGTTTGCCGTTCAAAAATGCGCCTTCACCTTTGCAGGCCCAGGCGCGCTCGTTAAACATCATGCCGTTAGAAACGCCCACCACTAACTCGCCGTTGTGCATCAGTGCGATTTGGGTGGAGAAAAACGGGTATTGGCGCACAAAGCTTTTGGTGCCATCAATGGGGTCAATCAGCCACAGGTATTCAGCGTCGGCGTTGGTTTTGCCGGTTTCCTCGCCGTAAAAACCGTGGTCGGGGAATGCACCAAGGATCACGTCCTTAATGGCCTTTTCGGTTTCTATATCAGCAATGGTAACGGGGGTGCGATCTTCTTTGATCTCGACTTCAACGTTGCGGTCGTAATAGTGACGAACGACCTTTTCGCCTGCATCAGCGGCTTGAAGGGCAACATCTAAAAACGCTTTATAAGACATCAGTTAACTCTGGGCTGGTAACGATTAAGGTGGCAAAAAAAAGACGCCCAAGCTGGGCTTGGGCGTCCTTATTGTAGAGCTTTCGCTCTCAGCTGTGTGGTTTGTGCTTAGGCACCAACCAGCGACTGACCACAGCAACGAACGATGTTGCCGGTCACACCAGCAGACGCTGGCAAGCTGAAGAAGGTAATCAACTCAGCGATATCTTCTGGTTGGCCACCTTGGCTTAGTGAGCTCAAACGACGGCCAGCTTCGCGAATTGCGAACGGCATGGCGGCAGTCATTTGTGTTTCGATCAGGCCAGGTGCAACAGCATTCACGGTAATGCCGCGCTTAGCCGCTTCACCAGAACGGGCGTTGATGTAACCAATTACGCCCGCTTTCGTAGCGCCGTAGTTGGTTTGGCCCATGTTGCCCGCGATACCACCAATTGAAGACAGCGCGATGATGCGGCCGTCTTTATTAATGATTTCTTCGCCGAACAATACTTCGTCAATGTTCAAGATCGCCGCTAGGTTGATGTTAATCACCATGTCCCAGAAGTGCTCTTTCATATTGCGAAGGGTTTTATCGCGAGTAACGCCCGCGTTATGAACCACAATGTCTACGCCGCCGAAGTTGTCTTTCAAGAAGTCAGCAATCGCGCGTGGAGCATTCGGGTCGGTTACGTCCATTGGCAATGCAGTGCCGCCAACTTGGGCAACGGTTTCGTCCAGGGTTTTGCGATCGAACGGAACGTCCAAGCAAACCACGTGGGCGCCTTCGTCGGCTAGGCGTTGTGCTGTCGCTGCACCAATGCCGCGAGCTGCACCAGTCACTAGTGCCACTTTGCCGTCTAGTTTGCCGGTGGCTTTTAGCTTAGTAGGCAGTTTGATGGCTTTCGTTACGCGAACAGGTTGGCCATCAACAAACGCGCTGCGCTTGCTTAGGAAAAAGGTTAGCGGGGCGTCGATCTTGGCTTCAGCACCGGCTTCTACGTAGATCAAGTTGGCGGTGGCGCCTTTTTTACCCACTTCTTTCGCAATAGAGCGAACAAAACCTTCAACCGCACGCGCTACGGTACGAGCTTGTACGTCTTTTTCGGTTTCTGGCTGGCGGGCGATCAGAACGATGCGACCACAAGTGGCGATCTTGCCGATTAGCGGGTGAAAGAAGTTGTATAGCGCTTTCAGGTCAGCAGCCGTTTTGCAGCCAGTAGCATCAAATACTAAGCCGTTTGCTTTCAGCCCCTTTGGTGTGGCGTGAGGTGCCAACACGGTCGGTTTTGCGCCAGCCGCTTCGCCAGCTTCAACCAAAGCTGGGGTGCCGTCACCGTAACCCACAACCATGGCTTCTGCGCCTGCGCCTACGATGCTCTTCAGCATGCTCTTAACCGCAGTGCTGCCTTCAGCTGCGCCAACCAATACTTTGTTGCCCTTTAACGGGGCTTCAGCATAGGCGCCTTTTTCCCGTGCCAATACTTGTGGAGTTGGGATAGGCAGGCCTAGTGCCTTAATAATGTTCATTGCTGTCTGGTTTTGACCCAGCTCAACTAGGAAGTCGCTCATGGTTGCGTCCTCTTTCCAAATGTCATCAGATAAATAAAACCGCCGCAGTGTACTGGACGCCAGCAGTTTGGCAAAGTAACCAATAAGACAACCATTAATGTCATCAGGGCTAATTCATCATGAGTACGGCGATTTCAGAAATCGTACTAGCGGCTGTATGCGGCTATAGCGCATTACTGCTGTGGCGTTCTAACCCACTCACAGCACGCAGTTGGGCGGCGGTTGCCGCGTTGCTGACCGCAGTGGCGGCGGGTTTGGGGGCGATTAAGTTTGGCACGGATATTCCCGTATCTGATTGGCACCGTTTAGCTGCCGACATAGCGAAGTTGGTCGGCCTGCCTTTGCTGGCTTTGGCCTGGGTGTTTGGGGCTTGGCGGTTACCACCGAGTGGCGGAGGGCGTTTATTGCTAACGGTAATGGTGGTGGGTCTATTTATTGTCGATCGTTGGTTAGTGTCGGTACCTTATTACCCGCAATGGGCGGGCTCAGTGGCAATGGCCGTGGTGGCGTTGGCTGCAATCACCACCTTGATGTCCCACAAGGAATACAGCTTGCTAGCGTTGGCGGGAGTGGGACAGTTTGTATTGGCGAGTTTGGTGATTGGAACCCGTGGCAGCGTTAATGGCGTTTTGGCGGTTGATTTGTTCCATTACATGCTGGCTGGGGGCTGGATTTGTTTGGCGGTTGCTCTACGCCATATCGATTAGTAGTCTGTGTAAAACTTATACAACTAATTCAATGACTTGCCGTAAAATGCCTGTATGACCGAATTTGTAAAAACCTTCCGCGATAGTGTGCCTTATCTGCAGGCGCACCAAGGTGCCTGCTGTGTGGTGGGCATTGATGGTGCGGCGTTAGCCAGCGGCATGGGCGAAATTGCGCATGACTTGCTGTTAATGCAGGCGTTGGGCATGCGCTTAGTGGTGGTGTTGGGTGCGCGCCCCCAAATTCAGTCTGCGTTAGACCAGGCCGGCATTAAGAATGAAACGCATAACGGTTTACGCATTACTACCACGGCCGCTCAGCAGGTGGTTAATGCGGCAGTAGGCGAGTTGCGGGTTGAGTTTGAAGCGGCTCTATCCAAAGGCTTGCCAGAAAGTCCTTACCAGCATCGTCAAGTGCCGGTGGTATCTGGCAACTTTGTTATTGCCCAACCGATGGGTGTACGTGACGGCGTGGATTTTCAGCACACCGGCGAGGTGCGTCGGGTGGAAGTGGCGGGCATTCGGCAACAGTTAGATTTGGGTGCCATCGTGTTGCTGCCTTGTTTGGGTAGCTCACCTAGCGGTGAAATTTTTAATCTCGGTGCCGACGAGCTGGCCGCCGCAACGGCTGAGCAATTGCAAGCGGATAAGCTAGCTTGGCTGGGTCCAATCGAGGCACAGCCCGCCTGGCCGCAGGTGCTGACACCGGCACAAGCGGCTGACACTGAAGACCGTTTGCAGGCGCTATTGGCCGCCGCTGCCAAAACGGTAGCTCGGGTACATCGGCTCGATAGTGCGATCGACGGTGCATTATTAAAAGAGTTTTACACTCGAGATGGCGCTGGCCTGCTGATTACCGATGGCGGTTACGATGTGCAGCGTAGCGCGAGTGCCGATGATATTGGTGGTGTACTGGGGCTGATCTCGCCTTTAGAAGAACAAGGCGTGCTGGTGCCACGGTCGCGCGAGCAACTGGAATTAGAGATCGAACGATTCCAAATTTTGGAACGCGATGGTTTAGTGGTTGCTTGTGCCGCACTCTATCCGATTGCTGGTTCGGAGGCCGGTGAACTCGCCTGTTTGGCAGTGCACGAAGGCTACCGCCAGCGGAGGTTGGCGAAGGTATTGCTGCGCAGCGTGGAAAACCTTGCAAGGGCGCAGGGTTTAACAGATTTGTTCGTGTTAACCACCCATACCGCGCACTGGTTTAAAGAGCAGGGCTTCGAGCCAACTAAGCCCGAGCGCTTGCCGGGTGCGCGTCAGGCTTTCTATAACAACCAGCGTAATTCTCAGGTGTTAGTCAAAGCTCTGTAGGCTGACTAGCAGCTGACCAATCCGTGCGCATTCCTCGTTTATTTGTTGACGCTGAGCTAGTGGCCAATCAACCCCTGCAACTGGGGCAAGAGGCCAGCCGTTATCTTGGCAAGGCATTGCGCTTGGCCGCAGGCGAACCCGTGGTGGTATTTAATGGTCGTGGCGGCAGTTGGCAGGCTCAGTTAGCGTTTGATGGCGCGGTTGCTGTGGTGACGCCGCAGCAATTCAATGACCATGAGGTTGAATCACCACTGGCGGTCACCTTGTTGCAGGCTATCGGTCGCGGCGAGCGTATGGATTACGCTATCCAAAAGGCCGTAGAGCTTGGCGTAACGGCGATTCAGCCAATATTTTCAGAACGTACCGTGGTGCGATTGCAGGGTGACCGTTTGGCCAAGCGACAAGCGCATTGGTTGGGCATAGCCCGCGCAGCTTGCGAGCAGTGTGGCCGTAATGTGGTGCCGACCATTAAACCGGCGTTGCCTCTGCTGGATGCCATTGCTCAAACGCCAGCAACACTTAAGTTAGTGTTGGCGCCAGCAACCGAAGGTGATGGTTTAGCGGTTGTAGATACAGCGCCCCCCGAGTCGGTTGCCTTGTTGATTGGTCCAGAGGGTGGCTTGGCGCCGCAAGAAATTGCCGAGGCGGTGGCGAGCGGCTGGCAAGCTTGGCAGTTAGGCCCCCGGGTGTTGCGAACGGAAACCGCCGGCTCCGTTGCCTTGGCCGTGTTGCAAAGCCGTTGGGGCGATTTTGGTTAGCTAGCGGGGTCGCTTGTTAGTGTGCGACTAATCTGGGTTTCAATCAGCGGCAAGTTAGGGATGGCGTGGTAGTAACCATTGAGCAGCAGTTGTGCGGCGATCAGCGGATTGTCCGCATCGGGGTTTTCGGCTGCGTGTTGTTGGCTCTGTTCACTGCCTAAGTTGGCAGGAACGTCGACCAAGGCAGGAAAGCCCTGGCAAACCACTGCATAGCAAGGTGGATTCAGGTCAGGTTCTAAGGCTTGCAGAATGCAAATTTGGGTTTCGCGACTGGCGGGTGAATCTGTATCGATCAGTTTGTCGAGCGCCAGCAGCGGAATGGCATGATCTAGGTGTTTGACGGTGCCCAGTAGCCAGTTTGGCCAAGCGTTCGGCGTGGTAGCCAACGGCTCGGGCGGCGTATAAGCGCGCAATTCAACCACGGCGCTGCGCGGCACCAGTAGATGCCTTTCGCCGCAGCGAAGTTGCATGCAGTGCAAACTGGCAGGGCTATGGTTGTTGCTGTTGTCGCTAGCCGAATTCATGCTGGCTTAGTCCTGTTCGGATACTTGCTCGGCAAAGTCGGTTGCGAGCTGGCGATCGATTTCGCTAAGTAGTTTGCGCATATTGCCGGATTTGTTTACCCAGGCTTTGGCGCCGAGCTGGCGTGCACGGCTGCGTTGTGAAGTGCCGGTGGTGGTGCTGAACATGATCACTGGTAGTGCCGCGTATTTGGCAATGCGCCGCAGCCGACGCAGCATTTCGAGGCCATCAAGTCGCGGCATTTCTAGGTCAAGAATCAGTAGCTGTGGCGCTACCTTATCTATCCGTTGCAAGGCCTCTTCACCATCTTCACATAAGCTCACGTCCAGCGGCAGGCGTTTTAGGCAGTTGCCAATTTGGCGCCGCCATAGCGCGGAGTCTTCAACCACCATGACGCGGTAACGGCTGTCGTTAGACGGCTTCCGCAGGCTTAGCTTATTGCGCGGATAGCGCATATTGGCTTTGCAAAGGGCAGGCAGGTCAAGTACCGGCGCAATTTGGCCGTCTTCCAAAATAACTGCGCCAGAGACGCCCAAGATACCAGTCACGGGGGCGGGCAGGGCTTCAAGTGCGTATTCGGCTGACTCGCCACATTGGTCGACTACGATCGCATGGTTTTCGCCGTCGGCACTGACTAGTAGCGCAGGTAGGCTTTTGCCGGGGTCAGGCAGGCGACCTTCGCCGAGTCCTAACCAGTAGCCGAGGGACTGGACCTTCCATGCTTCGTTGTTCCAGCTGGTGGGTTTGTTAGCTTGGTAGCCACGCGAAATCGCTTGTTCGTCAAGTCGTAGAATTTGACGTATATCTTGTTGCGGAATGGCATAAGTTTCTGTGCCAAGGGTGACGATGATGGCGTTGAGTGCGCTCTCCCCAATAGGTAGGCGCAGGGTGAAACGGCTGCCCTGGCCGGGGCGTGAGTTGAGGTCAATGCTGCCGCCGAGTTCATGAACGGTGTGTTCCACGACGTCCATGCCAATGCCGCGGCCGGCTAATTGATCTACTTGGCTGGCAGCGCTAAGGCCAGGGTGAAAGATCATCCGTTCTAAGCGGCGTTGACTGATGGTTTCATCGGCTTCAATTAAACCCAGGGTGATGGCCCGCTGGCGGATGGTGTCGAGGTCGAGGCCGCGGCCGTCGTCGCGCAAGTCTAGCTCCAATTTGCCACGGGTTTTTCGCACCACCAGACGAATCATGCCCGTGGTGGGTTTGCCAGCCTCGCGACGTTGCGCTTCGGTTTCGATGCCATGCACCACGGCATTGCGCAGCATATGTTCGAGCACGGGGAGTAGGCGTTCGATGAGCTGGCGATCCAACTCGGCGTCATCGCCTTCAACGGTCAGTTCAGCACTGACGGCTTTTTGGTCTTGCTGCAGGCTGCCGCAACTTTGCCGCACGATTCGTTTGAGCCGGTTGCTGTAATCATTAAAGGGCACGAGGCGGGTGTTGAGAATGTCTTCTTGCAGAGAGAAGCCAGCTTTGTTTTGGCCCAGTAATGCGCGCTCTATATGGGCGGTTAGCTCAATACTGCGGCTGGTTTGACGCGCCTGCGAGAGTAGCGAGTCTTCCAGTGTTTGCAGTGCGATTTGACTGTCGAGTTGGGTATCGGTTAGCTCCGTGGCTAGCGCGGCGGGGAGCCGGTCGATCAGGCGCTCGAGCGAAAAGCGAGCAGTGCGTAGTTGATTGACGGCCTGTTCAATGGTGTCGGCTGCCAACTTTTGTTCAGCTTGCAGCGAACTGGTGACTTGTTGGATTTGGTTACGCAGTGCGTTCATTTCGCGGGCGCGCAATCGCAGCGAATCAAGCAATTCAGTTTTGACCCGCACAAAGCTGCGGGCCGTGACTACGGCCGTGGCGTCGTCATGGCTTGTGTCGACTGCTGCGGTAGAGGGTATGGTTGAGTCTCGGGGCGAAGCCGCAGGGACGTCCGCTAGCGTCGCGGAGCGGCCATTTCTTAGCTCGTTAATGGCCTGCTGTAGTCTATCAATCGCGCCCCGAGCCTGTGCCGTTAGTGCGGCGTTTTCGGGCCCGTCGACGAGCGCTTCAATGTGGCTTTCTGTGCGGTGTAAATAGTCTCCCAGCACTGCCATATTGGTCAGTCGCGCATTGCCTTTTAGCGTATGAAAAACGCGCTTTAGCACGAGCCCCGCATCGGCTTTATCGTTGCCGGCTAGCCATTGATTAAGGGCTTGGTCGGCCGCCGTTAATAGCTCCTCGGCTTCGTCGAAGAAAATTTCTAATAAGCTCGGTTCGACCCCGCTTGGCGGTGTTTGGGTTTGCTGGTTGGTAGCTGACGGCGTTTGTGCTTGCTCTGTCTGTGCGCTGGTGGCTTGTCCGGCGCCGGGTTGCTGCGGTTGCGCGGCCGCTGGATTGGATAGATCGGGAAATTCGAGTGTCGGCAGCTTCTCGGCTACGGTGGGCTCTGTGAGTTCGTCGGCTTCAAAAATCAACGACTCCGCCACGTCTTCGCCATGTAGGTAATCGAGTGCGTAGTCGATGGACTCGAGTGCGTCGTCGAACAAGGCGGCTAGTGAGTCGTCTGCATCACGCGCGCCCGCAATAACTTGGGTGAGTTCGTCAACCACCTCGGCACAGTGCTGTCCAGACCGCTGCAGGCCAATGGTTTTTGCCATGCCACCGTATTCGTTGAAGCGCATTTGCAACCAAACGAGGCGGTCAAGACTGTTGGGTTGGTTCTGCCATTCCGCAATGCCGCGACTGATTTCGTTAGAGCGCTGCTCTGCCTCTTCGATAAAAAGCTGACGTAGTTGAGGGTCAAGAATCGGCGGTTGTTGGCTCATGCAATACGATACGTGGTTGCACTCATTATGGCTTCACTGTCGTGAACTGAAGTGGCGCTAACTGTTGTAGCGCCTGTTGCATTTCGGCTTCTGCTGCTGCCCGGTCTGGCCACGGCAGGCGCACGGTCTGTAAAAAGCGTTCGACTACCACGCAGCCGGTCAGCAGGTTGCTGAGTTGCTGGTGTGGCTTTTGGTTGGATTCTTGTTCTAGGTAGGCATTAGCGCAGTCTCGGAGCCATGCGGTGGCGTCGCTAAGGCTATTCCAATCAAGTACCCGCGCAGCTCCCCACAATGTGTCAATTTCTTCTGTTGGGCGCACCCCAGCGGGACGATAGTCGCTGGTCGCGAGAATCTCGAAACGCGCGCTTAGGCGAGCAATGCTGCCCAGCGCGGCGTCAATGACCGCCGTACGCGACAGCTCGACAACCGCATCATCGGTTGAGATTGGCTGGTTCGATGCTGCCGCCAGCCGTTGCTCAATCACTTCGGGGCGTAGGCAGGCCATCACGTCTTGGATCTGCTCGGCGATTTGCAGGCAGTCGGCTCGTGCTGGCCCGGCAGCCACTTCAGCGGCCAATTGATTAAGTTGTTCTGCCCAGTCTGATAGGTTGGTGGCGATGAGTACGTGTGCCGCCACTTGCAGCCGTTCGGCAACAATACGCATATCCGGCGCTTGTGCTGGCGTCGTGCGGCTAGTGATGTCTAACGATTCGATGACATAGTGTAAATCGTCGCGCAGCGCAGCAGCCAAGCCGGTCCATGCGTCTCGATCTGCAGGTGCTGGGCAATGGGGGCGCCAGTAATCACCTTGGTTGATGGCCTCGGTGTCTACGGTGACGCTGCCTATTTCTTCGGCGGGCAAACCGGCGAGTAAAGGCGCCAGTTTTTGTTCCAGTTCGTCGGCACGCGCTGAGTAGTCTTCACCATTGGCTATCTGCTGCAGTAAACGTTCACCGCGTGACAGGCACTGCCTTGCATAGCCGTCGAAGCTAGTTTGGTGGCTGCGCAGCGCCTCGGCCAAGATGGCTAGCTTAGCGACTGGGGTGTCGTGCATCGCGGGCTTCAGTGTGTGCAGGATACGCGCTAACTGGGTCATGGCTTGTTCGGTTTTTTGGCCCGTCAGCCATGCTAATAGCGCATCGCGATAGTCAGCAATATGGGCCGCGGCGGCGGCTTGGCGGCCTGCGGCATCGGTTTCGGCGATGGCGGCGCTGCTGGCACTGTCGGCGACGGCCAGAGCGGTGAGTAGGTCGCGATGCCAGCGAGGGTTAGGGCTGATGCTCGATACGGCTTGGGTGTGTTCGCTCAATACTTGCAGGCAAGCTAATAATCTTTCGCAGGCTTCGCTAGGATGGGTAAACGCTTGGCTCGCAAGTAAGTGGGTAAACTCCTGGCAGGCTTTACCCAGCTGTACTAAACGGACATCGTTGAGTGCTTCAAATGCTGCGGTGGCTCGATGTAGGCGCTGTGAGGCGTCATTCCAAACGCGAAAATCCTGCGTCGGCTCGGCATCGTTGCCAATTAATTCTGACAGGTGGCGGAGTTCTTCGCGCAGTGAGGGCCGAATGCTTTCAAGCCGCGTTTGAGCGTTACTCATGATGCCTCTCTGCTGTGGTTGGTAGCGCTGAGCGCATGAGTTTTTAGCTCGCTACAACTGCGTGAGAGTTTGCCAATATGGCGCCGCAGTTGGCTGATGTCGTGTTGCCCTTTTCCAAGTAGGTGGCGACCATGATCAATCAGGTCATTGGCTTCCACCAGTTCATTATTGAGTTGCAGCAAGCTGGCTTCCAGTTGCCGGTTGGCATCGGCATGGCGATTGGCAACACGCTGTAGCTCGTCGGCAACAACATTTAAGCCGGTTTCACTGCTACGGGATGCTTGGATTGCCGTGTTTAGCGCCAGCACGCCACTTTGTTCCGCCAAGTCTTTTAGTAGTTCAATCGTGTCGGTGACGGCGCGGCTGCGGTCGGCCAATTTACGTGTTTGTAGTTTTAGCGCCGCTAGTTGTTCTTGTACACCGTCGCGATGTTCTTCGTTGGCGTCGGCGGCTGCGATCAGCTGAGCCGCCATTTTTTCGAGTTGACTGCTTTGTTGAACCAATAGCTGCTGCTGGCTGCGATGGTGATGGTCGGCTAGCAGCTCGAGCTCAGGTTCAGCACTGGGAATTGGAACTGTCTGGCTGCGTTCTAGCCGCTGAACCGCGGCTTGCAGGCTATGGTTATTGCTAACAAAGCGACGGATGTCGGCGGTTAGGCGGTTGAGACGGTCGCGTTCGGCCTTTTTGAGTTGCTGGGGTGCGCTGACTAGTTTGTTGACCTCACCACCGAGCAAACTTTCAAGGCCGTCCAGATAATCGCTAATACTCAGCTCGCGGGTGACCGGTATTTCTATGCGCTCGGGTTTTGGAGCAGGCGCCGAGGCGGCAACCCAGTGTGCAATCAATGCGGTTAGGCAACTAATAGTGGCCACCGTGGCGACCACTTGTAGGCTGACCGCGGCGCTAAACCAAGCCAGCGCGGCACTGCATAACGCGGCGATGGCTAGGCAGGCGGTGCTGGCGGCTCGGTAGCGTTGATGGTGTTGCTTAGCCATGTTGCATCAATCCCGTTTCCAGTGTGTGCTGGCTTCGATAATGGGGGCCAAGTCGAGGCAACCGATGGTTTGGTTGGCAAGGCTTGCTTGGCTACTGACCCAGCGGTCTAGTTCGGGGTTAAGGGTTAAGGCGGACTGCTTAGCAACCGGCGGCGCGCAACGAACTGAGCGCCCCAGAGTGGTAACCAAAAAACCGATACGCGGGTCGGAGTCAGAGACAATCACGCGCTGTTGAGACCCATCAGGCCAGCGATGGCCGTAAACAAAACCATAAAGATCCACAATCGGTAGTAGCTGACCATAGTGGTTGGTTAACCCTAGCAACCAAGCCGGTGAGCCGGGGATTACCGTCAGCGAACCGAGGTTAAGCACTTCGGCGAGCTGTTGTTGGGGCAGTAACAGTGATTGATCACCTAGCGCAATTTGCAAGCCAAACCAGGTGGCGTGCAGTTCTTGTAGTTCGTGGTCGGCGCGCCGTTGGCGAGCGCGTCGGTCGTAATCGAGCAGAATGTCGAAGGCATGATGGTGCTGTTCGCCCAGTGTGCGTGGCCGCTCAGTGGGGGTCTGGCTGGTGGACGAGGGAGACATAGCGGCTCGTTCCAGCAGTATTAAACCGCGTCGTTGGCGGCGTTGTTTTGTAACGCGCCTTTTACTGCGCCAATCAGCTCTTCGCGCGTAAAGGGCTTGGTTAGATAGTAGGTTGCCCCGACCAAGCGCCCCCGAGCGCGGTCTACTAGGCCGTCTTTGCTGGTTAACATAATGACCGGCAAGTCTTTGTATTTAGGGTTGTTTTTAATAATGGCGCAGGCTTGAAAGCCGTCGACGCGAGGCATCATGATGTCGAGGAATATTAAGTCCGGTTTTTCTGACACCAGCTTGGCTAGGGCGACGTAGCCATCTTCTGCGGTAATGACACTGCAACCCTCTTCACCCAACAACACTTCGGCGGTGCGACAAATTGTACGACTGTCATCTACCACCAAAATTTTGAGATTATTTATTTGTTTTTCGTCGGCCACTTGTGAACCTTCCCATTAACCCCAATTACATAGCCCTAGTACGTAGTTCTAGTTTGCTTAGCCCCATCCAGATAGCATAGACCAAGCTAGAGCAGCAATCACTACTTGCTTGTTACGATACAACTACTTAGGCCAATAGGGGCAAATAAAGTGAATCAATTAAGTCCGGTTCCGCATCTCACCACCGCGTTGCAGGGGCCGTTGCGCCAGCTTGAAACCACTATGCTGGAAAAACAAGATCACATTGAGGCGTGGTTTCGTGAGCAATGGGCCGCCATTCCGCCGCCTTTTTACGCTTCTGTTGATCTGCGTAATGCCGGTTTTAAAGTCGCGCCAGTTGATACCAACTTATTTCCAGCCGGTTTTAATAACCTAAATCCAGATTTTCATGCCTTGGCCGTGCAGGCGATGCAATTGGCCTTAGAGCGAGTTTGCCCTACCGCGCGAAAAATTTTACTGGTACCTGAAAAGCACACACGTAATCGTTTCTATTTGGAAAACGTGGCGACGCTACGAGACTTTATTGAGCAAGCGGGTTATCAAGTGCGTGTGGGTGCAGTCAGTAGTGAAATCACTGACCGCCAAGTGGAAGAACTGCCGTCGGGTCGAGAGTTAGTGCTCGAGCCGATTCGTCGCGATGGCGATAAATTGACGTTAGACGATGGTTTTACGCCCTGTGCTGTGCTGTTGAACAACGACCTCTCGGGTGGTGTGCCAGCGGTATTAAAAGACATTGAGCATCAAATTGTGCCGCCTCTGTCGCTGGGCTGGGATAACCGTCTTAAGTCTGATCACTTCCAAGTGTATGGCGAAGTGGCGCGTGAGTTTGCTGACGTGCTGGATATCGACCCGTGGTTGGTCGACCCCTTGTTCCGTAACTGCGGCGAAATCAACTTTAAAACCCGCGAAGGTGAAGACTGTTTGGCGCGTAACGTGGCCGCTTTATTGCTCGATATCAAAGCCAAGTATGACGAATACGGTATCGACGCCAAGCCCTATTGTGTCGTGAAAGCCGATGCCGGCACCTACGGCATGGGCATCATGACGGTCGACAGCCCAGAAGCCGTGCAAAGCCTAAATCGTAAACAGCGCAAAGGCATGGCTTCTCGCAAGGAAGGCGGTGAGGTGTCGCAGGTTATTATCCAAGAGGGCGTGCCCACGCTCGAGCAGCTAAATGGAGCGACCGCCGAGCCCGTGGTGTACATGGTTGACCGCTTTGTTATTGGTGGCTTTTATCGGGTGCATGGTGCCAAAGGTGCCGAGGACAATCTTAATGCGCCGGGCGCAAGCTTCGAGCGTTTGGCCTTCGCTGAAAGTTGTAATACCCCACATCAAGAGCTAGCGCCTGATGCAGAGCCGAATCGCTTTTATGCCTATGGTGTGATTGCGCGTTTGGCACTCATTGCCGCCGCACGCGAAATTCAGAGCACGAAAGCATGAGTCAGCCGCTGCGCATTGCCGTGTTAATGGACCCCATTGAGTCCATCAAGCCCTATAAAGACTCGACCTTTGCCATGATGCTGGCGGCCCAGCGCAAAGACTGGGGGCGCCCGGTTGAGCTTTATGTTTTACAGCAGCAAGATTTATTGAGCCGCAATGGCAAGGTGTCAATGCGGCTGCGGGCTGTGTCGGTGACGGATAACGACGATAATTACTACCAGTGGTTGGGCGATGTTCAAACCCAAGCCGCTGAATTCGTTGACGTCCTGCTGATGCGCAAAGACCCGCCGTTTGATCTGGAATATGTCACCACAACGTGGCTGCTAGAGCTTGCAGAACAGCAGGGCGTGTTGGTGGTCAACAAGCCCCAGTCGTTGCGTGACTGTAATGAAAAAGCATTTATCGCCCAGTTCCCCGACTGCTGTACTGATACCCTGATTAGCCGAAACGAAGCGGATTTAAGAGCCTTTATTGACGAAATTGGCGACACCATTTTAAAGCCGCTAGACGGCATGGGCGGTGCGGGAATTTTCCGAGTGGCCCCTAGAGCCGACAATCTGGGCGTGATTCTTGAAACTTTATTAGATGGCGGACGTAGTGTGATGGCTCAGCGTTACTTGCCTGAGATTAAGGCCGGTGACAAACGTATTCTGATGATTGATGGCGAGCCCGTGCCTTACAGCTTGGCGCGGATTCCTGCCGAAGGCGAAACCCGTGGCAATTTGGCAGCGGGGGGGCGTGGCGTAGCTCAGCCGCTAAGTGATCGTGATCGCTGGATTGCGGAGCAGGTAGGGCCTGCATTAAAAGCGCGAGGTTTGTTGTTGGTCGGTTTAGATGTCATTGGTAATGCGCTAACCGAGATTAATGTGACCAGCCCCACCTGTATGCGTGAAATCGACGCCCAATTTGGTACTGACATCGGGATGGATGTAATGAATGCGATAGCTCGCCAACTGGCGAGCCGCAAGGCTAGTCATGATTAGAAAATTTATTATGCCGGGGCTGCTGGCTATAGCGTTGCTGTGGCTCATGTTCGGTATGGATCGAGAAAAGCCCGCTCAAGCGCAAACGCTAGCGATGGGCACTTTGGTCGATATCACCGTGCTTGGCCTCGGTGGGCAGACCAATTTTGCGGTGGCCAATGACGCGCTGCGAACCATTCGCGCACTCGAAAAACAATGGCACCCTGATACGGTTCTGAGTGATGGCAGTAGTGAGTTAGCGACGCTAAACCAAGCCTTGCAGGCGGGAAGCGCGGTCGCGGTGCCTACGGCTTTGCAGTCCGGGTTTGATGCCGCCGCGCAATATACCCGCAGTAGCGCAGGGTTGTTTGATCCCGCCGTGGGCGGGTTAGTTAAGGCTTGGGGTTTTCATTCCGATCGTGAATACCGCAGTACGCCGCCGGCGCCAAATGTCTTAGCCGAGTTGAGTCAGCAAGCAGCCTTTGACCAAATTTATGATGGCGAAAGGGTGCAGGGTAGCCGTGGCCTACGGCTTGATTTCGGTGCCTTCGCCAAGGGTTTATTACTACAGCAGACCGCTGACCAAATCGTTGCTCAGCACCCCCAAGCCGCATTTTTATTGAATGGCGGGGGCGATTTAGTGGCGGTTGGTGAGCGACCGGGGCGCCCCTGGCGCATAGCGGTTCGCCATCCGCGATTACAGAATCGATTTCTGGCGTTAATTAGCTTGCACGATGGCGAAGCGGCATTTACCAGTGGCGATTACGAGCGCTATTTTGACGCCGAGTCGGCCGATGGCGCTACCGCGCACTATCATCATATTCTTGACCCGCGCAGTGGTTGGCCGGCGCAAGGCACCCAGTCGCTGACGGTACTACATGCCGATGCGGGCTTAGCCGATGCGGCGAGCACTGCGCTGTTTGTGGCTGGCGATGATTGGCCGCGGTTGGCCGCCGCAATGGGCGTTGACGCGGTGCTGCGGGTGGCTGCTGATGGCCGTATTGAATGGACTCCGGCGATGGCCCAACGGGCTGAGTTAACCAGTGAGCAAAATGGGGCGGTACCCAATGCCATCCTTCGATTACTTCCGTAAACACAACCTCCTAAAAACGCTGCGCCCGCTTGATGGCTTATTGTGGGCTACTGCGATCGTGGCATTGGTATGCCTCTACCTATGGTTGTGGCGACCTGCAGGACCTGCAGATGAATTGCAAGTGATGGTGGATAACCAGTTGGTGCAACGGCTTTCGTTGGCTGAAAACCAGCAGCAGACGATTCAAGGCGTGTTGGGTGACAGCATTATCGAAGTGCGGGATGGCAAGGCTCGTTTTGTGCAGTCGCCCTGTCGTAACCAAGTTTGTGTGCACCACGGTTGGGCCTCCCACCGGGGCGATTTGCTTGCTTGTTTACCCAATCGCATTGCCCTTGTGCTGGCCGGTGATGCGGCCGCACCGGCGGCCGACATTGACGCGATTAATTTCTAACGGCTTCTTCTACTATGCTTGCCACCACTACGTTACGAGATCGTCAAATTGCGGGTTTTACCGCATTGGCTGTGATGATCCATGTGCTTGAAGCCACGGTGCCGAGCCCGTTGCCGGGTGTTAAGCCAGGCTTAGCCAATGTGATTACCTTGGTGGTGCTGTTTCGGCACGGTTGGGTAGCGGCGGCATGGGTTGCTGGCCTACGGGTATTGGTTGGCAGCTTGTTGCTGGGTAGCTTTATGACACCCACGTTTATGCTAAGCGCCAGTGGGGCGGTGGCGAGCGTATTGGCGATGGGTTTGGTGTTTGCGCTACTGGGTATTGAGCGGCGTTTTGCGCCCGGGGTGATGGGCTATGCCTTAATTGCTGCTTGGGCGCATATGTTGGCGCAGCTGGGCATTGCTTGGTTGCTATTCATTCCGCATAACGGGTTGTGGCAACTGGCGCCAGTGTTGCTCACCGCAAGCACCGTCTTTGCGGCCGTCACTGGTTGGGCGGCGATTAAGTTGCTCGCTTGGTTGGCAACCCATGGTCCGAGCAGTCCGGGTCCGAGTAACTTGGGCCAAAGCAACCAGGGTCAAAGTAAACAGCAGGAAACGTCGTTGTGATTCGGCCCGTGCTGCAAAATCAAACTTGGGCTGCGCCCGAGCAACTGTGGCTTAGCACGTTGTTGGCGGTGGTGTTACATATCGTTTTGTTAGGCTTGAATGGGCTACAGCCGCAGTCAGTCGATGACGAGATGTACTTTCCACTCGAATCACTGAGTGAGGACTCAGAAGGCCCGGCGCCGGAAAATGCGGTGGCGGGTTTAGTTGATCGAGCCGCTAATAGCCGTGATCAAGCGGCCGAGTTATTACTGCAAGCTAAGATTAATCGTGCGACCGAGGCCGGCGAAGCGGATAGCCAACGCCAGCAGCAGTGGTTGCAAGCCGCGACCGCCAACCCCGAGGTTAAACAAATGTTGTTGGCGCGCGAAGCGCCAATGCGGGTCTACTACCAGACCCCATCGCTGCATACGGTCGCCGAGGCTGAGGCCGATCGCGTGCCGCAATTGCAGCAACAGGCCGCCGCTGCGATAAGCCAAGCGGATAATGACGCCGATTCGGCGCGGCTATTAACCGTGGGTGCCGGTTCACGGCAAGATGTAGCGGTGCAGTATGTAGAGTCTTGGCGTCGTTGGATGCGTGCCAATGGGAATTTATTTTATCCGGCAGAAGCCCGTCGTTTGGGTTTGCGTGGCGATGTCTTGACTCGCGTGCGCTTGAATAGCGACGGCTCCTTGGCCGATGTCAGAATTCTAAAAAGCAGCGGCCAGCGTTTGCTTGACCAAGCGGTATTACAAACCACCCGAGAGGCCCGTTGGTTTTTGCCATTTCCTGCCGAGTTGGCGCAGCAATACGACCAGCTTGAGTTCAGCTGGCGCTGGCGCTACGGTTCTCGTTCATAAGCTCCTGAGTCCAATTGCTGGGCTATACTTAGCCCATGACTACGGCTAACTTTCAAAACCAGTTCTTAATCGCTATGCCGAGCATGCAAGATCCTAATTTTGCTGGCGGCGTTACCTTGATTTGCGAGCACAATGACGACGGTGCGTTGGGCATTGTGGTGAATCGCCAAGCCGACAGCATTACCTTAGGTGAGGTGTTAGGACAGCTTGATTTGCCGCCCTTTAGTGACAATGTGGCGAATCAACCCGCGTTTTGGGGCGGCCCCGTTGCTCGTGAGCGCGGCTTTGTGTTGCATGACGGCGATGATGGCTGGGAGTCGTGTTTAGCCGTGCAGCCGGGACTGTATGTGACCAGTTCACGCGATATTTTGGAAGCGATCTCACAAGGCAAGGGACCTGAAAATTGGTTGTTTGCGTTGGGTTATGCGGGCTGGGAAAAAGGCCAACTTGAAAAAGAGCTGGGAGAAAATGCCTGGCTAACAGCCCCCTGTAATCAGGAAATTATATTTAGCATGCCGGTGGAACATCGGCTGCGCGCGGCCGCTAGCGAAGCGGGTATTGACCTGAGTCGTTTGGTGTCGCAATCCGGCCATGCCTAGTGTTTTCGCTACTGCTGTATGCCAGCACACCCTAGGCAGGACCTATGACCGCTATCGATAAGGTGCAATCAGTGATGGGCTTTGACTATGGCCGGCGCCGTATTGGCGTAGCTATTGGTCAAACGATTACCGGCACAGCGACAGCATTGCCGGTTTTACATTGGCAGCAACAATTGCCGATGGAAGCGGTTGCCGAAGTCGTAAAAGAATGGCGGCCGCAGTTATTGTTGGTTGGCTTACCTCTGCATACCGACGGGAGTTGGCAGGAAATGGCTAACGAAGCACTGGGGTTTGCGCGCAAATGTGCAGGTCAGATCAATAAGCCGGTATTGCTGGTTGATGAACGTCATAGTTCGCAGCAAGCTGACGCGCTTTTTAAGCAGCAGCGTGCCGCAGGTAACTTACGCCGCAAAGACGCGGGTAAGCAGGATAGCGTGGCAGCTCGTTTGATTGTGGAGCGCTGGCTTGAAGGTATCGCTCCCGGCGTTGAGCTGGAACAGGCCGCAGCAATGCGTTTGGGCAGCTAAGTCCTGCTGCCAAGGTTTGGGCAAGGGGTTAGTTCTCTATCGCAAGCCGTGGGATAATAGTGTTCACCAATATCTGAGCGGTGCCCGATGCCAGCCCCGCTAGTAAGAATTAAAGAACGGTTAAATGACTAAAGCCCTTTTTTCTGCCGACAATGCTGAGCAAATCAATGCGCTGTCGGTTCAGGCCTTATGCGAAGCGTTATCAGCGCAATTAGAGCCCTTGTGTAAAGAGCAGGCGCCGGTATTGGTCGGTATTCACCGTGGCGGGTTTCACATTGCTGAATGGCTGCATCGCACGCTCGGTTTTAGCGAGCCACTGGGCGCGCTCGATATCAGCTGGCATCGCGATGACTTAAAAGCCAGTAGCGTCAGCCCACATGTTAAACCCACTACCTTGCCGGTCGACATCGACGGCCGCGAGGTGTTGCTAGTGGACGACGTGCTGCACACAGGCCGCACCATTCGCGCTGCCATGAACGAGCTGTTTGACTACGGCCGGCCAGCGGGGGTCAAGTTGGCGGTGTTGGGTCAGCGGGCGGGCCAAGAACTGCCTATCCAGCCGGACTTTGTCGCCGCTCAGCTGGCCCTGCCAGAGCAGCAAGCCATTAAATTAACCGCCGCGGCTGAGTTGCCAATTGAGCAGTGGCAATTGAGTTGTGTGGAGAAGCAGTAGTGCAAGTTGATGACAACGGTCAAATGAACCATTTGCTCACCATTGAAGGGCTAGGTAAGGACCGCATACTGCAAATTCTGGATACCGCCGCGAGTTTTTTTAACCCGCAAGATGGCAGTATCGTGAAAAAGCCGGTGTTAAGAGGCCGCACCGTCGCCAACTTATTTTTTGAATCGAGCACCCGAACTCGCAGCACCTTCGAGCTCGCGGCAAAGAAGCTCGATGCCGACGTATTAAATCTTGATATTGGCACCTCGGCTACCACCAAGGGCGAAAGCCTGCTCGATACCTTGCAGACCTTGCAAGCGATGCATATTGATATGTTTGTGATTCGCCACGCGGAAAACGGCATCCCCGAGTATTGCGCGCAAAAAGTTGGGCCTCGAACCGCGATCTTAAATGCGGGTGACGGGAATCATGCTCACCCGACCCAAGCCCTGCTAGATGCCTATAGCATTCGCAAGCATAAGGGCGATTTCAGCAACCTCACGGTCACTATTGTGGGCGACATCCGCTATTCGCGGGTGGCGCGCTCTCAGCTTGCGGTATTAAAAACGCTTGGCGTAAAGAACTTACGAATCGCGGGACCCAAACAGTTACTGCCGGAAGACAGCGCGGCGCTGGGTGTGGAGGTTCATCACGACTTTGATACCGCGTTGGCTGATGCCGATGTGGTGATTATGTTGCGCTTGCAAAAAGAGCGTATGGAAGAGGCGATGATCCCCAGTACCGAGGAATATTTTGCCGAATGGGGCTTAACCCAACAACGTTTAGCGGGCGCCAAGCCGGATGCGATTGTGATGCACCCGGGGCCGATGAACCGGGGTATCGAAATTGCCTCGGATGTGGCGGACGGCCCGCAGTCAATTATCTTAGATCAGGTGACGAATGGCATCGCCGTGCGCATGGCGGTGATGAGTCTGATTATGTCGGGTAAAACAAAAACTAATTAACTAATCGACTGTCTGTAATAAAGTCATATTTGCTAGTTTTTGGTTAAAATACTGGCTTGTAGGCTGAATTTGGTACATCTTTAGGGGTGTGGCGCGCGTCACTTTGGGGAAAGTGCGAGCGAACGGTCAGTTGTACCGGCTCTGGTTTCGAGTCTGGTCAATGTTGGGTTAAAGGGTATTTGCCGACCATGGGGATATTAGACGGGTCACCATTAAACGCCGTAATAGCCATCTTGCAATGGTTAACGCCGAGCAATGTCCCAATCTTGCTAACCGCGGTGCTCGCATTAGGTGTGGGCGCGGTGATTTGTGCCAACACCCGTGGCGCACGGGTGGGCGTCTTGTTCTTTCAAGCCACCATTTTCTTAGCGATTTATTTATTTGGGCGCTACATGACGCTAGAGGCGTCGGCGCCAGGTATGGCCTATTCGTGGGCACTGATCACCAGCATTGGCGTGCTGGGTGCGCCGATTGCGCTGTATCAGTACGTTGCCCATATGGTAGGCGTGGCTAAAGAGCGTCGCCTGTTTATCGCCGTTAACTGGTTGTTCGCGATTACCTTAATCGTGCTAAATCTGATGACCGGCTTTCTCTACACTCACGTACAGGCCTTCCCTTTTGGTTATGTGCCGCAATACAGTGACTGGGGTCAGCTCAATTCAACTTGGACGGTGATGGTAATGGCGGTCGTGGTGTTGGATTTTCTTCAACAATACTGGCGTGCATCGCAGGGAAGCTTGCGCAAACACCGCATCATGGCCTTTTTCTTAGCCCAGCTGTGGGTGTTCTTTCTATATGTCGATTCGATTGCCTCGCACAACATCGCGATGCCCCAGTTAGGCTGGTTGGCAGTGCTGATGTATGTATCGATGGTGGCACGAGCATCCAAGCGTTATCGGTTGGTTGATATCACGCCAGCATTTGCCGCACAGAAAGTAATGGACACCGCTGGCGAGGCCATTCTGGTGTTGGATGCCGAAGGGGAAGTTCGGGTGGCGAATTTAGCGGCGGGTATTTTGTTTGGCCGCAGCCAAGATGTACTGGTGGGTACCCATGCCAGCCTGTTAACTCCGAAGTTAAGAGTTTCCGAGCTCAGTAAAGCCAGCAGTGAACGAGCCGCCACTGAATTTGAATTGGATCGTGGCCATCACAGTAAAGTGATGGCGATGCATGTCGGCCGACTAGACGGCGACGGCATTGAGGGCGGTTACGTTTGCTCGTTGCGTGATGTGACGCACCAAAAACAAGTAGAGCGGCAGCTGCGATACGAGAGTTTGCACGACAGCCTGACGGGCTTGCCGAATCGGGTGGCATTTCAAGCGCAGCTAGAGTTTCAGCTGAATGAGCAGGAACATGAAACCCATATTGCCGTGCTCTTTATCGACTTAAATGGCTTTAAGAAAATTAACGACCGCTATGGCCACCGTGTTGGCGACATCGTGTTGGCGACCGTGGCGCGGCGGCTTGAGCGAGTGTGCGCAGATGATGCTTTGGTCTCGCGCCTAGCGGGCGATGAGTTTGCTGTGTTGCTGCCGGGGGGGACTGATGCGGAAACGATGGCGCAGCGGATGGCGGATAGCTTGGCCGAGCCGATCGTGGCGGACGATAAACAAGTCAGTATCAGCGCCAGCATTGGTATTTCGTATGCCGGTAGCGAGGGTGATACGGCCTTAGCGTTAATCAAAGATGCCGATTACGCCATGTATCGCGCCAAAAGTAAGGGTGGCGGATTTAGCGTGTTTGACCGCAGCATGCGCGGTAAGCCGGCGCGCCGCGCCGTGATTGAAAGCGAGATTCGCGAGGCCATTCAGGCTGGCGATTTGGCAACTTGGTATCAAGCAGTGGTTGATGTGAGTGGCCGTAGCAATGAGCGCCGGATGGAAGCGCTGTTGCGCTGGTCCCACCCAGAAAAAGGGGTAATTGAAGCGAAAGAATTTATCGAAGTAGCTGAAAACAGCCCGATGATTCTGGAAATGGGGCAGCATGCGTTAGGCAACGTTTGCCAGTTTTTACGGCATTGTAAAAAAGACTCACCGGATACACCGGTGCGTGTGTCTTGCAATTTGTCTGAGATCGAACTAGCGCAGTCGGACTTGCCCGAGCGACTCGTACAAACCCTAAAGTACTACAGCCTTGAGGCCAATTGCTTAGAAGTCGAAATTACCGAGCGAGTAGCGGTGGAGACTGATCCGGCCATGCTGAGGCGGTTGTCTGAGCTTGGCGTGGGTATCGTGATTGACGACTTTGGTGTGGGCGGCTCATCGCTGGCTCGTTTGGCTAGTCTGCCGGTTTCTGCTATCAAGCTGAGCTATAGCTTTAGCGCCGAGATTGTTGAGTCCGCACCGCATCGCGCTGTGGTGAAAGCGGTGCTGGCATTGGCCAAGGACCTTCAGGTTGATGTGATTGCGCAGGGGGTAGAAACCCAAGCCCAATCGGATGCCTTTAAGGCAATGGGTTGTTATCTACAACAAGGTCTGCTGTTTGGTGAGGCTATCAAGCCAGTAGACGTGGTTTTTGCTGAAGCGGCAGACTCGGCCGCCTAGTTTCGTTGCCTCATTTCATGAAGGCTCCAGCAGTCCTTGCTTGGGGCTCGCACGTATCAGCGGTCAATATCAACCGTTGTAGTATTTATTGGCGGCTACCAAGCCAATAATCAGTAGCCAAACAGCAATTCTTTTCCAAGGTATTTCGTTCATGACACACAGTGTGCCAAAGCTGCGCTGGTCAGAAAAGAGCTGCCGCTAGTCTGGAAACAGTAAAACCCAAACTAACCAAGTGTTACATTTGCTAACAGTAATAGTAATTTAGAGGTGGCGGTGATGCGTCAAATAGTCGCGCTGATAGCAGCTTTAGGATTAATAGCTTGTAGTAGCCCAAATGATGGTAGCGAAACCGTGCTTGGCGGCGGTGACAATAAAGGTGGCCTAACCGAGTGGCCCGCTTCACAGCAGGGTCAAAATCCGCCACCTGCGCCCGAGCAGTTTGCGCCAGTGGTGAGTGGTGCCGATGATCTTGCTAACCAGCTGCCAACCGAGGTCGCCGTTCGGTTGTTTGACCCGATTGCGTTTGGTTATACCTTGAATGACGTGACCGACCCTGTCGTGGTTGAGCACATGGTGCGTTCAACCTTTGCGCAGTTACAAGATGGCTCTCGTTTAGAGCACGCTTACCACTGGTACGGCCACCCTGACGAAAACGCTGCGGTTGCAATGATTCCCGTTGAATTTAATAACCGCTACGGCACTAAGCTACATGGCGAAATCGTATTGCCTTATGCCGGCACCGGCTCGCCGCAAGAGGGTCCTTTCCCCGTCATCATTGCCCTGCAGGGTTTGAACACCAATACCGCCATGTATCGTTGGTGGCATCGCTTATTCGCCGACAATGGTTACCTTGTGTTCGCCTTTGACTTTAGCGGTCAGGGGCGCTCAGACGATGAAGGTGAGGGCGATCCGGGAAGCAACTTGCATGAAGCGCAAGACGCGATGACCTATTTGTTCGAGCAGTCGCCGGTGGCCAGTGTGTTAAATCCTGATCAGGTCGGCGTGATTGGTCACAGCATGGGTGCCGCAGCAGTATTACGAGTACAAGAGCAGGAAGCGATTGATGCCGCTGAACCGAATCCGGTCCGCATTAAAGCCGGTGTGGCTGCAGCGCCGGTATTTGAGTCGGTGAGTACCAACCCGATTCCCATCATGATTCAAACCGGCGATCACGACGGCCCGATTGCGCCCATTCCGTTTCTTAACCCAGCGGTAGTACGTCCGCTGTACGACAGTCTTGAGGGTGATCGTGCCTTTATCGTGGCTGAGGCGGCCAGCCATGGTCAGCATACCAATTACCCCTTAATCCCGACCTCGACCTGGGGTCGTGAAATCGCGGCAGATTATTCACTAGCTTGGATGAATTACCACCTATTGGGTGATGAGAGTGCGCTCGCGGTCATTGAGGGCGGGCATCCGCACCTGTCGTTCTTGCACGACAGTGCAACCCGAATTAATGGTGCCGAAAAGGCTTATCGCGGTAATGGCTTGGTGCCAGACCCCGCTGAATTTCAGTAGGCCTTATTTAGCGGTGAGCTCAAAACAAACGTGAATGGGCTTGCCGCTTTTCACTTTAAAGTCTTCGCCCAGCGTTTGTTGGGTGATGTCTTGCACGACAAATTGCTGGGTGATGCTTGAGTCGAGCTTAAAGCCCTTGCGGTTACAAGAAAAAATCAACTTGCCATCCGTGCTCAGTAGCGCCATCGCGGCGGCAATGATGGTCGCGTGGTCGCGCTGAATATCAAAGTCGTTATCCATCCGCTTGCTGTTGGAGAAGCTGGGTGGATCACAGAAAATCACGTCGTAGCGAGTTGCCTGTGCTGCTGCTTCTGCTAACCACTGGGTCACATCGGCCCGAATCAAGCTGTTGGTTTTTAGGCTCAAACCATTCACGGTGAAGTTGCGCTCGGCCCATTCCAAGTAGGTTTTCGACATATCCACTGAGGTGGTGCTTGTCGCGCCGCCGGCCGCTGCGTGGATCGATGCGCTAGCGGTATAGCAAAACAGATTAAGCAGGCTTTTACCTTGGCATTGGCTTTGTAGCTGGCGCCGAATGGGGGCGTGATCTAAAAACAGGCCGGTGTCTAAGTAATCGTCGAAATTGACGTACAGTTTTACGCTGGCGGCGGGGCCGTGTTCCAGCACCGTGTGCAGCTGCTGGGTATCGGATTGTTTGTTGTACTGACCTTTGCCACGCTGACGTTCACGTGTTTTTAAGCGCGCTTGCTGCGGAGGAATGTCTAAAGCCTCGCAGGTGGCGACTAGCGTTTGGCGCAGGCGTTGTTCCGCTTTGGCGGCAGGCACCGAGGCTGGGGCGGCGTATTCCTGAATGATGGCGTAAATCGGGCTGCCTTCGGCCTGCGTTTGATAAATATCGATGGCGCTGGCGAACTCCGGTAGGTCGGCGTCATACAGCCGAAAGTTTTCTATCTGCTCGCGTTTAGCCCAGCGCTTCAGGTGTTTCAGGTTCTTGCGTAGGCGGTTGACCAACTCCGGCGGCGCCGATGCTGGCGCGGTGCCGGCCTCGATGTTCATACGATAGAGACGGCAGGCGATAGGGCCATTATCAATTGCCCAATGTTTGTTAGCACGCAAGCCGGTGGCGCGGGAAAGGCCCGCATCGGCCGTCAAAATGCCGAGTTGCCAGCCAGCAAATTGGCCGCTGAGGTTTTTGCCCAGATTCATATACAGCGGCGTGAGTTCAGGTGTGCTGCCAAGACGCTCACCGTAGGGTGGGTTGCTTAACACCAAACCGGTTTTGCTGTCGGCTGGAGCTGTCACAGCGGTGGCATCGCCTTGCTCCACTAATACCTTCCAGCTCAGGCCAGCGGCGCGAATATTGGCCTTGGTGGCGGCCACGGCGTCTGGACTGTTGTCAAAACCAGCAATCAGCGGAATGTTATCTAAGCCGGCGTCGGTGCGGTCTAGCGCGTCTTCAACAATGGCATTCCAAGTGTCGGCCTTAAACCGCGACCAACCCATAAAACCCCAGTGTTCGCTGAGCAAGCCAGGCGCGATATCGGCGGCGATCATGGCGGCTTCAATTAAGAGCGTGCCACTGCCGCAAAACGGGTCAACAAAGCTGCCGCCTTGAGCCGCAATTTCGGGCCAGCGCATACGCATAAGCATGGCGGCGGCAACGTTTTCTTTCAGCGGGGCGTCTACCATGCGAGCGCGATAACCGCGCTTGTGCAGGCTATGGCCTGATAAGTCGAGGCTAATGGTAGCTACGCCCTTGTACACATGCACATTGACCCGGATGTCAGGGTCGCTGGTATCGACATCGGGGCGCGAGCCGGTTTCTTCACGGAAGTGGTCAACAATGGCGTCTTTCACCCGTAAGCCAGCAAATTGGGAGTGGGTGATGCCCTGAGTGGCCGCCACGTGCGTGTCTACGGCAAAGGTTTTGTCCTGCTCAAAATGGGTGGACCAATCGATCGCACTGGCGCCACGGTACAACTGGTCTGGGTCTGCCGCTTCATAGCTGGCAAGTGGGTGCAGGATGCGGTTAGCAATGCGCGACCAGAGGCAGGCTTTGAGGGCGCCTGCCAGGTCAGATTCAAACAATACTGCCGCGCGCGTTTGGCTGGTCACCTTTAAATCCAGCGCTTTTAATTCAGCTAAGAGGAGGTCTTCGAGCCCGCGTGGGCAGGTGGCAGTAAATTTCATGCGCGCAGTTTACCTTTTTTGCGGTCATCACCGGCTTAAGACATCGTCTTATTAGGGTTGATATGCCAAAATAAAGCGAATTCGAATGGATGTTCAGCTGTGAAACCCTATACCCGCATTATTGGCACTGGCCACTACCTCCCCAGCAATGTTTTAACCAACGCTGACGTTGAAAAACTCTGTGATACCACCAGCGAGTGGATTGTTGAGCGTACTGGCATTCAGCAGCGCCATTTTTGTGAGCCGGGCGAGGGCACCTCAGATATGGCCGAAAAGGCCGCCCGCAATGCGATGGAAAGCGCTGGCGTGAGCGCTAACGAGATCGACCTCATTATTGTTGGCACCTCATCACCTGACTATGGATCGCCTTCGGTTGCTTCCATGTTGCAGCATCGTTTGGGCTGCAGAACCATTTGTGCCTTTGATGTGTCGGCCGCTTGTACCGGCTTCATTTACAGCTTGGGCATTGCCGATAGCATGATTAAGACCGGCGCAGCCAAAACCGTGTTGGTGATTGGTGCCGAGCGTATTTCTACTTATGTGGACTGGGAAGAGCGCAACACCGCGGTGATTTTTGGTGACGGCGCCGGCGCGGCGATTGTGGTCGGTAGCGATGAGCCGGGCATTATGACCACTCATTTGCATGCCGATGGCAGCAAAAAAGATGCGCTCTTCCTTAGTGGTGGCAAGCCGGTGTATGAGCCTGCTGAGCGCGCGAACAAAGTCACCATGGTGGGTCAAGAAGTCTTTAAGAACGCGGTGAAGCGGTTCAGCGAAGTGATTGATGAATGCTTGGCGGCCAATAACGTGAAGAAAGAAGAGATTGATTGGCTGGTGCCACACCAGGCTAACCTGCGCATTATTCAGGCAGTGCAGAAAAAGCTCAGCATGGGTGATGATCAAGTGATTGTGACGGTGGACAAAACCGCTAACAACTCGGCGGCTACGGTGCCGATTGCCTTGGACATTGCCTATCGCGATGGCCGGATTAAGAAAGGCGATTTGATTATTAGCGCTGCGTTTGGTGCCGGTTTAACTTGGGGTGCGACCTTATTTCGTTTCTAGTGAGGCCCCAAGCGTAACTGTGGAAAGACCGCCTATTCGGGGCGGTTTTTTTTGGTCAAAAAACCGGTTTAACGGTTTGTTACCTACCCAGTGGTCGGTTATTTCAACCGCTAGTCAGATTAGCAATCGCGCATATTGCTTACTGAATTAACATTCAATAGGATCCCCGTTCGATTATTTCTACATGGGTAAAAGGGGATCCATAATGAAACATTCTATCGTTGCCAAAACGGCCAAATGGTTAGCTGTGGCCGCGGCTGCAGGCAGCATGGTTGCATGCGGTGGTTCGGGTGGAGAGAGTGCTAATACGGCGCCATTGGTACAAGAAAACGCTAGCTTTCAATCAAGCCAGGCTGGGACGCCAATTGAAAATCAGTACATCGTAGTACTGAACAAATCTAATGAGAACAAATTACTTGGCCTTGATCAGCTGACTGACGTAGTCACTCCGTTGGTGAGCCAAGTGGCTAGCGCACTGGCACAGACCTATAACGTGGTATTGGGCCCTGTGTTCGAGCACGCTATCGATGGCTTTGTGGCGCAGATGACGCCAGAGCAAGCCGCTCGGATGGCTAACGACCCTAACGTTGAGTACGTAGAACAAGATCAAATTGTGTCGGTAGTTGCGACACAAGCTAACAGTACTTGGGGCTTGGATCGAATTGACCAAGCCAACCTACCCCTAGACGGTAACTACAGCTATCAACAAGACGGCAGTGGTGCACATGTCTACATTATCGACACCGGTATTCGCACCTCACATAACGAATTTGCGGGCCGTATGGGTGAGAGCCGTAACTTTGTGCGCTCTGGTGGCGGCTTATTTGGTGGCGGCACAGTCGACCCAGGTAACTACGAAGATTGCCAAGGCCATGGTACCCACGTAGCGGGCTCAGCGGCAGGCACGACTTATGGTGTGGCCAAAAAAGCGACCGTGCATGCGCTGCGCGTATTGGACTGTAACGGTAGCGGTTCTAACTCTGACGTGATTGCGGCGGTAGAGTGGGTGATGGCGAATCACGAGAAGCCTGCGGTGGCGAACATGTCACTTGGCGGCGGTGCTAGCAGCGCGCTAGATAATGCGATCCGTAACGCAGTGAATGCGGGTGTAACCTTTGTGGTAGCTGCCGGTAATGACAACGCCAACGCGTGTAATGGATCACCTAACCGTGTGGCGGAAGCGATCACCGTAGGTTCAACCACTAATACCGATAGCCGTTCATCGTTTTCTAACCATGGCAGCTGCGTTGATATTTTTGCGCCGGGCTCGTCTATTCGCTCTGCTTACCACCGCAATAACAGTGATGTGGCAACCCTAAGTGGTACTTCGATGGCTTCGCCTCATGTGGCGGGTGTGGCTGCGTTGTATTTGGGCGCTAACCCGAATGCGTCGGCAGCTGAGGTATTTGATCAGGTGCTTGCGCTAGGCGTAAGCAACAAGCTTGCGAACATTAATAGCGGTTCACCTAACCTGTTGCTGCAGAACCATGTGTCTGGTGGCAACGGCGGCGGCGATCCAATCGACAATGTTCCTGTGGCTCGTATAACTGCGAACTGTAATGACCTTAGCTGCGACTTCAGTGCTAGTACATCGTCTGATGACAATGGGATTACCGCCTATAGCTGGAGCTTTGGTGATAACAACACTGCTAACGGTGAAAACGTTAGCCACACTTACGGTGGAGACGGTAGCTACACCGTGACCCTCACTGTAACCGATACCGCTAGCCAAACGGGCTCAGCACAGCAGAGTGTTACCGTGTCGGCACCAGGCGCAGGCCCATGCCCAAGTTGTGACCAAGTTAGCGGCCAGCTTGACGACGGCCAAACGGTTTATACCAACAGCTTCTCAGGAGGCAATGGCCTGTACGAAGGTTATTTAGAAGGCGCCGCCGGTACTGACTTTGACCTACGTTTAGAGAAATACAGCCGTAGCTTCTTCTGGGGCAGCTGGTCGAGCGTTGCGAGCTCCGAGTCGAATAGCTCAAGCGAGGCCATTAACTACTCAGGCACCAGTGGTACCTACCGTTGGCGTATTCGGAGCTATAGCGGTAGTGGTAGCTTCGACTTCTACTACAAACATCCGTAGTGGTTGCTAACTAAAAAAGGCCCCGTTGAGGGGCCTTTTTTTATGCCTTATAAGGAGTGTTTACGCCGCGTCGCGGTGATCCAGCGCATGCAACAAACGACTGCGGGCTTCTTGGCTTAATTCAGTCCAGCGTCGATCAGTAATTGCGCCCTCTAAGGCGTAAAGCAGATTAAGGCTGGGGTGTAAGCCAGCCTGTTTGATTTTCAAAAATGCGTTGACGGCGCCGCAGGCTCGTAACTCTTTCGCATTATGAATTCCCACTTCTTCCAGCCACTGGCAAGAACGTAGACCCAAATTACGCAGTTGCATAAGTGATTTTGCTGCCATCGGAATGCCCCCTAAACATTGCTGTGGTCTCCTTGAGTATATGCGGGCATGGGGGGGCTGCAACGTGTGCGCTAGTTTGCTTATTGTTGGCAATAGTCGCCCGTTTGAGGTGGGGCTGAGGCAAACCTTTCTATACAAATGCTATTAGAGAAAACTAATTATTTTTGGATCTTAGCCAATCGGCTACGGCCTCCCCGGTGCCGGTGGGCCAGGGGCGTAATTTCTCTATTTTTACGCGCTTATATTCGTCCAATTCGTGGTTTAGCGTAATCTCACCTTCGGCATGAACATGGTAGGCAATGATGAGTTGGTTCATGGCGGGAAATCGATAATGTCCAATTAAGGTCGGGCTATGAGCGTCGAGATTTAGCTCTTCTTTAACCTCGCGCAAGACGGCCGGCTCCGGCAATTCGTTCTTTTCTAAAAAACCCGTGATCAGTCCAAAAAAACGCATTGGCCATTCACGGTTATGCGCCAAAATGATCTCGCCTTCATGCTCCACAATCGCGGCGACCACCGGGGTTGGGTTTTCGTAATGCACGAAGTTGCAGTCGTCACTGCTACAAGCGCGGCGGGGTTCTTGCTCGATAATCTGATCAGTAATTTCAGACCGGCAGCTAGGGCAGTAGTTGAAGCTCATGATGGGGCCTCTGCCAGCGAATCTATCGACACATGGGCCGGTAATTCGGCAACCCGTTTTAGCCAGTTGGATACCGCCGGGTAATGGCTCAGATCAAAACCACCTTCGTCGGCCACATGGGTATAGGCATAAAGCGAGATGTCGGCAATGCTAAACGCGTCAGCTACTAACCATGAGGCTTCAGACAGGCGTTTTTCCATCACCGTTAGCGCCTTATGGCCGCCTGCCTGTTTGGCTTCAAATTCTGCTTTGCGTTCCGGCGGTAAACCAAGGTAACGATTAATGTAACGGGCCACGGCGAGATAAGGTTCGTGGCTATATTGCTCGAAGAATTGCCACTGCAGCACTTGGGCGCGAGCAAAAGATTCGCTTGGCAACAGTGCCGAGCCCTCGGCTAAGAAGTTAAGCATGGCATTTGACTCCCACAACACGCGGCCATCATCTAGCTCTAGAGCCGGTATTTTGCCGTTTGGGTTTTTTGCCTCAAAGCTTTCGCTATGGGTTTCCCCAGCCAGAATATCGACATGAACCCATTCATGCGGCAACTGCAAATGGCTGGCTAATAAAGCCAGCTTATAGCAGTTGCCGGAATAGTAATCGCCGTAGATTTTCATGCGGCTTAGCGCCCGGTAGTGAGCACAACTTTGCCAACCACTTGGCGTTTGAGAATGGCTTCATGCGCCTGCGCCACTTGTTCTAAATCGTAAGCGGCATGAATTGGCACTTCCATCTCGCCACTGGCGAGCCAGCCAACCACTTGGGCAAAGTTACTGGCGTTTTCGGCGGGGTTTAGGGCCGCCCATTGGCCCCAGAATACGCCCACCACGCTAGCGTTTTTCACCAGTAAGCGGTTAACCGCTAGCTCAGGAATACGGCCTGCGGCAAAGCCAATAATCAAATAGCGCGCGCCCCAGTTAATCGACTTAATCGCTTGGTCGAAAATATCACCGCCAACGGCGTCGAATACCACATCGGCGCCTTTGCCGCCGGTGAGGCCTTTCACGGTTTCACGGATATCTTGCTCGTTATAGTTCAGCACATGGTCGGCGCCAGCGGCGGTCGCGTGCTTGAGTTTTTCATCCGAGCCGCCCGCCGCAATCACGGTGGCGCCCATCATTTTGCCGATTTGAATGGTCGCCATGCCCACGCCGCCGGTGGCACCGAGTACCAAGAGGGTTTCACCAGCTTGCAGGTTGCCGCGTTGTTTCAATGCGTGAATTGAGGTGCCGTAAACACAGGGCACAGATGCGGCCTGCTCATAGCTGACGTTATCCGGCATGGGGATGGCGGTCACGGCGGGTATCACGGCCTCGTCGGCATAACCACCAATCATGGTGGCAGAGAAAATGCGGTCACCCACTTTCACGTTGCTAACACCTTCGCCTAGCTCCAGCACTTCCCCAGCAAACTCGATACCCGGGGTAAAGGGAAGTGGTGGCCTTACTTGGTAGAGACCCTGAATAATTAAGGTGTCGGGAAAGTTCACGCCGCAGGCGTGAACGCCAACGCGGATTTGGCCCTTTTTCAATTCAGGGCTAGGTAGCTCAAGCACCTTGAGTTTATCGGCTGGGCCTAATTCTTCGCATACAACAGCGCGCATGGTGTCTCCGGTTATCTATTTGTTAGCGGGGATATTATGTCGTTGCTCAGACTAGCAAAGCCATTGCCCGCTGCCCATTGGCAGCAGCGCCGATATTGTGGTGCTGGTAAATTCGAATGTGTGGCTTGTTAGTAAAACTAGCTGGCGGTATAGTGCTTGCTCTTTACCAAGCAAGCGCTTGATTGATGTCTAATTTAGCGACCAAAAATGTGCGTATTGGCTGTGCTAGCGGCTTTTGGGGTGATACCTCAGTTGCCGCTCGGCAGCTAGTGCAATCCGGCGAAATTGACTATTTGGTGTTCGACTACTTAGCCGAAGTCACTATGTCGATTCTCGCTGGGCAGAAAATGAAAGACCCAGAGGCCGGTTATGCGCGCGACTTTATTCGCGTGTTGCAGCCGCTCATGCCAGCGATTAAAAAGCAGGGCATTACCGTGGTGGCGAATGCTGGCGGTATTCATCCGCAAGCTTGCCGCCAAGCCTTGTTGGAAGCTGCTGAGCAGGCTGGGATTGAGCTGAAAGTCGCGATTGTTGAAGGCGACAATCTCGCCAGCCGAGCTAGCGAACTGCAAAGCCTAGCGGCTTGGGATCAATACGCGGGCGAGGGTGAGTCGTTCCCTTCGCGCCCAGTCAGCATTAATGCCTATCTTGGCGCCACTCCAGTGCGGGATGCCTTGGCGCAGGGCGCCGACATTGTGATTACCGGCCGCTGCGTGGATAGCGCGGTAGTGCTTGGCCCACTGATGCACGAATTTGGTTGGGGCGAACAAGACTTTGATTTGTTGTCGGCAGGTTCATTAGCCGGCCATATTCTGGAATGTGGCGCGCAGTGCACCGGCGGGAATTTCACCGACTGGCAAGACGTGCCTGACTACGCCCACATCGGATTCCCAATTGCGGATTGTGCTGCCGACGGCAGTTTTGTCGTGCGCAAACCGGCCGGCACTGGTGGCTTGGTGTCAGAAGCCACGGTGGCCGAGCAAATGGTTTATGAGATTGGCGACCCACGCCAATACATGTTGCCGGATGTGGTTTGTGATTGGACTCAGGTAAGCATCAAGCAAGTGGGCGAAAACCAAGTGTCGGTGACCGGCGCGAAAGGTTTGCCGCCATCGGATAGCTATAAAGTCTCAGCCACCTATATGGATGGCTTCCGCGCGACTGGCATGTTGATGCTCGGCGGTATTGATGCGGCCAAAAAAGCCCGCACCGTGGCCGATGCCATTATTCAGCGCTGCAATGAAATTTTTGCTGCGTTAAATCTGGGCCCGTTCACTGAGGTAGATATTGAGCCACTAGGCGCTGAAGCGACCTATGGTCCGCATAGCCGCACTGCCGATACGCGTGAAGTGTTTTTAAAAATGGCAGTGAAACATCCAGAGAAAAAAGCTTTGGTGATTTTCTCTGGCGAGATTGCACCGGCCGCTACCGGCATGACACCCGGGATTACCGGCTACTTTGGTGGTCGGCCGAAAGTGTCGCCAGTTATTCGGCTTTTTAGCACTCGTATTAACAAAGCCGATGTGCCGGTCACCGTGGATACTGGCACCGGCCCTCAAGCGGTCAATGTCAACAGCAATGGCGGTTTTAACGCCGAAATGGTGTTAGCCCAAACCGAGCCTGCTGCGCCAGACGCAGCGCCGGAGATGGTTGAAGTACCACTGGTAAAACTGGCTTGGGGCCGCAGTGGCGATAAGGGCGATCACGCCAATATCGGAATTATTGCCCGCCACACCGATTACTTGCCGTGGATACGTGCGGCGCTTAGCACCGATGCTGTAAAAGCCTACTTTGCTCACCTCTGTAAGGGCGACGTCACCCGTTGGGAATTGCCTGGCATTCACGCGCTGAACTTCCTATTAGAAAACGCACTGGGCGGTGGCGGTATCGCTAGCCTAAGGGCCGACCCGCAGGGTAAATGTTTTGCCCAAATGTTGCTGGACTATCCCGTCCCCGTGCCCGCTGACCTAATTAAATAAAGGGGCCAATCCGATGCCCGTAATCGAAACCACAATTGATAATCAATCGGCTGAATTCGCCCAGAATCAGCAAGATATGCTCGCGGCCATTGCTGAAATGCGTGATGCCGAAGGGCGCGTGCTGAGCTCAGAGCAAGCCAAGCGAGAAAAATTCCATAAGCGCGGGCAGCTGCTCCCGCGTGAACGCGTGAACCTATTGTTAGATAGAGGTTCCCCTTTCTTGGAAATCTCAACCCTTTGTAGTTATGGGTTGTACGGAGACAAAGACGGCAGCACAGCCGGCGGCAACTCCATTATTGGCATTGGTTATGTGAGCGGTGTGCGCTGCTTAATCAATGCCAGTAATGCCGCTATTAAAGGTGGCACCATGTCACCGTTGGGTATTCATAAAACCCTACGTGCCCAAGAAATTGCCTTAAAACAAAAATTGCCGGTGGTCTCGCTGATTGAATCCGGCGGCGCCGACCTTACCCAGCAAGCCGAAGTGTTTATTCCGGGCGGCAAAATTTTTGCCAATGAAGCGCGTTTGTCTGCCGCAGGTATTCCACAAGTCACGGTGGTGCATGGTTCCAGTACGGCGGGCGGTGCTTATATGCCGGGGTTGTCGGATTACGTGATCATGGTGCGCAAAAAAGCCAAAGTATTCTTAGCTGGTCCTCCGTTGCTGCGCGCAGCGACAGGTGAGATTGCGACCGATGAAGAACTGGGCGGCGCTGAGATGCATTGCCAAGTGGCGGGCACCTCTGAATGGATGGCCGAAGATGACCGCGATGCGATTCGCCAAGCGCGAGAAGTGGTCAAAGGTCTTGGCTGGAACGAACAAACAACCGCAGTGCCACCCTTGTTTGCAGAGCCTAAATACGCCACCGACGAAATCGCAGGCGTGGTGCCGGTGGATTACCGCAAACCTTACGACTGTCGTGAAGTGATTGCGCGGATTACCGATGGTTCCGACTTCAACGAATTTAAAGCCGAGTTCGACCAACAAACCATCTGCGGCCGCGCCAAAATTGAAGGCCGCACGGTCGGCATCTTAGGCAACAACGGGCCCATTACCGCGCAAGGCGCGAACAAGGCTGGCCAATTTATCCAGCTTTGTTGCCAAACCAACACGCCACTCGTGTTCTTGCAAAACACCACCGGCTACATGGTGGGCACCTCAAGTGAGCAAGCCGGCATTGTTAAGCACGGTTCAAAAATGGTGCAGGCCGTGACCAATGCCACCGTGCCAAAAATCACCATCGTGCTGGGTGGTTCTTTCGGCGCGGGTAACTACGGCATGTGCGGCCGTGGTTTTGATCCGGACTTTATTTTTGCTTGGCCAAATAGTCGCACCGCGGTGATGGGTGGCGAGCAGGCCGGCACGGTGATGCGCATCGTGGCCGAAATGCAAGGCAAGGCCAAAGGGCAGGAAGTGCCAGAAGCCATGCTTGATGCCATCAAAGACAAACTACAAGCCAAGTTTGAAGCCGAGGCCCATAGCATTGCTGCTACCGCCCGCCTGTTTGACGATGGTTTGATCGACCCCCGTGATACCCGCCGAGTGATTGGCTATTGCCTCTCAATCGTGACCGACGCGCGCCAGCGCGAACTGCAACCTAACAGCTTTGGCGTGGCCCGCTTCTAGCAGCGCCGCGTTAATAATTATTGGAGACATTCATGCTGTACACACACGAACACGAAGAAATAAAAAAAACCACCAAACGCTTTGTTGAGGAAGAAATTAATCCCAACATTGAAGAGTGGGAGCGCGAGGGTATATTCCCGGCTCGCGAGGTATTCAAAAAGGCCGGTGACTTAGGTTTGCTAGGCATTACCAAGCCAGAGTCCGTGGGCGGCATGGGTTTAGATTACTCCTATGAAGTCGCTTTCGCCGAAGGCCTTGGCCACGCTCGTCATGGTGGTGTACCAATGGCGATTGGAGTGCAAACCGATATGGCGACTCCAGCCTTAGCTCGGTTTGGCAGCGAGGCCCTGCAAGAAGAATTTTTGGCGCCGGCGGTAGCGGGTGACCATGTGGCCTGTGTGGCGGTTTCCGAGCCGGGCGCCGGTTCTGACGTGGCCAATATTCAAACCAACGCACGTAAAGACGGCGACGATTACATTATTAACGGCTCAAAAATGTGGATTACCAACGGCACTCAGGCCGATTGGGCCTGCATGTTGGTAAATACCAATCCAGAAGAAGGTCGTCATACCAACAAATCATTGATTGTGGTGCCGCTAGACGCGAAAGGCGTAAACCGCGAAACCAAACTCGACAAACTGGGCATGCGCGCCTCTGACACCGCCATGATCTTTATGGACGAAGTGCGAGTGCCGCAACGCAACCTGATCGGCCAAGAAGGCGCAGGTTTCACCTACCAAATGATGCAGTTCCAAGAAGAACGCCTGTATCTCACCGCCAGTGTGATTGAAGGTTTGCAAGACTGCATTAACGAAACTATCGACTACACCCGCCAACGCAAAATTTTCGGCAGCACTGTGCTAGATCAGCAAGCTGTGCATTACCGTTTGGCCGAGTTAAAAACCGAAGTAGAAGCCGTGCGTTCGATGATCTATCGCGCCACTCATGACTACATCAATGGCAAAGATGTAGTGGAGCTAGCGTCGATGGCCAAGCTAAAAATCGGCCGTCTTTGCCGCGAAGTTACCGATACCTGTTTGCAGTACTGGGGCGGCCAAGGCTTTATGCAAGAGTGCCTAGTGGCTCAGCAATATCGCGATATGCGTTTGGTTTCTATTGGCGGTGGCGCCGATGAAGTTATGCTGAGCATCATCTGCAAATACATGGGCACCTTGCCTAAACCCCAAAAAGCGTAATTAGAAGGCTAAGCATGTCGTTACCCGTCTGCGAAACTTTGGCGCTAGATTTGGCCGAGGGTGTACTCACTATCACCCTAAACCGGCCAGATTGCCGCAACGCCATGAACCTACAATTGGTAGGGGAATTAATCAGCGCGTTTGAAGCCGTGGAACAAGACCGCAGCGTGCGCGCCATTGTGTTGCGTGGGGCGGGTGGTCACTTTTGCGCAGGTGCCGATATTAAAGATATGGCGGGTGCGCGGGCAAAACCGGTCACCGCTGAAGGCACCTTAGAAGGTGACCCCGTTGCTCAGTTAAACCGCCAATTTGGTGTGTTGCTCACCAAGGCGAACGCCATGCCGCAAGCGGTGATTGCCTATTTAGAAGGCGCTATCTTGGGTGGCGGGTTTGGCCTGAGTTGCGTGTCGGATATTGCCATCTGCCATGCTGATGCGCAGTTTGGCTTGCCGGAAACTGGTCTAGGTATTACGCCTGCGCAAATTGCGCCATTTGTGGTGCAACGTATTGGCATTACTCAGGCGCGGCGTTTAGGGGTAACCGGCGGTCGTTTTGATGGTCGTTACGCCAAACAACTGGGTTTGGTGCATGAAGTTTGTGATGACCACGCCGCCATGGATGACTTGCTGGCTAAAACGCTGAAGCAAGTACGCCGTTGCGCGCCAGGTGCTAACGCCGGCACCAAGGCCGTGATGTTGCGTGTGGGCACCGCGCCAATGGATGAGTTACTCGACCGCGCTGCGATTGAATTTGCCGCTGCCGCGCGTGGCGAAGAAGGCGTTGAAGGTATGACCGCCTTTATCCAAAAACGCCAGCCGTACTGGAACGAATAGAACAAGAATAACCATATGAGTTTTAGCAAAGTATTAGTCGCCAACCGTGCCGAGATTGCCTGCCGTGTGATCGCTGGCGCGCGCAGCTTGGGTTATGGCACCGTCGCGGTGTATTCCGACGCCGACGCCAATGCCCGCCATGTTCAGTTGGCGGACGAAGCGGTACACATTGGCCCAGCGCCATCAGCCGACAGCTATCTGCAAATCGACAAAATTATTGCTGCCGCGCAGCAGGTGGGTGCTGACGCTATCCATCCGGGTTACGGCTTTCTGGCAGAAAACGCAGACTTTGCCGAGGCCTGCGCCAGTGCGGGTATTACCTTTATTGGCCCCTCTGCACATGCCATTAACGTAATGGGCAGTAAGCGGATTTCAAAGGCCAAAATGATCGAGGCCGGCGTGCCTTGTATTCCTGGCAGTGACCCGAAAGAAGCCCAAGATGACGCGGCCTTAATTGCCGCGGCTAAAGGTATGGAATTGCCGGTGATGGTTAAAGCCAGCGCTGGTGGCGGTGGTCGTGGCATGCGTTTGGTGTTTAACGAAAGCGAGTTAGAAAGTGCCATAGGCTCGGCCCGATCCGAGGCAGAAAAGTCTTTCGGCAATGGCGAGCTGATTGTTGAAAAGGCAGTGGTGAGTGCACGCCATGTCGAGATCCAAGTATTTGGCGACACTCATGGCAATGCCGTGCACCTGGGTGAGCGCGATTGTTCGGTACAGCGTCGCCATCAAAAGTTAATCGAAGAAAGCCCATCGCCAGCGGTTGATGCTGAGCTGCGCGCGCGTATGGGTGAGGCTGCGGTTAACGCCGCCAAAGCGGTTGATTATGTGGGCGCGGGCACCGTTGAATTTTTACTGGCACCGAATGGCGAGTTCTATTTCCTAGAAATGAATACGCGCCTGCAAGTAGAGCATCCAGTGACCGAGCTAGTGACAGGTGAAGACCTAGTGCATTGGCAGCTACGGGTAGCGGCGGGTGAACCACTGCCGAAAACCCAAGAGCAAATTGAGCTTAAAGGCCATGCGATTGAGGTGCGGCTCTGCACCGAAGACGCCGCCAATGACTTCCTGCCTCAGACTGGCCCCGTGTTGCGTTGGGCTGTGCCAAAAAGCGAAGGCTTGCGTGTCGATTACGGCATCCAAACTGGCGGCGAAGTCAGCCCTTGGTACGACTCCATGCAGGCTAAGGTGATTGCCTACGGCGCTACGCGTGATATTGCGCGTCGCCGTTTAATTGCCGGTCTCGCCAAAACCGAATTATTTGGTGTCACCAGCAACCGTGACTTCTTGCGTGACATGTTGGCCCATGACGTCTTTGCCGGCGGTGATTTTGATACCGGTTTTATCGAGCAATATTTTGCCGATGGGTTTGACGCCAGCACCGACTTCCAAACCCTCGCCACCGCAGCCGCGGCACTGTACTTAGACGACGCTGCCGAGTTAGAAAAACAGGCAGGTTTCGACAGCGGTTTGCGCGCTTGGCATAGCGCTGAAGGCAATGCGACCGAGTTTGTACTAAAGCAAGGTGACCAAGAGTTCACGCTAACCCTCATCCCGCTGCGTGATCAAAAACTGCGCCTAGCCTCAGGTGACGAGCAACTAGAGCTGGCATGGCAGCAATGCCAAGACGGCCAATTTAGTTATGTGATTAACGAAGATCGCCACACCGCTAGCTACATTCGTGCCGACGATACGCTGTGGTTGGATTGCGTTAACGGCGCAGACCAACAACGTATTGTCCAAATCGCAGACGCCACCCTCGCGCCGCCAGAAAAAGAAGCCCCCGGTTCCGATGGCCGTGTGCTGGCGCCAATGGACGGATCAGTCGTGAAGCTGCTGGTCGCGGCTGGCGACGCGGTAGAGCTCGGCCAAGCCGTTGCGATTATGGAAGCCATGAAAATGGAACTCACATTAACCGCTGGTGTAGCTGGCACAGTTGAGTCCGTTGAGACCGAAGCGGGTGTCACGGTGAAGCAGCGTCAGCTATTGGTGGCGATTACGCCTGCCGAGTCGGACGAGTCCTAGCCCGCCCTAGTCCATGGCAGCCCAGTGTTGGGCTGTTAAACTGGCGGCATGCGCCTCGACCGTTTTCTCACCCAGCAGACTCAACAAAGTAACAAGCAGGTTCGCCAGCAGATTGATGCGGGCGAGGTGCGGGTGGACGGCGACGTTGCCACCCAATGGGGGACGCCAATCACGCGTTTTTCGGAAGTTGAGTTAGCGGGTCAGTGCTTACAAAAAAATACCGCTCAATATTGGATGTTGCACAAGCCGGCAGGCGTGGTGAGTGACACTAAACATCCGCACCATAAAACCGTACTCGATTGCCTGAATGAGCCGAATAAGGCCGAACTGCACGTCGCGGGTCGGCTCGATCTCAATACCACTGGCTTGGTGTTGCTAACCAATAATGGTGCTTGGTCAAAACAGCTGACGATGGCGGCAAGTAAAGTCAGCAAGGTTTATCAGGTGACCACGGACCAAGCGATTCCAGCGGAGGCCGAACGCATTTTTCAGCGAGGTATCTACTTCGCTTATGAAGACATCACCACGTTGCCTGCGCAGTTGGAACGGCACGGTCCGTGTCGCGCCAGCCTGACATTAACCGAAGGTCGTTATCACCAAGTGAAACGCATGTTTGGTCACCTCGGTTTGCGGGTGACGAGTCTGCACCGTTCGCAGATTGGCAATTTAATCTTGCCGGAGCAGCTTGCGGTGGGAGAATATCGTAAACTAAATGAATTAGAAGCAAAGTCGTTACTGCCCGGTTAATGGTAATAAAGCGACAACATAACAACGCTAGACTAGGCGTCGACGAGAGAGGACTAGGTAATGAATCCAACTTTACAGCAGGCTTTAGCTAAGGGCTTGCCACGCAGACAGTTTCTACAAAATTTATTACTTAGCGCCGGTAGTGTTTCTACCGCCAGCTGGCTGACCGCCTGTAGCTCGCCTAGTGGCAAGAGCGGTTCAGTGCCCGGCGTGCCGGCGCAATTTGATAGCAAGTTTGCCAGCATGGGCCCGTTGTTGGCTGCCAACTCGGATGGCATTGCTTTGCCCGAGGGCTTTACCTCGCGGGTATTGGCGACCTTTGCTCAGCCGGTGCAGCTAGACGACGGCTCGTCTTCCGGCTTCGCTTGGCACTCCGACCCCGATGGCGGCGGTACTTTCCGTACCGACGATGGTGGTTGGATTTATCTCAGTAACTCTGAAGCCCGTGACTTCACGACTTTCGGCGCCAGCCGCGAGCAGGTTGAACAGGGCAATGCAATTCCCGCTTTGTTAGGTGGTGCCTTGTCGGATGTGCCGGGTTTGGGTGACGCGCTTTCAGGCCCGCTTGACCAGGGCTTTTTCCGCGGCGGCTGCAGCTGCTTGCGCTTTAATGCGGCCGGCGAATTGGTTGATGCCTATGCCGTGCAGCGTAAAACTACCACCAACTGTTCCGGCGGCGCGACGCCGTGGGGCACCTGGTTGAACGGTGAAGAAATTGCCGATGGCCTAGCGTTTGAATGCAGCCCACTGCGTGATGGTGGCAATGATCTTTCAAACCCGCGCCACATTCCGCACTTCGGCCGTAAAGGCCATGAAATGTTTGCGGTAGATGAAGCCGGACGTGCGATTTATCACACCGAAGACGTAGGTGGTAACGATCGCTTCTACCGTACGATTTATTCGAATGCGGCGTGGCCAGCGGGTGGTCGCCCGGACTATGAGCAGGGCGTGTTGCAGGTATTGCGTGTACCAGCCGGTTTGTCTGCTGCGCAGGCGGGACCAACTCCTATTGAGTGGATTAATGCGCCGGATAACGACCAGCCACAAAGCAGCCAATACCCAGAGGCCAGTACTGCCATTCCGGGCAACGAGGGCGTGTGGTGTTTTGGTGACTTTATCTTCTTGTCGAATAAAGGCGACCCGACAGTAGAGAACGAAAATAATATTTGGGCGATCGACACCATTGCTAACACCATCGAATCCATTTTTGATGTGTCGGATAACGACCCAGTCGGCTCGTTTGTTGATCCAACTGAGCCGGTGATGACGGGCGTCGACAACATTGCCATGACCGACGACGGCGAAATGTTGGTGGTAGAAGACGGTGGCTTTATGCGCGTGATGGTGTTGTTGCCAGATCGCCGCACCATTCCGTTGATGCGCTTGCCGCATTTGGGTGACCCAGCGTCGCACCCCAGCCCATCAGAGGTAACGGGTGTAGCCCTCGGCCCAACCGGTGACAAGATTTATGTATCGGCCCAACGTAGTTTGGCAAACGGCTTTGTTACGCCGCCATTAGCGGGTGGTATTACCTATGAAATCACCATGCCATTTAAGGTCAACGTGACTCGGCCACTGGCGCAGCCGCTACCGCCGGTTTAAGTTTTAATTGGCGGGCTATAGTTGGTGTCTATAGCCTGTCATTCGGCCGTATATCGACTCTACATAGACGTGTGGTTACGCCAGCAAAGGCGTATCATGCGCGCCAGCTTGTTAATTGCTTGTTGGTAGTTCGTTTCTTATGTCTTCATCTTCCTTTGCACTCGGTCAGCGTTGGGTAAGCAGCGCCGAACCATCGCTTGGTTTGGGTTTGGTGGTTGAGTTGTCTGGCCGCCATGTGGTGATCGCTTTTCCAGCCGCCGACGAGCAACGCAGCTACGCGCTGCAAACCGCGCCGTTAAGCCGAGTGGAATATCGCGAGGGCGACCAAGTAGAAGATGCCGAAGGCAATGCCTACACCGTGGCCGCAGTGGCGGAAAGTCGCCAATGTTTGGTCTATAGCGTGGTGGATGCTGCGGGCGAAGCTAGCGTGTTACCCGAAGGCCAGCTCAACAGCCATGTGCATTTTAGTAACCCTCGTTCGCGTTTATTAACCGGCCAACTCGACCGGCCTTCGCGCTTTGGTTTGCGTTATCAAACCTTGTTACAGCAGGGCCGCTTGCAAGCCTCGCCGGTACGCGGTTTGTTGGGTGCTCGCGCGCAGTTATTACCGCACCAGTTTTACATCGCCAGCCAAGTCGCCAGTCGTTTTGCGCCGCGCGTATTGTTGGCTGATGAGGTGGGTTTGGGTAAAACCATTGAGGCCGGTTTAATCATTCACCAACAGCTAGTGACCGGCTTAGCCTCGCGCGTGCTGATTGTGGTGCCTGATAGTTTGGTGCACCAGTGGCTGGTGGAAATGCTGCGTCGGTTTAATCTGCAGTTCACAGTATTAGACGCTGCACGTTGCGCCTCTATGCCAGACGAAAACGCGTTTGAAACCAGCCAGCTGGTGCTATGCCCGCAGTCATTAATTACTGATGACTTCACCCAATTTGCGATGGCGCTAGAGAGTGAATGGGATCTGCTGGTAGTGGACGAGGCGCACCATCTGGAGTGGGCGCCAGAACAACCCAGTGTGGCTTATCAACATATTGAGGCCTTGGCGAATCAAGCCCAAGGATTACTGTTGCTCACCGCGACCCCGGAGCAACTTGGCTTGGAAAGCCACTTTGCGCGCCTGCGTTTACTCGACCCTGATCGCTACCCCAGCCTAGATGTGTTCCGCGAAGAAGAGCAGCGTTATGCCCCCGTGAATGTCTTAGTTCAGGCTTTGCGCGCCGAGGGCGGCATGGCCGCGCTAGTAGCCGATGCAAAGCAGCAGGCGGTACTGGCGGATTATGTGGGCCAAGACCGAGTTGATGAATTACTTCAGGCGTTAACGGCCGGTGACGATGCCGAACAACAGCAGCAGCTTATTTGCCGCGAGCTGTTGGACCACCACGGCATTGGCCGCGTGTTATTCCGTAACACCCGTGCCAGTGTGAGTAAGTTGGTGGGCGGGTTCCCGCAACGCCGTTTGCATAGTTGGCCGTTGCCAGCGCCCGCAGAGTTTGCCGGCGCCGAAGTGTTGGACGATATTCTGCGGCCTGAAATTTTACTGGGCGATGAGTGGCTCGAGCTAGACCCCCGCGTGCAGTGGTTAGTGGATTGGCTCAAGGCGAATCGCCAAGCCAAGGCCTTGGTGATTGCCGCCCACAAACAAACCGCCGAAGCGCTCGAAAATTATTTGAGCCTGCGCCAAGGCTTGCGTGCGACTAGCTTCCATGAAGGCATGAATTTGCTAGAGCGCGACCGCGCGGCGGCTTGGTTTGCCGAAGAAGAAGCTGGCGCACAGGTTTTAGTGTGTTCGGAAATCGGCAGCGAAGGCCGTAACTTCCAGTTTGCTCAGCACTTGGTGTTGTTTGATTTGCCGCGCCACCCAGATTTATTAGAACAGCGGATTGGTCGCTTAGATCGGATTGGCCAACAAGGCGATGTGAACATTCATGCGCCGCATTATGCCGACACCGCGCAGGCTAGCTTGTTGCAGTGGTATGACCAAGGCCTCGGTTTGTTTAGCCAACCCTTCGCCGCGGGCGACGTGGTTTTTCAGCAGCTCGGTGAGGAGCTAGAAAAAAACCTATTAAACGCCGCGCCGATGGATGACTTATTGGCAGCCACCCAAAGCCTGGTGGCCGAACAACGTGAGTTGATGACGCAGGGACGTGATCAGCTGGTCGAATTGAATTCCTGCGACCCTAAATCGGCCCAACAATTACTGGCGCAGGTGCAAGAGGCTGAACAGGCTGAGGCGCTCAGCAGCTATATGGAAGCAGTGTTCGAGCAGTTTGGGGTGGATGTTGAGCCGCATAGCGACGACAGCATTATCGCGCGCCCCGGCGATGCGCTAGAGCAACCGTTCCCAATGCTGGATGACGAAGGTCTAACCGCCACCTTCGACCGCCAATATGCGCTAAGTCGAGAAGACATCCATTACCTCAGCTGGGAGCACCCAATGGTAGAGGGTGCGGTCGATATGGTGCTGTCGGGTGAGTTCGGTAACACCTGCTTTAGCAGCATTAAGGTGAAGGGCTTGGAGCCCGGCAGCCTGATTATTGAAGCCGTCTACAAACTGGTTTGCAGTGCGCCAAAACGGTTGCAGCTGGGTCGTTATTTGCCGCAAACGCCGGTGCGTTTATGTGTGGATAACAAAGGCCGCGATTTAACCAAGCACTTTGCCGCTGAGGTGTTGGCCAAGGCTTGTAAAAGCGTGCCCAAGGCCACCGCGGTGCAAATGACACAGCATGCCCGCAGCGTATTGGAGGGTATGTTAGACAATGCCGATGCCATGGCTGAGCAGCAATTGGCGCCGTATCTGCAGCAAGCGCAAGCGCAGCTAGAAGCCGTGCAAGGTGGTGAGCTAACACGCCTACAAACCTTGGCCAAAGTGAACCCCAATATCCGTGAGGCAGAAATCGCCCATGCCGAACAGGCGTTGGCCGAAGTGAAGCAGCTATTGGCTGGTGCGCGTTTGCAGCTAGATGCAGTGCGTGTGGTGTTGGTGACGGACTAGGCTGTGCCGTTGCAGGCCGGTGAACAAATCGTATTGTTTGATGGCGTGTGCAACCTTTGCCACGGCGCGGTGCAGTTCATTATTAAACGCGATCCGCAGGCTAAGTTTCGGTTTGCCGCAATTCAGTCCGAAGCTGGCCAGCGCCTGCTGGCAGCGCATGGCCAACAGCAGTTGGGATTAGATAGCTTTGTGCTGATTGACCCGCAGGGATGCCATTTACGCACCGATGCGGCCTTGCGGATTGCGCGGCAACTAAGCGGCGACTGGTTTTTATTCGGCGTGTTTAGCTGGCTGCCAAGGCGCTTTAGAGATTGGTTTTATGACCGCCTGGCACAGCGGCGTTACCGTTGGTTTGGTCAGCGTGAGCTTTGCCTGCTGCCCAGCCAAGAACTGGCGTCGCGCTTTCTCGATTAATCTTGATGCTTAGCGCAGACGGTCAAGGCGCAGCCTTTGGCGATTATCAAAAAGCCGGTTGGCGAGTAGCTTGAGTGCCAGCAAGGTGCCAAAGCCGGTGCCGGCGGACACGATAAACATAATCAGAATTTGGTAGGCGACCGCTTCCATCGGCGGTGAGCCGGCCAGAATCTGCCCCGTCATCATGCCGGGTAGGCTGACGATGCCAGCCGCCGCCATCGCATTAATCATCGGAATCATGCCTGCGCGAGCGGCTTCTTTTAGTTGCGGCCGCAAGGCTTGTTGTGCACTTTGGCCGAGCATCAGCCGCTGTTCGATTTGGGGGCGTAATTCGAATACGGCGTTTTGTAATCGGTCCATGCCAACGGCAATGCCTGTCATGGTGTTGCCGAGCATCATGCCTAGTAGGGGAATGGCGTACTGCGGTTTGTACCAAGGATCAACGCCGATCACCAACGTCAGTGCGAACACGGTGAGCAAGAACGAGGATACAAACATCGAGCCGGTACCGAGCAACCAACTTTGCAGTCCTAGCAGTCGGCGTTGCTGGCGTGCCATCACTTCGCGGCCTGCGGCCGCTAACATCAGTGCAGCCACCGGAATCAGCCACAGCGGGTGTAATTCATTAAATAACAACGTGAGCACATAACCGATTAGGCCGAGTTGTAGCACGGTTCGCACTGCGGCAATCAGGATGGTTTGGCCAAGGCCGAGTTGCATGCGCAGGCTGATGCCAGCCAGGGCAATCACGCTAGTGGCGGCAATGAGCAAATCAATCGGTGTTAGTTGCACTACGGACATAACGACAGCTCGCGGTTACTCAGATGCCAGTGTTGGTTAGCGACACGTTGGCGTTGAGCGGGGTCGTGTGAGACCCAAATAATGGCGCGCGCCGAGTTTGATACCCACTGCTGGAGTAAGGTTTCTACTTGGGATGCGGAGCTTTGGTCAAGCGCCGCAGTCGGTTCGTCTAATAACAACACGGTTGGCTCGACTGATAACGCGCGCAGTAATGCACAGCGTTGGCGTTCGCCGGTGCTGAGTTGGCCAATTGCTTGCGCCAAGAGCTCGGGCTTTAGGCCGATGGAAGGTGCCCACTGTTTGGCTGATTCGCTGAGCATTTCCCCGGCTGAGCGAGTCCACCACACGGGCTCGGCAGGAAGATATTGCACCTGTTGGCGCCAACAGGGGGCGGCAATCGCGTCGCGTGATTGTTGTTGCAGGCTAAGCGCAAAATGATTGGGATCGAGATCAGCGATGGCGCGCAGCAAGCGGCTTTTGCCGCTGCCAGAATCACCGGTCAGTGCAACGATGTCACCCGCCATGCAATGCAAGGCGGGTGTGCTGAGCCAGTCGGATTGGCTGGGATTAATATCGAGCAGGGTATTGGCCATACGCAGAGTGTAATCAAGCTGGCACGGGTTTGGCAGTGCTTGCGAACGCTTGACGTTGGCCGATCACCAAAGCTGCGTGGGCAGCCGAGGGATGCCCACTTGGGTTTTCAGAAAATCTACCCCGAGTGAATGCGCCCGTTAAGGTTTGCGTAACAACATCACGGACCCTTGGCCGCCGTCGGCACAAATTGAGACCAAGGCGTAGGCGCCACTTGCCAGTCCGGCGAGTTGCTTGGCCGCTTGGCTAAGAATCCGTGCACCGGTTGCCCCAAAGGGGTGGCCAATCGCCAGTGAGCCGCCGTTAAGGTTAAGGCGATCCCAGGGGAATTCACCCAGCTCATGATCAACACCCGCATGCTGGCTACGGTACACGGGGTCGGTGATGGCTTTTACATTGGCTAACACTTGGGCCGCAAAGGCCTCGTGAATCTCGAACAGGTCGATGTCCGATAGCTGCAGTTGGTGGCGCGCCAGCAAACGAGGAATGGCACGCGCCGGTGCCATTAAGATGCCTTCTTCTTGATAGTCCATCGCCGCGATTTCCCAGTCGACAATTTCCGCCGCATAGCTGGCGTCTAACTGTTCTAAGCCCTGGTCATCGGCAACCCAGAGTGCGGCAGCGCCGTCGGTCAAAGGTGAAGAGTTGCCAGCAGTTAAAGTGCCTTGTGCTGAGGGGTCGAATACGGTTTTGAGGCTCGCTAGTTTCTCGATTGAAGAGTCGCCCCGCGGAATTTGATCTTGGGTGACTTGATTAAACGGAATAATTAGATCGTCAAAAAATCCCGCTTGTTGGGCGGCTACGGCATTTTTATGGCTGAGGTAAGCCAGCTTGTCTTGTGCTTCACGCCCAATGGCAAAGTGCTTCGCGGTGTCTTCCGTATGCTCGCCCATCGAGCGACCCGAAATGCGATTCGCCCAGCCGCTGATTGGAAGATCAAAGTCGCTTGGTGCCAAGCTGTTAAATAGCTTGGCGGCTTCATTGGGGTCTTGTGCGAAGGCGGCAATCAGCGCCTGTGCTTTGTTGGCCTTGAGGGCAATCGGGACATGGCTCATCGATTCGACACCACCCACCAGTGCTAAATGAGCGCTACCCTTACCGAGCATGCCTGCTGCCTGAATGCTAGCGGCCATGCTGGTGGAGCAGGCCATAACCGTAGAAAAAGCGGGGATGGCTGGGTCCAGTTTGGCTTCCAGCAATAATTCTCGCCCGAGGTTGGAAATGACAGGGTTAGGAATCACCTGCCCCCAGCTTAAAAAATCAGGCTTTGCAATGGCGGCCATTGCTTGTACTACCGGGGTAGAGAGTTCGAGCGCTTCAACTTGCGCGAAACTGCCACCGGCTTTTACAAATGCCGTGCGCTTGCCTGGAACAATGTAGGTTTTCGTCATGATGTCTCCTTGATGAGTTGCTACCTGTATCAATCCTGAAGCGGTAGATTGCGGAGATGTCGGGCGAGTTCCGTTCGTTTAATTATTCGATCCAGTGCCGTGTGGTTCGGGTAACGGATGAGATATGAATCAAGCTTAAATGGTATTGCAAATCATTCTCATTTCTGATTAAATGCTACCCATGATCGTATGTGTATGTAAAAACGTGAACGACAAGCAGATCCGGGCCGCCATGGCTGACGGGGCTACAACCGTGCGCGAAGTACGCAACCAACTGGGTGTTTCTACCTGCTGCGGCAAATGTGCGCCGCAAGTGAAGGCCATGGTAGATGCTCAGGATCAAACTCTAATGAGCCAGGTCGCGGCTAAAGTGGGCTCTAGCGCACAAACTACCGTGCGTGACGCAGGCGTCAAATTACGTTCTGCGTTGTACCAGCCTTCGGCTATCTAAGTTTCACGCTTTTTCAAAAACCTTTCTGTAAGTTAAGTCATTGATTGTGGGCGGCTTTGCCTAGCTGCTGTTGCGTAATGCTGTTTTGCAGCCCGCAAACGCAAATCGTTATCATTAATATTTACCTTTAATATCAGTAACTTAGCGGTACTTTTGCTTGATTTTTAGGGTTGTCGCCGTTACCCTAACGCCACTTTCAACTTTAACTGTGGACTAGCCATGAAAGGTGACGCAAAAGCCATCGAGTATTTGAATACCGTATTAGGTAACGAACTCGTTGCGATTAACCAATACTTTTTACACTCACGCATTCTAAAAGATCGCGGCTTGGCGAAGCTGGCAGCGGTTGAATACAAAGAATCCATTGAGGAAATGAAACACGCCGATGATTTAGTTGAGCGTATTTTGTTCTTAGAGGGCCTGCCCAATATGCAGGATCTCGGCAAGCTCAACATCGGCGAAACCGTTGATGAAATGCTACGTGCTGATTTGGATCTAGAGTTCCGTGCGCACGCCGACCTAAAAGATGCAATCGAATATTGCGAAAGCATTCGTGATTACGTGTCTCGCGAGTTGTTCCAAAAAATCTTGGATGACGAAGAAGAGCATGTTGACTGGTTAGAAACTCAACTTGGCCTGATTGACCAAGTGGGCATGCAGAACTACCTGCAAAGCCAAATGGAGCCAGGCGAAGACTAAGTTTCGCCAGACTAAAAAAGCCGGGTTATTCCGGCTTTTTTTATGCCTCAAATTTTTGGTTGAGCTTAATGTTGCTGCGCCTCGGCGCTGCTCTGCGGCAAAATAGTCTGATGTCTGCCCAGCGCAAAATTATTCATATTGATATGGACTGCTTTTATGCCGCAGTCGAGGTGCGCGACAATCCCGCCTTGGCGGGCAAGCCGGTCGCCGTGGGTGGCCGCGCTTCTGGCCGAGGCGTATTAACCACAGCGAATTATGAAGCGCGTCAGTTTGGCGTGCGTTCGGCGATGCCAACTGCCACCGCTTTACGCAAATGTCCGCAGCTGATTTTGGTGCCGGTTAATATGGAAAAGTATCGAGCCGCATCCAAAGTAATTCATCAGATTTTTGCCGACTACACCGACAAAATTGAGCCGCTGTCATTAGATGAGGCGTTTCTCGATGTAACGGACTGCAAAGCGCTGGATGGCAGTGCCACGTTGATTGCGCAAGAAATCCGTCAGCGTATTCAACAACAGCTCCAACTCACCGCGTCGGCGGGAGTTTCAGTTAATAAATTCATCGCTAAGGTTGCGTCTGATTGGAATAAGCCTAACGGCCAAACGGTTATTCGGCCCGCACAGATCGACGCCTTTGTCGCGGCGTTGCCAGTGGGCAAGATCAATGGAGTGGGCAAGGTCACCGAAGCTAAAATTCATAAATTGGGCGTAAAAACTTGTGGTGACTTGCGCCAATTTAGTGAGCAGCAACTGAGTTTGCACTTTGGTAGTTTTGGCGCGCGGCTTTATCGCCTCTGCCGGGGTATTGATAACCGGCCCGTCAAAGCTGACCGCATTAGAAAGTCGCTCAGCGTAGAACGTACCTTTGCCGAAGATCGCGCTGATGTATCTGCGCTGTTAGAAAAGCTGCCAAACTTGATGGATGACTTGGAGCGGCGGTACCAGAAACAGCAGCATCGCTACGCGATCAGCGGCATCTTCATTAAGCTTAAATTTAATGATTTTCAAACCACTACCATGGCGCATGGCGGGCGTTATTTTTGGGATAAAACCTTATTAAGCCATGAATTCTCTCAGTTGATTGAGCAGGCTTGGCAACGCGGCAATCGAGCAGTGCGCCTGCTGGGTATTGGCTTCCAGTTTGTAGAGTTAGATACTGCTAGCAGTCAGCCCGACTTATTTAATGGTGCATCAGAGATTTGACATGAATATCCATGACCCGCGCCCATTCTTTGAACGCCACACCCAGCTGTTTGGCAGCCTTGGGGCGGTGATGGCGATCGTGATGTTTGTGGCGTTGATTGAGGTGTTGCTGAGTAATTATCGTGGCGACAGTGCGATTTGGATTCAGCCACTTGCCACCTTAGTGAACTGCGGCTGTTGGCTGGCTTACGGTTTAGGTCGACATGATTGGTTTGTGATTACACCCCAGCTATTTGGCATCGTGCTTGCCGTGGCGACTTTAGCGGTGGCGTTTTGATGAGCTTGCAGCAGTTGCTGCGTGAAGCGGAAGCTTGTCAGTTGTGTCAGGCTCAATTACCGCATGGGCCGCGGCCTATTGTGAGGGCCGAAGCCAGCGCAAAAATCATGATTATTGGCCAAGCGCCTGGCCGTAAAGTGCATGAAACAGGTATTCCGTGGAATGACCCTAGCGGCGACCGCTTACGCGACTGGCTACAGCTCGACAAACAACAATTTTACGACGCCAGCCAAATAGCTATTATGCCAATGGGCTTTTGCTTTCCTGGCACGGGCAAGTCAGGAGACTTACCGCCACGTCCCGAGTGTGCGCCAAAGTGGCATCCCTTGCTGCTTGAGCAGTTACCCAATATTGAACTCACCTTGTTAATTGGTAACTATGCACAGCAAGCCTATTTGGATGGCAAACCCAAGACGCTAACCGAAACCGTGCAACAGTGGCAGCACTGGTGGCCAGCACAAATTGCATTGCCGCATCCCTCGCCGCGCAATCAGCTTTGGCTGAAAAAGAATCCGTGGTTTGGCGAGTCGGTCATTCCGGCCTTGCGCAAACGAGTGCATGCTGTGCTCAATCTATAAAAATTAGTTAATAAAACCGAATTTGGAGATCCCCATGAGTAAAGAATGGATGATTTATGGCGCTTACGGCTATAGCGGCGAACTCACCGCTCGGGCAGCAAAAGCGCGTGGTTTTAGCCCAATTTTAGCGGGCCGTGATGCCGAAAAACTCAAGCCACTCGCTGATGAGTTGGGCTTGTCGTATCGCGCGTTTGGTTTGGATAGCGTGGACGCTATTGCCAGCCAATTAGAAGACGTCGCCGCCGTTACCCATTGCGCAGGCCCATTTTCTGCCACGGCTAAACCGATGATGTTGGCTTGCATTGAGGCGCGCTGTCATTACGCCGATATCACCGGCGAAATTGATGTATTCGAGCTAGCGCACGAACTCGACACCAAAGCGAAAGCGGCAGGCGTTGTCCTGTGTCCAGGTGTGGGTTTTGACGTGATCCCAACCGACTGCGTGGCGTTGGCATTAAAAGAAGCCATGCCCGACGCCACCGAGTTAACCCTCGGTTTTGACTCCCGCTCTGGTTTCTCACCCGGCACCGCGAAAACTTCCGTTGAGGGTTTAGCAGGTGGCAATAAGGTGCGTGAAAACGGCAAAATTGTGACCAAACCACTGGGCAAACTTACCCGCAAGATTGATTTCGGCGATGGCGAAAAAACCGCTATGTCGATTCCTTGGGGTGACGTTTCTACCGCGTTCCGCACAACCGGTATTCCCAATATTTCGGTCTTTATACCGATGCCGCCGGCCAAGATTAAGCAGGCGCAAAAGCTTAACTACGTGAAGTGGTTGCTCAGCTTTAAGCTGGTGCAAAACTTGATGAAGAAAAATGCCGGAAAAGTGCGAGGCCCAAATGAGGAAAAGCGTAAGAAGCTGATTACTTACGTTTGGGGCGAAGTGAAAAATGCCGCCGGCGAGACCAAAGTTGCCCGCATTAAAACCGCTAATGGTTACGATGTGACTTGGCAGGGCGGCATTCTGATTCCGCAAAAGTTGATTAACGACGCACCCGCAGACGGCGGCCATTACACACCTGCGATGCTAATGGGTTCAGCCTTTGTGGAAACCCTAGAAGGTTCAGAAACCATCTCGCTGAGCTAGTGAGCGCAAACCGGGTCGAATTGTAGTCTGATGCCCTTGGCGCATAGCTTGCTAGCAAGGCTGCTGCTGATGGCTGCAGCCGGCCTCTTGCTGGGCAGTTTGCTAGCGCGTTTGGGTATCTATTGGGCACATGCCGATTTCTTTGTCGGTATTGATGGTTGGAGCTTTTGGCAAGCGGCCTGGCGTGGTCTGCGTTATGACATCGCCACTTATAACCTGATGGTGCTGCCGCCGCTGTTGCTTATTTTGCTGCCAGGCGGTGCTGCTTGGTGGCGCTGTTTGCGTGCGCTGGGGTATGCCTTGTTGGCGCTATTTATGGCGGCAACCGTGTTGTTCGGTGTTGCCAGCACGCAGTTCTTTGCCTATTTCTATCGTCACTTGGGGGTGGAAGTAAAAACCGTATTCAGCGATTTTGACTTCATTCTGCAAATGGCAGTGGAGCAAAACCTGCTGGCATTGATTACCGTGTCGGCTGGCTTGGCTGTTGCCGTTTGGTTCGGTGTCAGTCAGCTGTCGAAACTGCCGGTGCCGCAATATGGTTGGAAAAGATATGGGGTCGCGGTTGGTTGCCTAGCGTTGCTCGGTCATTTCACGGTTTGGGGAGCGCCGGGGCGCAGCTGGGTCGATGAGCAGCATGCTTTCAAAGCCGATGACTTGCGGTTAGGCCAGCTGGTCTTAAACCCTGCGTTTGCGGCATTTAACAACCTGTTTTTTCCCCAGTCGGTAGAAGCCGCGCTGGCGGATGTACGCGTTAGCCCTGCCGCTGAGCAACAGCTGGGCGCGAACAATGCGGTGTCGCTGGTTTTGGGGCAGCCTTTACTGAACACCGTAGCCCCGGCGACTAAACCCAATATTGTGCTGGTAGTGCTGGAAAGTTGGACGCCTGACTTCATGGCAGCATTTGGTGCAAGCGACAGCATCACCCCAAACTTTGACCGTATTGCAGCAAAAGGGCGACGTTATCAGCAGGCGTATGCAAACGGCCCCATCAGCATTTATGGCCTACAGGCGCTGCTCACGGGCATGCCGCATTTGCCAGGCATGCCACTGATGGGCTTTGGTGGCGTAGAAACCTTAAAGCTTAGAGGAGTGGCGAGTTACGCTGCCGAGGCAGGCTACGACACGTTATGGGCGCAAGCGCCACGACGTGCCTCGTTTAACATGGATGTGCTGGCCAAGCGTTGGGGCTTTGCGCAAGTGGCTGGCAGTGAGGATTACCATACGCCTGCTGATTGGAACAAAACGCCATTCGGCTGGGATTGGCCAATGTATGAATACGCGCTGGCCAAATTCTCGGAATTAGAAGCACCATTCTTTGCGACCTTATACACCGCGGTCACCCATGTGCCCTATGTTCGCGTGCCCACTCAGCACGAACTACGGCCTCATAATCCTGATGGGCTGGATGGTTTTATTAACACCTTGAGCCGGGCGGATTGGGCCTTGGGCAAGTTTTGGCAACAAGCCGAGCAAGCGGGCTGGCATGAAAACACCATCTATATATTTGTGGCCGACCATGTGGTGCCGAAAGATATGCCCGACAAATCGGTGGCGGGGCGTTATCGCATTCCTTTGGCTATCGTAGGCCCGGGCATTGCGCCTGGCGACGATCAACAACTGGTGTCGCATATTGATGTGTTACCCACGGTGCGCAGCTTAATGGGCCGTCAGGTGGTTAAACTGAGCCCGCGCAGCGGTGTGCTCACCAGTGACGGCGCGCTGAGCTACTGGCTAGAGCCCGGCCAAGCGTTAGGCCACTACCGTAAAAAACCCATTTTTGCCGTTGCAGATGCAGAACTTACCACCGTGAGCGAAGCCGCCTATGTGCAGCAGTTACGCTCCAGCTACCAATACTATTTGAATCTAAAATAAGGGTTGCGAGAGTTATTGCTCAATCAGCTCAGTTCGGCTTTCTTATCAGCCATCACTTGATTAAGCTAGCAGTCCACCTTTTTACGGCAAACTGACTTAGGGCCATTGGGCATGCGGCGTTCTTATCTTTGGGGTTTTGTTCTCGGTAGTCTACTGATGGCCGGCTGTGCGGTGCGCGGAGCCAATGCGGCCGAGCAAAAAACGCCAACCGAAGGCGGTTTCCAAACCTGGGTTAGTCAGTTTCGCGCCGAGGCGGCTAATGCCGGTATTTCGCCAGCTACTATTCAAACCGCCTTTAACGGTATTCGCCTGAATCACGATGTAATGAAGCGTGACGCCTTTCAACCCGAGTTTGTGAAGCCGATTTGGGGCTACTTGGAAACGGCGGTATCGGATTTGCGGGTTAAAAATGGCCGCAAAAAAATGAAGCAGCATCAGGCGCTACTGAATGAAATCGCCGCTCGCTACCAAGTGCCTCCACAGCTCATTACTGCCATTTGGGGCCTCGAGACTGCTTATGGCATTACTTTTGGCGGTTTCAATGTGATCGAGGCAATGGCCACCTTGGGCTATCACGGCCGTCGATCACAGTTTGGTCGCACCCAACTGATGGCCGCGTTAGAGATTATTGATAACGGTGATATTGCCGCCTCTCAGATGCAGGGCTCATGGGCTGGCGGAATGGGGCATACCCAGTTTATTCCCACCAGCTTTCAATCGCGTGCAGTCGATTATGACAACGACGGTAAGCGTGATATCTGGAATTCATTGCCCGACGTATTCGCTTCAACCGGCAACTTTATGCAGCGCGCGGGTTGGCAGGCAAACGAAACTTGGGGTGCACCCGTCACCCTGCCCGAAGGGTTTGATTGGGCCTTGGCTGATCGTGCGGTGAAAAAATCCGTGGCCGAATGGGCTGCATTAGGCGTTAAGGCCAAACAGGGCGGCGCTTTGCCCGCTAGCAGTGGCGAAGCTTGGATTCTCTTGCCGGCCGGTCATCGTGGCCCGGCATTTATCGCCTTGCCCAATTTCCGCGCCATCATGCGTTACAACAATTCCACTGCTTATGCCTTGGGGATTAGCTTGTTGGCCGACCGTATTGCTGGCGGTGCGGAGCAGCGTTTTAATTGGCCAACCGAGTTAACGGCCTTAACGCGTGATCAACGCATGGAGTTGCAGCGCTTGTTAACCGAACAAGGCTTCGACACCGGCGGGGTAGACGGTATTCTCGGCGCCAATAGTCGCAAAGCCCTGCGTGCGTGGCAGCAAACCCAAGGCTTAGTGCCAGACGCGTTTGCCACCGTAGAACAACTTAACTTGCTTCGACGATAGGGAGGAGGCCGCAACGATTGGGGCAATATGCAATATAAAGAGATGCGGGTAAGAAATGACGTTGGCTAACTAAGTTACGATTTCAAGAGCAGGCCAAAACGCTGGGTTTAGTACTAATTTGATCGCTCCTCGGTTTTTTGACAGCCGTGTTTTTAAGAGCTCCATGTTGTACTCCACATCGTAGATATATCGTGTCTCGCCATCGTTGTATTGGATTCCAAGGAATCCGTAATAAAGTAGATATTCAATAAGTACTTTCTCTTTCTCTGGAGGAATGCCATGCATTTGGAGCAGAACGGAAATATCTTCGATGGTATAAGAGCTTGTTTCTCCTAGGAATTGATATATAAGTCGTTCTGCTTTTGGCTCGATGTCAGTTAATTCGTGGTCTGCATCAGTTACAAGATCAGCTGAAAAGGCATTCAGCCCTTTTTCGATGTCGCTTTCTTCGATTTTTTCATGTTGCAGGTTTACGGCGAAGCCTTTGCACGTATTAAAAAGCTTTAGCAGGTATCTCGGTCGCATCAGAGATCGATCGATAAGTAGTTGAGAGGTTTCTTCGCCTTTATAGTGATACGCCACTAGAACACTAGACACTCCTAATGGTTAAAATACCGACCAACAGGAGTGGTTATGCAAACCCGAAAAACGTATTCAGAAGAGTTTCGCCGCGAAGCGGCGATGCAAGTGATCGAGAA